>Ga0185307_1000061_pt1 | contig 73959 bp, 73 predicted proteins | sample LHCtaG_FD_128010 | JGI IMG/M metagenome (GOLD analysis project Ga0185307, IMG submission 128010) | Hot spring microbial communities from Little Hot Creek, USA to study Microbial Dark Matter (Phase II) - LHC4sed_matched (SPADES... | ecosystem: Environmental > Aquatic > Thermal springs > Hot... | reverse complement strand
GTTTTTGCAGCACTAATACATGTTTTGAGTAAGCACATCCTCGTTCTGCTATTCGTTGCAGCAGGCTCAGCTCTTCTCTACAAAAGCCTTGTGGTGCTAGAGCTCTCACCAGTGCTCTCACTAGCATCAGTGGTGCTAGTAGCCGCTGTAGGCGTCTATAACCAGCTTAAGAGGGGGGTCTAGCCCTCTTCCTCTCCCTCACGCTCCATAAACTCCCTCTTGATGGACTCTCGCAACTCCTTAATCCTCTTAGCCTGCTCTGAAGCCTTTTCAACAAGCTCTCTGCTAGCCTCAATACCCTTTTTAACAAAGTAAGCAACAGCTTCACTTCTACTCCTAAAAATCCCTATGTCTATGAGCTGGTCTATAACCTCTAGCTCCTTTACACCAATCCTCGCTGAGACCACCTCACTAACTCTCCTAGAAACCCCTCTAAACGTCTCCTCAATAGCATCCCCAACCTCCCTAAGCATGTCATCTATGACGTCGGCCAGCCCCCTAAAAGACCTTATAAAGAGCCTCGGCATTCTCTTAAAACCTGGGCAAGAAACTGCGACGCCTGCACCAATACCTCCAAACCTCTTGTAAAGCCTCTCCACATAATCAGAAACCTCCCTCAGCACCTCATCAACAACGCTCTTCAGCTCCTCACTACTGGGAATCACCATACCAGCACTTTCAGCACTCTTCTCTAAGTCCTTCAAGGACCTCCTAAAGTCCCTCAGAATATCCCTGGACTTCGCTCTCCAATGCCTGTACGCCTCCCTAACCTCACCCCTATCCAAAAGCTCCTCAACTTCGCTTACAAGCTTCTTAACCCTGTCCTCAAACTCCCTCAAAATCCTCTCAAATTCTTTCTTAAACTCCTCACCTACTTTAAGCCACCTCATAACGCTGTATATATGTAACTCAAATTACATGTAACTCTGTAGCTACACAGCTAAAAAGTTTTAATTGCCTTACGACAGCCAGACTTTGAAAAACATTTTATATCCTCTCAATAATCAAGTTGTTTAGTGAGCTGGGAAGCAGAACTTGTGCGGAATTATAGGGTTCGCTAAAGACGATAAAGCTCCTTTGCGCTGTGCGGAGGTTTTGAGAGAGGGTCTTAGAAGGCTAGAGTACAGAGGCTACGACTCTGCGGGTATTGCCGTGGTTTCTAATGGCGTACTCACTGTGGTTAAGGATGTGGGGTCTGTGGAGAGAGTTGTTGATAGCGCTGAGCTCACAGTACTTGAGGGCAGCGTGGCTATAGGGCACACTAGGTGGGCTACGCATGGCAGGCCCTCTAAGGAGAACGCCCATCCCCACACAGACTGCAGTAAGAGAGTTGCTGTTGTGCACAACGGCATTATAGAGAACTACATGGATTTGAAGAGGCTTCTTCTAGCAGAGGGCCACGTATTTGTGAGTGAAACTGATACAGAGGTTGTTGCTCACCTCATAGAGCACTTTAAGAAGCTGGGGGCAAAGCCTTTTGAAGCATTTAAGAGAGCAGTGTCTATGCTCAGAGGCTCTTACGCACTCGCTGTTGTGGACCTCGACGAGCCTGGCAAGATATTCTTTGTAAGGAGCGTCTCCCCCCTTGTCATAGGGCTTGGGAACAACATAAACTTTGTGTCAAGCGACATAGCCTCGTTTGTGAAGTACACAAACAGAGTTATTGTCCTGCGTGATGGCGAGCTCGGCTTCATATCAGCGTCAGAGGTATACGTAGAGTTTAATGGGAGGCCCGCTGACCTGCCCCAAAGGGTAAGGGTGGTGGAGCTAGACGCTCAAAGCGTTGAGAAGGGGGGCTTTCCACACTACATGGCTAAGGAGATTTTTGAGCAGCCTTACGCACTTGCACAAACATTCTCAGCCCTGCAGACTCAGGATCTCACAGAGGTTTTGAGGGTTTTGGGGGAGGCGAGGAAGATACTCATAGTTGGCGCAGGTACATCCTATCACGCCTCCCTGCTTGGGGCAATAGCCTTCAAGAGGTTTCTGGGGTTAGACGCAGAGGCACTAATATCATCAGAGTTTAAGGTGATTTCAAGAGCTGTTAAGTGGGGTGACGTTGTTATTGGTGTTAGCCAGTCTGGGGAAACTATAGACACCCTCCTAGCCCTTAGGGAGGCCAGGGAGCGGGGCGCTAAGACTGTAGCTCTAGTGAACAACCCGCTCTCCACTATAGCTAGGGAATCTGACTACGTAATCTCCATGAGGGCAGGGCCTGAAATAGCTGTGGCTGCTACTAAGACATTCACAACACAAGTCCTTACACTACTGTACATAGTCGCTAGGCTAGCTGAGCTCACAGGCTCTATAGACGTGGACTACAGGGCCCTGGTGCAGGGGCTTAAGATGGGGCACGAGGTGGCGCAGAGAGTTCTTGAAACATGTGCAGATGCCTGCAAGGCCATTGCGGCAAAGCTTGTTAAGAAGCCGTCTGCTTACTACCTTGGCAGAGTCTTCGCAGTGCCCATAGCTATGGAGGGGGCGCTTAAGCTAAAGGAAATCGCTTACATACATGCTGAAGCGTACCCCGCTGGAGAGTCTAAGCACGGCCCAATAGCACTAGTTGAAGATGGGTTTCCCGTGGTATTTGTATACCTAGGCTTTCTCGATGAGCTGCTGGAGAGCAACATCGAGGAGATGAAGGCTAGGGGGGCCTACGTGATAACAGTAGCCCAGGGGGACATGGTCTTGGGTAGCATAGCGAGGTACAGTAATGCAGTAGTGAAAATGCCTAAAGCCCCTCTAGAGACTAGGCTAGTGACCTACGCAATACCACTACAGCTAATAGCATACTACACCTCTGTTATGAAGGGTCTGGACCCCGATAAACCCAGGAACCTGGCAAAAACAGTCACTGTGATATAGGCTATGCAAAGTTTAAAGCCAGCAAACCTGGGCTTGTAGAGAAGAGAATTGCAATATCTAAAAAGCACAGCGCCATAAAGCATTTTAGACATCGAGAAGCACGTCACCTCGATGAAAACAGTGTGCTTGCTCTAAGCCCTCCTATCATAATCAATTCTCAGCCATTGCTACAGTACTTGTACATAAGCTTATTATGTCCTTCATAACTCTATATCTCCGAGAATGTAAATGGCGCTAGTGGAGTTTTATGTGGTGTGGTGTTTGTGGATAGGGGTAGGGTTTTTGTTGTTGTTAAGAGGTTTATGCAGAGTAGGGTTCCTGGCTATTTTGAGGTTGTTGAGGCTCACTGTAGGAGGTTGTTTGGTAGGAGTTGTGTTGATCTTCTTCTCGATGAGCCTGATAAGCTTAGAGAAGTCCTCATGAGGAAGTATGCTAATGATGTCAACCCAGTGTACTTTGCAATAAAATACCTATTCCTAAGACCAATACTAATAGAGGTAAACAAACTAGACATAGAAGAAGAGCTAGCAACAACACTACTAAACAACCCACAACAATTCAAAGAGAGACTAAGGCAAGTGATAAGCACGTAGCACGTGCGCTAGGGCTTCTCAATACGCTCTTTCACCTCCCTCAACCACATCTTCATAAACTCGCTTGTCGCACTATCTGGGAGCACCACAAGCTCCTTGAACTTTATCGTAGGCGTAGATCCTGGTGTCCATGCCGTCGCCCCCTCTTGGCGTCCTCACAATCTCTAGAAAGGCTAAATGATTGTGCTAGACCTGAGGATCTTATAACAAAGCGCTTGGTTAGGCAATGTTAATGAGACATGGTCTTATTGTTGATTGACTGGCGCTGAGGTTTACGTTACTTTTACATAAATACCTCTTCTCACTCTAGTTATTAGCCCTATGTTTTCAAGTTCCTTTACTATTTTGTATACTGTCACCTTTGATAATCTCTGTCCTAATGCTCTTTCCAAAATTTCATGAAGCTCTGAGAGTGTATATTCTCTTCGTGGTTCCATGAATTTTAATAACGCTCTCCCCTTTTCTGATACCCTTTCTAACTCCCCTACTTGCAGAGTTAGTGTGCTCACATCTGGAAGCTCTATATACTCATTTCTGCCTTCGATAAACACAATTGCTCTTATACTTCTCCTCTCGCTAGACTTAAGCCTCAGTAGCGCAATGAGAGTTTCTATTACTAAGAGCCTGAGCCCTCCCCCTAGGTCAAGTATAACCTGTCGATACTTACTAACATGGCTCTTTATCTGCTCGTACAGTTCATCAACAGCCCGCTGAATGTTCGTAACCTCAACCACAACCTTAAAGACGTTTACATTTGCATTCCTTAACTTAACAACGTTGAAAAACGACGAGAATGCTATCTCCGACCTCGGGTCTATAGCACCATTCACGGAGGCGAGCACGCAGACTGCTTCCTGAGGATTGAATGCAGAGTACGCTATAACAGCGTGTGTGATATCAAAGCCTAGCAATGTGATTAGGGCAGTGTTAGTGTGATTAATCGCTATCATTGTACACCCTTAAATATCAAATAGCCCTGCAGCATTTTAAACTTCACTTTCTGTATGCTATGGAGTAACTAATAATGAAACATACATGAAATTTTCACTTCAAATTTCATTAAATTTACTTCAGCAAAACTTATATACTTTTTCTACTGTAAAACCTCTCGATAAGATATGGGCGTGAGAGCTGTTGAAAAAGTTCAGTATGTAAGGCAATGCGCGGAGGAGGTAGTGGAGATTCTCTCAATACTTGTTGCTGATGGAGTTTACGGACCTGTAGACAGATTAGCTAGAGCTGCGGATATTGAGACCATTTATACTGCAACGTATGAGGCACTGCGGTACATCATACCTGACTTGAGGGAGTGCCAGGAGGGTAAGGAAAGTGAAGAACAATCTGCAAGATGTGTAGCGTTAAAGGACATTTTGAGAGAGTTTAAAGTAGATGAAAGTAAAATAACGTGCTTCGTAAATGAGGCAAGCCCTAAGCTAGCAAAAAGAGTTGCAATAGAGGCTCTATCCCGGGGGTTAAGCTTGAGGGAAAAGTATCCACAGGCCTTTAGCAGTAGAGCTATAAGAACTCAAGAAAAGGAGACGAGGTGAGGCTATGGTCTTTGTGTCCTTTGGGTTCAGATTTCGTGTTGAAGTAGAGGCTTTAAACATGGTAGAGCCTATGGGCGCCTACGTAAAGCACAGATTTGTACCAGTCTATAAGCAAATACGCAAAGAAGGTAATGGCACTAAAAGCGTTAAGTACAAGTTGATTTATGTACCTGCCATATCAGGTCAGAGCATATGTAATGGCTATACAAAGGCTTTAGCCCAGCTAGAGAAATTAAAGAACCCAGCTAACCCTAGGCTTTGCAATGAATGCGCAAATTATGAACTGAGAGAGGGATTCACAAAGAGATCTACAAGCGTTGTAGACTATAATCTAAGGGTTTGTGAATGCATAGTCGAAGATTTAACAGGATTTATGCAGACTGCAGAAAGAGCACCAGATAAAAGGACTTCCCCAGTGTCCTTTAGCTACATGGTTCCAGATGTTGAAAGTGCTACTACAAGAATAGAACCACAGTTTCATGTAAGATTTAGCTTTGGAGAAAAACACGCACCTTTCACAATAGAAAGTGGCACGGCTATATACATGCTTGGAGTGACAATCGATGTAGACAAGATTGGGAGGTTAAAAGATGGAGCCTATGTAAATGATGTTGACAATAGAATTGAAATGGCATTTAAGGCGCTAGAGGTTCTTATAGAGGGCCTTAACTTTGGAGCTAAGAAGTCCAGGTATCTCCCAATACTGGACACGTTAGGTGCTATTGCAGCTATAGCGGATCCACTACCATATGTTGTGTCTCCACCTAGGGTAGGCAAGAACGACAACTACATTGTTAAGACGATTAAGCGCGCAAAGGACTATGTAGTTGGGCTTAAAGACTTTAGGCAAAGAATACACATTGTGTACATGGATAAAGAGGGTGTTATTGATAAAGACGATGTAGAGGAACTGCTCGCGTCAAAGCAAGTGAAGCAGGGCAGTCAAGGAACGGTAATTAATGTTACAAGTGTAGATACGGTAACACAGCTAATAGAAGCTGTTATAAGTGTTGTTAAAGAATTCTTGCAGAACAAGAATAGACAATTAAAGAGCTGTGATGATGTTAGAAAGACCCTGAAGGGGTCTTAGTCTTTGGCTGAACATTACTTCGCATTAATTGAACTACAAACTTTTTCACCTATATCAATATCAGCTCCCTTAACATATCTGTCAAGTCCTGCATATCCATTACCACCTCCAACAACACTCATGGGGGCTCTCGCATACCCCACTTTACGTGACTCACTTAATGAACTGGAACAGGGCTGTAGCACTGCAGAAAAGTTGTTGGAACATGTAACCTATGCTGTAGCTGGTGCAGGGGGCTACATAATTAGTAGAAGTATTGAGAGAATGTATAATACCATTTACCAGAAGCCAAATAGATGGATTATAGACAAGACACATGGACCACATCCACTGCGTTGGAGTATTCTAGTCGCAGGTTACGCCCAATACTTAAATAATTCACTTTACGTTCTCTACATTTCTAAGGACAAAAAAATTCTTCACAATGTCTATGGTATTTCAAGAGTAGGTAAAAAAGAAGGTGTAGTGAGCATTGAGAGGGTATTGATAGACGAAGTTAATAAATACATTGTCAGAGACCCTCCATCAGTTATAGAAACAATATTCTACACACCCAGTTACATTGCTGAGTGCCAATTCGCAAGACTTTACTCTATGCCTATGCTTCACAAAAACAACTTTTGTAGAGGCCTTAGACCACAATTACAAGACTTTTATGTGCCCTTAGAACTGGGGAGAATGGTGTGTAGGGTACTGGGAGATGCAATTGTTCTCAACATTGAAGACCTAAGCATCATTATACCAGAAGGTGCGGTGAGGTGACCCACTATCTCTAGCCGAAGAAGAGGGGCGTCAAAAACCTCTCAAAAGTCACAATCATCATTTGCAAACATTATAACACCAGACACCATAAACGCGTTTAAGGACTATGTGGTAGTGTGGTTTGCAAATGCTGCACTAACGTACTTCTCTTATATAAATATCTATAGGGGTCTTGTAGACCCTAGACTGATCCGTGGAAGTTATGAACAGACATGTAATGAAGCTCAAGCCGAGGGGGATAGAGATGAGCTAAAGGAGCTCATATCCAAGCCACTGCAAGAAGCTGTTAATGAATTATGTGAGATTGCACAGAGTATTAAGACTCTGTCCATAGAGAGGTTGGAGTGGTATTTTGCTCCTGAATTTGGAGAATTTGTAAAGCCACTAATACCGTTTAAGGATAAGGGCAGGGAGAGCGAATCTAGGCGTAAAGTGTATGGGGTGTCCACGGATGTTGTTAATCTTGCTGTAATCGGTGCCTATAAAACGTATGTGTATAAAGTCAGAGTCACAAGTGGTGTAGAATACGGCTTTGTATATCTTGATGTGCCAGAGCCCCCATTATTAGACTTTAAAAAACTAGAGGACAGGGCTATAAGCGTTGTTAGAGCAGTTTATTACGGAAATGGTAGTAAAATAGCTCTTTATACAGGTGTGGCATCTGTACTTGCACTAACTGCTGGCAGTAAATTAGAGTCCATTCAACCCTTTGTGCTACACTTTATTAGGTTAATTAAGGAAAAGGGTAAGAAGGTTCGCATTGTAGGTTTTGACTACATTGATGTGACAATCCTTGCTAGGGCAATTCACAGACTAGGAATTTCAAGGGCTCTCTACATATTGTTGCAGCTGTATCCTACTGAGAAAACTCAAAAAAATGTAGAGGGGTGCAAGCAGTTTAGGCACTTTTTAGAAGAGTTATCAAAGTCTTTAATGATGTACTCCGAGCTCAATGATGTAGGGCATCTATATCACATTCTGAGGTCTGTTATTCATGATGGTAAAATCAATAGTGACATTGAGAAATGTTTAAGTGGTATGGGAGTTAAGGAGAGTTGGAGTGAATTACGGAATGGGTTATTTAATATAAGGTTTACTTAGAGTGTCATGGGAATGAGGCGAGTTATTGAAGAAGCTGTAAGTATTTTCAAAGAAACACTTCAACAGAGAGGGATGCCAGTATTCGTCTTAAGTGCACCTACAGGCTATGGCAAGACTGTTGCCGGCCCGGCTTTCTATAAAGTGTGCTATGAAGAAGGTGTGTGCAATAGAATTCTTCACGTACTCCCCCTTAGAAGCATTGTAAGAGACTTTTACCTATGTAAACTCCTTGGAAGCTTCATTAATTCCCTTGATCAACAAACAGTTAAGAGCATTGCAGAAAGCTGTGGAGACAGTACGGCTAGCCATGAATTCGCTGAAATTGTTAAATCAGCGAAGCTCAGTGCTAGTGATGTAGCTTATCAGATGGGTGAAGAGATAGAGTGTGAAGTTGCTAGAAAGAGGCCGCTCTTTGACGCCAGATACGTCGTTACAACGGCAGACTCCTTCTTCTATAACTTATTTAGAATACCTGTTACGGAAATCTTTAGCCCGAGGAAGCACTATGCAATTCCCAGGCTTAGAGTCTATACAAGTATCACATATTTTGACGAAGCGCATATGATTGTCGAAGAAGAAGGTGAGGAATCGAAGATGTATACATTATTCCTCCATGCGCTAGACATTTTGCGAGCCATGAAAGTGCCAATAATACTCGCCTCAGCAACACTTCCAACAAAATTCATTGAAGAGCTTGCTCAGAGAGTTGGTGAGGATCTAAGGGTTGTAATGCTTGGGACAGGAAGTGAAAGAAGTAATATCAAGATAAGCGTGGAGGACAAGGAGTTTATTAAAGGAGTCGTAAATATTAATTGGAATACTGCGGCTATATCCGAGAACGAGGTTATCAATATAATTCGAAACTATGGCTCGAGCCATAAGATATTCGTTGGATGCGATACTGTTAAAAAAGCTATTGAGAGGTTTAGAAAGGCGGTGTCAATACTTGATAGTGGCAGAGTCGCAATTCTTAATGGCTTAATGACTAGGGGTGATAGAGCTCGTAACTTAATGAAGCTTCGTAAAGCCCAGGTACTGGTTTCTACTAGTGTTGCTGAGGCAGGCATTGACGTTAGCTTTGACATCCTGATATCTGATGCCATGAGGATACCATCATTAATACAACGCGCTGGAAGGGTTTGTCGTCATATCGACGAGCATCCGTGTGAGAAAGCAGAAGTTTACATCGTCAAGGAGTTTGCTTCAAAGGATGTCCTTTCATTTATTGGTAAGTATAAGAAGGTGTGTTGGAGACTTCCATTCGACCATGGCGGATACGTAGGGTATCAAAGACTTATTGATATGTGGAGCCCTCCAAAAGTTGATAAAGAGCTGAATACTGTGCTCAGGCATCTCATATACTCGCTATACGTATCTGCAGAGCTCATAGATAGTGTGCTGAGTAGCGCAGGTGGTGCACTAACGAGGGCAACACTAGCAGAGGTCATTGTGACGGATGATATAAGTGACATTAAAAGTGCTCCTGCTGAGAAGCTGTATGAAAATGGGTTAACGCTAGATCTTGAAAGGATTGCTGTGCTCTATAAGGAGAAGTGCGTAGACACTATAGTGGCTTATAGCATTGATGAGATGGTTTTTGAGGATATTAGTAGGGATAGTGAGTACAGGCACCTAGTTGAGAGAATAGGTAGGGATCCCGAGGCGGGTGCCATACACTACTTCAGACTTGTTAAGGACCTTGCTAAAAAAGGCATGCACGTAGCTTTTGTTGTTAACAGTAAGTGCTATAGCCCTGGTGAGGGGCTTAAGCTATGAGGTGTTATGCGTTTAGGGATATTAGTAAGGGAAAGGAAGAGTTATTTGTTGATCACGCGATCAATGTGACAAAGTGTGCTATAGATGCTCAAGATGCACTGTTTAGAGTGGAGGACTCCAGAGTTCTTTTCACTAAGGCCTCTAGAATTCTCCAAGTCAGTATTAACACCGTGAAGGAATTCGTAATTATAGCAACACTTCTTCATGATATGGGAAAGGTGTGGACAAAGCTTCAAAAGCCCTGCTTTGATAGAGGTGTTTGCACAAGCTTTAAAGACCACGACGTGATGTCAGCGCACTTCTTACTTGCTATGGGGCTGGACCTAGGCTATATTCCAAGAGATATTCGCTTAAAAGATCTCTTCATAGCAATGGTGCTAGGAGCCCCTCTTGAAGCTAAAGACGATTTTAGGCAGGCCCTTGCATACATGGTTATTGTTGTGTTTCCAGTGTTACTCCACAACTATGCTATTGCGTCGTCAAAGAAATACTCTCTGCCTTACAGACCACCAACAGCAGAGGTAGGGGTACTTGAAGCGTGTTGTGATGATGTCAAAGCCTTAGCTAGCTACTTGAAGAGCCACGGCATAACTGGTGTCGCATCGTATTTAGAGAAAGTTGCTGATGAAAAGAAGCTCAAGTTAATGTCCTTTGATCCATACACTGTCTTAAAGACATCTGCTCACGCGCTAGAAATTCCTACCTTAGTAGAAGCGTTCATAGGATTGCTAAACTTTTGTGATGGAAGGATAGCCAGTGCTCGTAGAGGGTAAGTAGTTGGTGAAGTGCATGCCTCTACACGTATTTAAAGTCTCTGCTGTTGTCAAGAAGAGTATTCCCCTTGTTGCGTGGTCCGGTACTTTTCTTGCTTCTGTTGTCAAGTCTTTGATGAGTGGAGAAGATGTTGTGTGCGGCTTTTCCCTGTCTCCTCTTCAGCTTGTTTCTTCTAGTGGGCTTCGGGTTGTGTTGAGTGGCGTTGATGGTGAAGGTGGTGTTGTTCTTGGCGCTGGTTCTAGGGTTTTGTTTAGGCTCACCTCGTTTTGTAGGAATACCCCCACATCTCTTCTTAGTGCTTTGAGTAGTGGTAGTGCTGAGCCTTTCTCTATTCAGAGTGTTGATTATGAGCTTATTGAGGAGTTTTCCTTTAGTAGGGCTGAGGACTTTGCTAGGTTTGTTGATGTGCACTCTAGGAGTGTTGTTGAGGTGCTTTTCTACCCCACTATCCTGGTTTTCCGCGGCTGGAGGGTGCTGTACCCCTCCCCTCAGAGGCTGGTCTTTGGGTTGGCAAAGGCAGCTGTTAACCTCCTTGGCGTGGACCCCAGGGTTGCTAGGAGGAGGGCAAGGGTGCTGTCTAGGAACGTGGAGCTTGTTAGGGATGGTACAAGGGTTGTGGCTGTAAACATTGGTAGTAGGAGGGTTGCAAAGGCGTTTATGGGGAGGGCCCTCTTTGGTGTTACAGGGCTTGATAACTTGAGGGACTTTGTAGACTTGCTGAGGTTTGGCATGCTGGTTGGCGTTGGTAAGTCTAGGGGCATCGGCTTTGGGTTCTACAAGCACAGAGTACTCTCACTAAAGCAGGCTAGGGGGGCTGGCGAGGGTGGTGATAGCTGAAGAGGCTAGTTGTAGCCCCATACTCTAGGAGGCTAGGAGATGTTATTAAAGCTGTTGGGGTTGATGAAGAGTCGCTAGCCCTCATCTTCACACACGGCCCTCTTCAAGAGCAGCTCGCCGAGCTCAGTAGAGGTGTTGTTGCTATTGAGTCTAGTGACATTGTCAAAGCCGTTGCAACAGCCTCTGCATATGCAAAGAGCTTTGAGAGGGTCAGGGTAGTCGTGGCAGAGGCTCTAACACCATACGCAGCCCTGGCCTCCACCCTAACATACATAGTGCTGTCAACTCTAGAGCCCTTTAGTAGCTTTGGGCTTGAGCCCCTGGCTGTGTACCACATGGGCAGGCTGAGGGAGTTCTCTGGAAAGCCAAGGCTCTGGCTAAGAGGCTTGAGGGACCTCGAGGTCGTGAAAGCCCTTAGCGAAGACTGCCTAAGCACTAGAGATGTTGCTGAGAGGTGCTCTATACCTGTTGAGAGTGCTAGGAGAAGGCTTACTGAGCTGAGCAGAGGAGGGCTTGTAGAGGGTTTTAGAAGTGGTAGAAGAACTGTATACTGCTTGACAACTGCTGGGAGGATGCTCATAGCCTAGAGCAGAACTTCTTGTAGAAGCACGCTGAGCACTTTCGAGTGCTCGCCGTGGGCCTGGGGAGCTTCTCCTCCTCAACAACTCTCCACAACTCCTTAGCAAGCCTATGCACATGCTCTCTAAGCACAGGCCCCACCCTAACCTCAAACGCTGTGCCACCCTCTATAGAAACTATGAGAGCCCTCCTCGCAGGCCTTCTAAAGGTCTCCTCAACAGCGATTGCGTAAGCAACTACTTGAGCCAGGTGGTGGGTAGCGAGCTTCTTCACCTTCTCTGGGGAGGCCTCGAGCTTAACCTCAATAGGCACAGCCTCTAAGCTTGTCACAGCAACTGCGTCCACCCTGCCGCAGAGCCCAAGGCTCTTGGACTCCACAGGAGCTTCTAGCACTAATGTGAACTCATCGCCCACAAACTGCTTAACCACTTCAGCAAGCCTAAGCTCAGAGGGTGTGACAGCCTTTGCGTACACCATGGACTCTGTAGCCGGCTCAAATAGGCTGAACAGCTTGAAGTAGGCTATCCTGGGGCAGTAGGCAAATTCCTTAACCAGTGTTATCGGGATTAGAGAACTCTTGATCTCTCCTCACCTATGTTGCTCTGCAAGCCGCAGGTGAGCGCTTTTTCAAAGCTCTCACTAGGTATGACAGCGACGAACACACTGTCTGTGGACCTGTCTATCACCCTAAGGAGGGCTCTGTAGGCATCCTTAGCCAGGGCAGCGCCTCCCCTAGCGATGTAGAGGCTTCTCTGGATCCTCGCAAAGCCAAGCCCCTTGAGCCTCTCAGCGGCCTCAGACCTCCTCCCATTGTCAGAAATGTCGTAAGCCACTATGACGTAAGTCGTCATAGGGACGCCCTGAACCCCCTGTACTCCTTAGCCTCCCTAATGCAGATCGCCAGCTCCCAGGCTTCTCTCTTAATAATCTCGCTAAGCTCAAGCCTCTTACTAGCCTTGGTGTAGAGGTAGCTTGAGCTGAGGTTCTCTAGCACAGCCTTTGCAACTCCTCTTCTCGTCTCATAGTCAAGCCTATTCTCAGAGACCTCAAACCTAATCCTCTTAGCGTTTATGATGAGGGGCTTGTCGACAGCAACAGCCCTGAACATCTCCACAAAGTCTAGGGTGAGAGAGGGCTTACCGCTCTTAGGGGTGTGGAAAACCCCTAGGTAGGGGTCTAAGCCGGCTAGCAGCAAGGCTTTTTCACATGTGCTGTAGAGTATCGCGTAGCCGTAGTTGAGAGCCATGTTGAATGGGTCCTTAGCGTCGTGGTCTCTGCCTGTGAAGCTGAGCTCTTTTGGCAGAGTGCGGGCGACTGCTTGCCAGTACACCTTCGCTGCCCTTGCCTCAAGATTCCTAAGGGCATCCACATCTGCGTTTGCTGAACTCTTGACCTCTATTGCTATGGAGTCTACTCTGTACGCCTCTTCCCTAAGCGAGGCATCTCTATAGTTCTTTGCGAGGTACCTAACAACCTCCGCTTGGTTTACAATCTTTGTGTATATGAGCTCTCTAGCCAGCTTCTTACCAAAATCCCTTGGGAAGAGAGTGTACTGAGCAACTCTAGTGGCAATGGTCTTGCTTATGTATGGGGGGTAGACCCTCGCCACGGGGAACCCCGTGTGGTCAAGGAAGACAATGTCTATGCCCCTGGAGGCCGCTAGGCTAATTGCCTTAGACGACACCCCCACTCTCGACGATGCGATGATCACTGCGTCAACGTCTGGGGGGATTGAAACTCTTTCAAGGCCTTCCCCTATCTTTCTCACAACGTATATCCCTCCCTTCCTAGCCACTACTCTAGACCCTGGGGACGCTATGAAGAACACCTTCACCTTTTGCACACCTCTATGTATGGGCATGTCTGCGGGCACTGCTCAAGGGGCTGCGGTGGCTCGTGTGGGTGCTCTAGCACCATTGCCACTCTATCCCTAGTCTCTAGAAAGGCTCTCCTCAGACTGTCATCCACTCTAATAACTCTCCAGCTGAGCAAAGGCCCTTCGCCTAGGTTCACATAGACAGCGACTCCGTAGTCAACTGGGTGCCCTGTCCAAGCCTCTATAGCTAGTGTGTAGCCCGCTAAGGCTAGCTCTTTTCTCTCAAACCCTCTGTCCCACGAGGGTGCTAAGGCTATGTCGACTGGTATGAACCCTACTAGGAGGTCTGGCTTAACGTAGTCTGAGAGCCCTATGGGGGCAGCGGGTATCATGGGCTCTACTGATATTGGGACCCCCTCTTCAGAGCTGTAGAGAGCAAGCCCAAGAGCTTTTCTAAACAACTTGTAGAGAGAGTCCCTATACCTCTTAACGAAGGGGTCAAAAGAGTTGGCAAGCCTGTCAAAGCCCCTCGTCAAGTCCCAGAGCGAGTCCTGCAAATGCCTAAAGGGGTAGAGGAAAACCTCGTGAACAGCTCTACCAAGAGCAAGCACACCGCCATCAACCCTAACCCTAGCAACCCTCCTAAGCCAAACATCCCTCTTCACAGAGCAAGGGCTAGTAACATCAGAGATACTAGGCCTAGCAAGAAACCTAGCACCAACAACATCAAACCTCCAACCCCTAACCTCAGCAACAACCTCACCTCCAACAACCCTAACAAAATCCCAAACCCACCTAGGAAACACAAAACACCACCAAATAAAAAGTATTACCACACTCACAAAAGCGTGTCGCTGTGGAAAACCTCAGTTTCACTGTACTTATTCAACTCTTTGTGAAATAGTGTTTCAGCTCTTTCTCAACAGAACACAATCATTCAATTCCTTTCATCACATCATCAGAACGCTTACATCAAGTCAACTCTAGACAATCAGAACACAATAGCAAATTTTCTGAAGAAGCTATGAATGTCCTGATAACCTTCATAAAAACTTTTATAGTTAAACCTAAAAAGATCTTAAATAGCACACAAACCGGAAACTCCCAAAAGGGAGTAGAAAGCTTTGCTGCTAGTATCTTCTCTGCTCTCCACCTAGCTCTCTCTCGAAACTCCCAAAAGGGAGTAGAAAGATATTGTTGAAGCAGCAGATGCTATAGCGTTTGGAAGATCTTCTAGAAACTCCCAAAAGGGAGTAGAAAGTAACTGTCCATCCTTTGATAAACCCAAACCACTTTGCGAAAATGAAACTCCCAAAAGGGAGTAGAAAGCCAAAACAACTATCGAAGCCTTAGTAACCTCAAGGTACCTCAAGAGAAACTCCCAAAAGGGAGTAGAAAGATGCGAGGTAGAGAGCCTGACGGGGCTCACCAGGACGCGGTTCAGAGGGAAACTCCCAAAAGGGAGTAGAAAGCGATATGAATGCTGGGAGGATCGCAAGAATTATAGCCGCCAGAAACTCCCAAAAGGGAGTAGAAAGATGACTCTGCGAAGAATTGTGAGGCTCGATACTGGATCAATAAGGAAACTCCCAAAAGGGAGTAGAAAGGGTTTCCTTGCGAGATCTGCTAGCTAACAGGATAGACAGTAGCTGAAACTCCCAAAAGGGAGTAGAAAGTGACTCTGGGTCGACCCCGATGACGGGTATCTCTATCCCTTCTTGAAACTCCCAAAAGGGAGTAGAAAGTCCTCATCCTCAAGGATGATTATAGAAGCCTTAGTAATATCCAGAAACTCCCAAAAGGGAGTAGAAAGCCTTAGGAATACCACCACCATCACAATTATCAATCCTAACAGAAACTCCCAAAAGGGAGTAGAAAGTTATCCTCTCCGCGGCCTCCTCCGCAACCCTCCTCAGCTCCTCAGGAAACTCCCAAAAGGGAGTAGAAAGGTGCGAAGCAGTGGTACTCTTCACAGCGATTCTAGCAAAACTCAGAAACTCCCAAAAGGGAGTAGAAAGTCTAGAGCTTCCGATACCTCCCTAGCCCACGAAGCTACGTCATGAAACTCCCAAAAGGGAGTAGAAAGCCGGCTCGTGGCGCAGAGTCAGTATAGTTGCGGACTGCTCCAGCAGAAGAAACTCCCAAAAGGGAGTAGAAAGGTGAATCTCTGAGCGACGAGCCACTCGCCCTCGTCAGCAAATATGAAACTCCCAAAAGGGAGTAGAAAGCCACCCCATCAACCTCCTAGTAAGAACTCTATAATCTTCAATTCTCGAAACTCCCAAAAGGGAGTAGAAAGGCTTACCAATGGAAAAACCCTAGAAACCTTCAAAACTAATCTAGCATGAAACTCCCAAAAGGGAGTAGAAAGGCACCTTAGCTCCACCGCGGCGAACGACGGCCGTCTTGTACGCGAAACTCCCAAAAGGGAGTAGAAAGCTTACTCACACACTTGTTCAACATTATGTTGATAATCATTTTTTGCGAAACTCCCAAAAGGGAGTAGAAAGAAGTACATAGTGTTATACTATCACGACACGTGGGGAAGTTGCAGGGAGGAAACTCCCAAAAGGGAGTAGAAAGTCTACTCTTCTAAATGATGCTCGATTGACTTTGAGATCTTCTACGAAACTCCCAAAAGGGAGTAGAAAGTGATTTATCAAGCATCACATTTCCATTTTCAATCCTTATACTGTGAAACTCCCAAAAGGGAGTAGAAAGAACCAAAATATTTCCCCACACCCCACAAAAACAGCACAGCCTCGAAACTCCCAAAAGGGAGTAGAAAGCTGGCTCCTCCATTGATAGCGGGCACCAGAGGACACCTGTAAGAAACTCCCAAAAGGGAGTAGAAAGGCTCTTGCCCCTAACATCCTCCTCCCTAACCTCCCGCTCCAACCCAGAAACTCCCAAAAGGGAGTAGAAAGGTACACATCATTCTCACACCTCAACCTCCTCACCTCCCCGAAACTCCCAAAAGGGAGTAGAAAGTCACTATGAGCCCCCTCGGGCAGCCCACGTACCCTGGATACACTTCTGAAACTCCCAAAAGGGAGTAGAAAGTTATTTTTCTCTCTCTTTCTTTTATTCTCTCAATTCTTTCGAAACTCCCAAAAGGGAGTAGAAAGGTAAAATAAGATTAAATCTATCAAAAGATGCTGTGAAAATGCTGAAACTCCCAAAAGGGAGTAGAAAGTGGATCGCTCATCTGGGATGGTCTCAAGAGCCTGTGGGAAGGAAACTCCCAAAAGGGAGTAGAAAGTCCAAAATGTCTACTCCAAGCACCTTACTTTCAACGGTCTGGAAACTCCCAAAAGGGAGTAGAAAGCGTTAATCCTCTCCACAACTACTCTCTTCAGCTCGTTAAGCCTTATGAAACTCCCAAAAGGGAGTAGAAAGCGCGTTAGCGCTTTTGTCAATTGTTCTTCATTTATATATATATTCATGGAAACTCCCAAAAGGGAGTAGAAAGCCGAATCTATATAGTGCGTAAAATGATATGCCCATCACTACTAGAAACTCCCAAAAGGGAGTAGAAAGCTCGCCCCTTTTCCTTGCTTTTTCAACTCCTTTGATAGAATAATCGAAACTCCCAAAAGGGAGTAGAAAGCGTCAAGTCTAAATGACACCTCCTTATCTTTGCCAGCTAAGAACTTGAAACTCCCAAAAGGGAGTAGAAAGCTGCTTTTCGAAGATCACCGGCAGCTCAGCAACTCTCTCAAGGCGAAACTCCCAAAAGGGAGTAGAAAGCGCATTAACGCTTTTGTCAATTGTTCATCATTTATATATATATACAGAAACTCCCAAAAGGGAGTAGAAAGAAATAAAAATAACATAAAGAATTTCTCACAGAACTTAAATCTTAGGAAACTCCCAAAAGGGAGTAGAAAGTAACAATGAGGCTTCCCATTGCTACAAACACACTTCATACACGAAACTCCCAAAAGGGAGTAGAAAGCTAGAAGGATGGCAACTACGGCGTCCTTAACGCTAGCTATGGAAACTCCCAAAAGGGAGTAGAAAGGCTGACTGCCGCTCATCGCGCTCTTAACCTATATTTTCTATATAGAAACTCCCAAAAGGGAGTAGAAAGTCTGCTTCCTAAGTGACGACACTAGTGTTGTGAGAGCCCGAAACTCCCAAAAGGGAGTAGAAAGGTGATGCGCTTAGTAGCGAAATTTAATGATGTAGAGATATTTGAGAAACTCCCAAAAGGGAGTAGAAAGCATTTATATATATATACATGTACAGATTTGATACTTCATTTGAGAAACTCCCAAAAGGGAGTAGAAAGGCAAAGCTCTCAACAATCTTATCTATCAATCCTTTTTTGGGTGAAACTCCCAAAAGGGAGTAGAAAGCGCATTAACGCTTTTGTCAATTGTTCATCATTTATATATATGAAACTCCCAAAAGGGAGTAGAAAGAAGATAGAGGCAATACCTGGCGTCGTCAGGGTAACTGCTGAGAGGAAACTCCCAAAAGGGAGTAGAAAGTGAGAGGGTGAGGGTGGCACACGATGGTGCGTTGCAGATACTTAAATAGAAACTCCCAAAAGGGAGTAGAAAGCAACATTAGTATACACAACAACCACACCATCAAGCCAACAATTCCGAAACTCCCAAAAGGGAGTAGAAAGTGCAAGTATGTATGCGTCAGCGCCCCTCAGGTACGAGATGCTGGGAAACTCCCAAAAGGGAGTAGAAAGGCTTGACCTCAGGGTCTCCTGATGCCAGGGTGAACTTGCCCAGGAAACTCCCAAAAGGGAGTAGAAAGATCATGCCAATAACCATTATAAACCAAATATCTCTCAATGAAACTCCCAAAAGGGAGTAGAAAGTAACATTTCTATTTCATTTTCTTTTTCTTTAATCTCTCTTTCTGAAACTCCCAAAAGGGAGTAGAAAGTTCGTTCTCGCTGTGTCTTTCTTCATTTTTGTACGATGCCACCAGAAACTCTCAGAGTGAGCAGAAAGTTCTATGGATCTAGAGAGAGATTTGCAAATATAGTGAAAGCAGAAACTCTCAGAGTAAGCAGAAAGCCTAGCCTTTTCCCGTTCCTGACAAGAGGTGCTACCTCCCTAAGTACCCACGTTTTTATTAAGCAAAAGGCTCGCACCTCAGCAATTATAGGGCTACCTATCCACACTTCATTCACGTTCTCAAAGTGACTGCAGACTACACATGAACTACAGATAAAGTCTGTATCAAAATCCAGGCCAGGATTGGAGTAGAGAAAGAGATGTTATGGGGAAGCTACAGCGCTGTGACTCTATAGCCAGGCTCTCAACCCTCTTAATGGGGCTCTCCATGTGGCCCTATTCTTGGCACACAAAACCCCTCTACTTACCCTCTACTTAAGGTCTAGAGCCTCTGCTGAGGCTAAGAGGCTTTTTGAAGAGCACGCTTTACTCAACCAGGTGCTCTTACTATTTTGGAGTCTTCCTGGCACTCACTACGGCTCTTCATGTGGAGTGCGCTTTTAGTCCTAGGGGGCAGAGAAGAGGCGATGACGGCAACTCGTATAGATCTGTATGAGAGTTGGACCCCTCTGCACAGGTATTGTACAGAGCTGTTGCTCTAAGCCCTGGGGGGCTTCTCGCCCCACTTGTGCTCCACTAAGTAGTAGAGCTGACCTTACGGTGCTCTACCGCTCTTCAGTAGCACTTCAAGTGCTTGAAGCATTCTCTGCTCTAGCCCCAGTGCTCTCAGCTTTTCAACAACCTTATCAATAGGGTACTCAACTCTGTGCACTGTGAAGCTCCCAGCACCTAAGTCAAGTATTGCGTAGGACGCCCTTGGGTCTCCATCCCTTGGCTGCCCCACGCTACCTGGGTTAAGCACTTGCACCTCTCTTACCCTGAGCGTCGCTGGTATGTGAGTGTGCCCAACAACAACATAGTCTACGTCTACAGGCCTGGGCTTTAGGGTGAGGCTACTCTCTGTAAGCATCACCTCGAGAGCTTCTGGGGGTAGCCCTGGCTTTAGGTAGCCGTAGAGAGGGTTTCTGGGAGCGCCGTGAACAATGTAAACTCGCTTTGAGGAGAGCTCGAGCCTAGCCCTCTGCCTAAGCGTCTTAAGCCACTCAACTTGCTCTTTAGAGAGGAGCCTGTGGGAGATGCTCATCCTGGTGTAAACGCTTAGCTCGTGAAGCTCTTGCGCACAGTGGCAGTCTGTGTTAAAGGCGACAGCGTAGTCGTGGTTGCCCATAACAATTACATCAGGCTTTAAGCTCCTCACAATATCGACAGCAATGTGCGGCTCAGGCCCATAGTCAACGAGGTCCCCCAAGAACCAAACATAGTCGTGCCTAGGGGAAGCCTCTAGAACAGCTTTCAATGCATCTGCATTGCCATGCACATCGGATAGCACTAGCACCCGCATGCAGACCACTAGAAGCTGAAGAGCTGTGCCAGGGCTTTTTAAGCACTTTCACGCTAACTCTAAAAGCACCGCCACAAAGTGGCGCTAAGACTCGGTGCACAGCAGGCCTAGGCTGATTTTGTCTCGCCTCCTGGCAGTACACCACTCTAGAGAAAAAGCTTATTTACACTGAGATACGTGTGCCCTATGGCGTGAAAAGTGGTTGTCCCTCAAGTAGCACAGCAGCCCCAGCCCACATCAGTAGGTGTTGTGGCAGAGGGGTTGAGGAAGCTCAAGACTGCAGCACTACTACAAATAGTTGCTATAGTTCTTGGCGTTGCCCTAGTATTTGTAGCATCTACTGCACTCGTATCAATACTTCCCTCCGTTACTGAGGGTATTCAAGGAGAACTCTTGCAGTGGGCTATACTAGTGCTGCCAATAGTCACAGCGGTCGCGATAATAGTGCTAGCAATCATCAGCATCTACGCCTACCTCCTGCCCTCAGCAAAGCGATTCGCTAAGTGGATGCCTGGGGAGTTCTCAACCCCCTTAACCCTCATGAGAATATGGTATGTGTGGGGTGCTGTAGTGCTACTAGCAGCACTAGCAATAATTTTTACAGGAATTGGTGTGGGTTTAGCTATAGGGGGGCTTGAAGCCGGGTCGCTAACAATAGTTGCTGTAGTCCTTGCGGCGCTCGTGCTAGCCTTCATAGCAATCATCATGTTCTTCATAGGCGCTGTGGGGAGCGTTGTGTACCTCTTTAGGCTTAGTAGCGTGTTTCACTCAGCACAGTTTCAGGTAGCAGCAGTACTAATAATAGTAGGCATTGCGCTATCCATTGCGCTATCTGCTCTCGCCACGGTGCCATTCATAGGATTTACACTAAGCACTATAGCATCAATACTTAGCTTCATAGCGTGGATCCTCATATACATTGAAGCAGGCTCTCTAGAGGAGAAGGTGCTGCAAGGCTTAGTGCAGGTATAGCACTCGCAGAGAGCTTAGAGAATTTTAAGAGGTAGCACTGTGAAGAGCGCTGTAGGCTATTCGTGGAGAAGAGGTTGAGAAGGCCTATCCCCCTCCCTACTGATTGCCCAAAGAGCCTTACGCCCTACTGCTGACATTACTAGGGCGCGCTTCTGAACTCGCAGAATAGGAGCCGGGGGTGGGTTGAGAATGAGGCGTGCCGAGCTGTGTTAAGTGTGCAAAACACCTCTCTGCTACGCCTGCACACCCTCTGCCTCAACTCTCTTTTCTATTGAGCTAACCTCGCTAAGCACCTGCATCCATACCGCAATGCCTAGTATTGATGTGAGTATGGCTATTATTAGTGGCGCTGTCGCCACATTTGCTGCTACGCCAATTGCATGGTAGTAGTTGTAGGGGTATGCAGTAGCTGCGCGAATACCGCTGTCAATAATGAGGAGAGATGCGCTAAGTAGAGTAAATGCTGATCCAGATACTGCTACAAACACGCCTATTTTTGAGAGCTGTGGTGAATTAAATGCTTCACTGAGCTTGTGAAGGTGTATAGAGCTCCCCGTGTAGCCCGTGAAGAGCAGCACCCCACCTACTAATAGTAGTATTAGACACGCATATAGAATTGTCTCAAACTTTACCTCTACACCTGCAACAGCCAATCCGCTGGGGGCAACCCCTCTCACTAGTTGAGTTAATGCTAAAAGTGCTACCAGCATTATGAGAGGCCCTCCTGTGTACCCAGCCCTCATGAGTATTAATGGGGCTAGAAAGTCTCTAGGCCTCCACATAGCAAAGCGCTTTGCTGAGGGCAGGAGGTAGGCAAAAGCAGTGGCAATTGTGAAAACCACTGTTGCTGCAAAGCACACCAACCCTGCTACAGCCTCGCCTGTCCTAATGGTGGAGAATGGTAGGAGTGCTAGCAGTAGAAGAGCTGAAACAGCAATGAGCATAGCTATGAACGCCTGTAGGGCGGCTGCGGCTTTGAGCTTCCTTAAACCCTCCACCACATTAGTGAGGGGCTGTGATTCTTGAACTGCTTGAGGAGACGCCATGCTACGCACCGCAGAAGATAGGAAAATGTGGTATATATAAGACTTTCTCCAAATGGGTTAGGCTCTCAACGCAAAGCGCTTTGCCTTTATAGAGTGCCACTAAACTTCTGGTGGTCTAGCTGTAAATAGCCTTAGCTTAGCGGCTAGAGAGCAGCAAGCTATATATACCTCTGAGACTGGGTGTGAGGGCTAGATAAAGAAAATATTTCCTATGACGCAGAACAGTGCTGAGGAGTATTTTCTCTATCTCTAAGATAGGAGAGTGCTGAAAATGCGCACACATTTCAAAATAATGTGCAGTGGGCACAGCAAGAAATCCAACGCACATTCACTACACGCAGCAGGGGGTGCTCTACCGCATTGCCCTGCCAATCACCTTTGCACCCTTGGTGATGCTCGCTGAGCAGTAGATGCATAGCTCTAGCACTCCTAATCCCCATACTCTTCTCTACTCTACGCCCACCGACCATGGGGGCTCAGCACAGCGCCTACACTGTTGAAGCTGGGGGTGGCCTGTGGAATATTCTCTATGAGAATGCTGATGAATCTAAGTACACTTTTGATCTAAATGCTAGTGCTATTGGCGTAAAGCTTGTTCTGTACATGAGTTCTAGAGGCGATGTGAATAGAGATTGGGTTAAGATATGTGTCTACAGTGAGGTGGTGAACACAACTTCTGAAGGTGAAGAGCGCGCAAGGTATATTGCTGGCTACAGTAGGTTTGGCTATGAAAATGATGGTAAGGGTAGCGCAGACGGCCTGCACGTAGTGTACTACCTTCTGCCAAATGTCACAAGAGTGGTTTATGTTGAAGTAAAGCTGCACTCAACTAACGGTAGCCCGAGGCTTGATGTCAAAAAATCGTGGGTAGAGCCTTGGAATACAACTGCTTTCTACTGGATGCATGAGGGCGCTGATGAAGGCTATGGACTGAGGTATGGTGGGCTAGTCAATGTAGATGGCTTGGGCATGGAGATGAAGGCTGCAGCACTATCTTGCGGGACAACGGGGTATCCTTGTAGAAGTGGTAGTAGGTTTTCTTACTACTATGGGAGAGTGTTTGATGTGGATAGCGGAGGGCTGGCAGACGTATATGTAGATGTGAGCTACGTAGGGGGGTTTAACATAGCCCCAGAGAGCACCTATGGTAAGGGAAACTACGTTGCTAAGCTAGATGTTGGAGTAGCTACAAAAGGTGAGCAATTCACATATTTTCACACACTCTACAGCACAAAGAAGTATGATGAGCCACAGCTACCTGAGCTCACCACTAGCGAAGTTGCTAAAGGTGTGGTAGACATAGCTTTGGACATAGCTTCAGACTACGCCCTAGAGTTCGTAACTTCTACAGCTGGGAAGCTTTTCTTCAAAGGGTTGCCCTACATTGGAACTGTTATAGAGTGTGCTGAGATGTTTCAAAGCCTTGGCTTCGATGAGGTCGTGGCTAGCAGTGAACTGGTTGTCTTCAACAAGCAGATGCCAGCTGTTGAAGGCGATAACACAGTGTGTGTTTGGGCAAACCTAGTGGGGGAACTAAAATCTGCATGGCTCTCATCTACAATAATGAACTTCTGTGGAGAGCCACCTTGGCAGAGCTTCATGGATGAGGTGTTTGGCGCAAGGGTTTGGAGGTTAGATCAAGGAGGGGTTTACATAGGTGGGATTCTCTTAGACTACTATAACGCTCCTGAAATTGTCTCAGCACTGCCCCAAGGCGATCTGCTCAAAGCAACATCAAATATAACAGTGGTGTTTAGCAAACCTATAGACGAAGGCTCTATAACGCCTCTACCAGGATCCCTCTACCCGCAGGGGAAAAGCATTGTGGTTTATTTGAATGGTGCTGAGGTGCCTTTCTACGAGTACTTTAAAGTAAGTTTGAGTTCTGATAGAAGGACCCTCACCATTTACCCCAACTACCACCTGGATTACGAAAGTGTTTACAGAATTGTTCTAACCAATAGGATTAGGGGTGCTGATGGAACTGGGCTTGTCAAATCCTATGACCTGTGGTTTGCAACAGAAAAGAGAGAGCAAAAAGAGCCTGTAGTCTACTACGTGGTACCCACATCCACGTCTCTGCCTAACCACCTCCACTACGAGGGCAGGGTGTTCAGAGCACAGCTGTGTGAAAGCATACCAGTGGACCTAGTGAAGATGCAGCAGTTTTATGTCGGTGAAGCCTCTTTTTACACAAACGATGTGAACATAGACTACTATGATGGGGGTTCAGGAAGGCTTTACATGGTGAACAACTCGCTGTTGTTTATCCCACTGCTAGCCAGGGACTGGGGCCTTCCCCCAAAAAGAGGAGCACTAATCTTTAGGCTGTGTAGTGAGGAGAGAATTGTGCAACAAATACCAGCGCAGCTCATTATTTCATGGATTCGGGTAGGCAACCCCACTGCAGAGAAATCTCTTAGAGATGTAGGTGTTACTGAAGGTGCGTTGCTCGATTTAGAGCCTGTCCCAGTCATGGAGTACAGCATTCCAGGTTATAAAATAGGTGAAGGGGTGTTGATTAGCCCTAGAGAGCCTTGGGTCAACGGCACAAAGCTAGCAATGTACCTAGTTGATAATATTACTAGGAGTGCTCACAACCTAGGTGCACTATTGGGGGGCTACAAACCCATTTACACTATTTGGTTAAGCGAGTCAAGGCCTTTAAGTGCAGACATCATGGTTTACATCATGGCTAATGCAACATACATGAGGGCGTGGCGCGTAGCCCCCCTGGGTTACACAACTGCTAGTGAAGAGGGTGCTCACGCACAAGAACCTCCTCTTCTACTCGTAGTAGTGCTCACAGGAGCGCTACTATCAGTAGCCACTGGCTTGGCTATATTTCTGATAAAAATAAGGAGGGGGAGCTGTGGTGATATGGATACCCTATAGAAATAGGCGTAGCCAACTGCTGAGCTAGGTAGAGACCTCCATCCTACCACACCTCCTCCACAGCCCTGCTCTAAATTAAGGTCTATGCACCCGCTTTTCTGTCTCGGTTTTCTTGACACTTGCGCCACTTTAGCCGGGTACTATAAGCCCTCGTAGCGACTTGTTAACACAGGTGAAAAGATTGTGAGCACAGCTGAGCCAAAGGCGATCCTAGGCCTAGTAGCAATAATTTTGGCTCTAGTGGTTGCACTGCCTTTACTAGCAGTTATGCTGGGGATGCATGGAGGCGGGGGTGCAGCGACAAACACAACTACAGTGGTGCTTACAGTGCCTATGCCTGTGGAGAAGCCTGGAGGGGGTGCGGCTAGCGAGACAGCCTACGGCAAGGTGGTAGAGGTTCTTGAGAGCAGCAGGAGGGTTCTCAAAGAAGTGCAGCAGCTTATGATGCTTAGAGGTGGCTACACTGTTTACAGTATGCTAGAGCACTATCCTCTCATCGCACCTATGGCTACAGTAGTGTACTCTAGTGTAGGTGATGGGCTTCTCGCGAAAAGCGGTGTTGAAGTGTCTCGCACTAATGTGCAGGTTGAGGGTGTTGATGAGCTGGACATTGTTAAAAACAGTGAGAGGATTATTGCCGTGGCTCTGGGGAGCAGGGTTTACATATTTGACGCTTTGGAAAAGCGCGTGGCCTCTGTAATAAGCTTTAACACATCGACACCTATAGAGGTCAGGGGGCTTTACCTCTATGGCAATAGGCTTGTTGCTGTAACAAGTAGTGCAGAGGTTGCGCCTATTAAGACGGGAGTGCAGGTGCTTAGAGCTGTGGCTATGGGAGGCAGTGGTGCAACAGCTATTAGCGTACTTGATGTGTCTGACGTCTCTAACCCCAAGCTGTTGCTAAATGTGGGTGTGTCAGGGCTCTACCTAGATTCAAGGCTGGTTGGTAGGTACGCCTACTTTGCGACCTCAATGGACATCTACTATGGGGAGGGCTATGAGTATGCATTGCCCACGGTTAGTGGCAGACCCCTTAGCGCTGACAAGGTGATTCCCATTGACTCCACCCCAACTACTTACATAACTGTGCTCGCCATGGACCTAGAGAGCCTAGAGCACAACGCTGTGTCGTACATGGCTAGCAGAAGCTCGAGAATATACATGTCTAAGAGCAACAGGCTCTACATAGCATCACCTACAGCGTCTATTGAGGAGCTTTACCTAAACGCATCCATTAAGCTCGTTGAGCTCTCTTTAGAGTACCTACCCAATGGCGTGGCCAGCCTCGCTGAAGAGTGTTTGAGAAATGGGAGCTATTCAAAGGCTTACGAAGCTGTGGTTAACTACATATCTTCGCTAGGCTATGACGAGGCTAAGAACATCATAGGCAACGTCAACTCCAAGCTCAGCGAGCTGAGGGTTGCTGACAAGACTCACCTCCACGTCTATACAGTCAACGGCATTAACGTCACGTACGCAGGCTCCTTCGCTGTAGATGGATCATTACTAGACCAGTTCTGTATGGAGGAGTTTAGCGAGAAGCACTTCATTGTTGCAACTACATCCACAGAGTATGCGATTGCGTACAATGTTTGGGAGTACTATGCACCCTCGCCACCAAGTGGGGAGGTAACCATTACAATGTGCTCAAAATTTAGGTGCACAACCACAACGATACCTGTAGGAGCAGAGCGCAGTACAAAAACGGCATCGCTGTTCATAAACTACGTAATCTCATCGACTTCTACAGCAAACAATGTTTATGTAATTGATTTGGAGCGCCTTGAGGTTGCTAGCAAGCTCCAGGGCTTGGCAGAGGGGGAGAGGATATATGCTGCAAGGCTTGTGAAGAATGTGTTCTTCCTAGTAACCTTTAGGCAAGTTGACCCACTCTACGCTATAGATGTGTCAGACCCCCTAAGCCCAAGGGTTTTGGGATACCTCAAGATACCTGGGTTCAGCGAGTACCTACACCCACTACCAGGGGACAGGCTTCTTGGAATAGGGGTAGAGGACGGGGCTTTAAAGATATCGCTATTCAACGTCTCAGACCCCACTAATATGAGTGAAGTATCGTTGATAAAGATTAGCGATACGTGGTCCCAGGCACTGCAAGACCATCACGCAGTCACTGTGCACCTAGGGAGAGGTCTCACCATAATACCTGTGTTCATGGGCTACGGAGCTAAGCAAGGCTTTCTAGTAGTAAGCTACACAGCTGACACCCTAGGGCTAGACCAAGTGATAGAGCACCAAAACCCACTGAGATCTGTGTACATAGGTAACAAGCTCTTCACAGTGTCTACAGCATCAATAAAGATCTACAATATGGACTCCAGGAGCCTAGAAGAAGAAGTAGTGCTACCTAGCTAAACACACTAACTACAACTACACCAATTTTTAAATCCATGAGCGCTCCACAAGCATAAAGCTTAAAAATGTTGTATTGGGGCGCTCTATGGTAATCCCTGCACCTAGGGGGGCAGGGTACTAGTTGTTATTCTTTCGACTCTACTGCCTCCTCTAGCTGATTATCCATGAGCATATCTATTGCTTTACTCAGTGGAATAAGCCACTATTCACTTCCTGTGCTGGAGCATAGCACACTTTAATTTCGCGCTCTCTAATCATGTAGAACGCCCCGTGGCCAGTCCAAAGCACTATAGTAGCACTTACACCTCACAACATTAGGAACTTTGCAACACCCCCTTCCTCCCCATGCCCATGCCACGCACGATGGTTTTCCACAAACCAAGAGGATCCTGTAGCTATTGCCAGAAGCCTCTATGAAGGCGAGAAGTAATGCTTTTCCAAAGTGAGGGCCAACGTAGTGCTCATTACGCCAATAAGCACTGAGATGTGTTGGGTAGTAGCTGGTTTAGTATACTGGCTTGCGAGGAGGAAGAAAAAGTAGCTTTTGCCAAGCCCTCAATAGTGCAAGTCTTTTTCTTCGTCTTCACATCAACACTGTATTACTATGTATAGTAGGTCTATGTAGCGTGTATACCATATATATAGCTAAGATTTAAAATAATCGCCTAGTGCCACACATTTCGTGTGAGAGATGCTAGGCTTAATTATAGCTGGCTTAGCTGTTTCCGCCCTCATAGCGTTTTCTATGGGTGCAAATGATTTAGCTAACTCTATTGCACCCCTGATTGGCTCAGGTATTTCGAGGTTTAAGCAGGCTCTAATTGTGTTCTCTATTGGTTTGCTCGCTGGAGCCATGGCTCAGGGGTACATGGTTATAAAGACTCTTGGAAAGGGTATTGTAAGCGATGTAGATGTTGTTGGAGCTCTATCTGCTTCTCTAGCGGCATTCATATGGGTGATGCTCGCGACCGTGAAGGGCATACCAATATCGACAACACACAGCATTACAGGCGGGGTTATTGGCATTGGTATTGCATACACCCTTCTATATGGTAAGGCCACTAGTTTAAATCTAGGTATTGTTAGTAGAATAGTTCTAAGCTGGGTGACCTCCCCACCCCTATCCATAGCGCTAGCAGCGCTCCTATACTACTTGACTAAGAGGATCTTTAGCCAGGGTGATAATGGGCGCATAATTCCAGCTGCAGTCGCCATGGCTTTCTTTGTTGCCTACAGCTTTGGGGCTAACGATGTTGCAAATGCTGTTGGTGTGTACATCTCTGTTACATCTAAGTTTTTCGGGCTCCCAGACTCTGACGCAATGCGGTTGCTAACAGCCTTTGCAGTGCTATTCATATGCTTAGGCGGGGCTGTGGCTGGTAAGAGAGTTGTTGAGACCCTTGCCTATAGGGTGACGAGGCTAGACCCATCAACATCTGTCGCAGCAAATGCTGATGCTATAGCTGTGTGGCTTTACACAACAATACCATTTCTACTCTTTGGCTACGGGCTACCCATATCAACATCATATGCTGCTGTTGGTGCTATTATCGGGGCTGGCATAGCTAAGCACAAGAGGTTAAGGGCTTTGAACCTAAGGCTTGTCTTATTCATAATGTTCGCATGGGTTATAACGGTCCCTGTGACAGCTTCGCTTGCAATAGCTATTTATACCCTCCTAAGCTACATACTGTAGAAAATGCATGGGTGAGGCTCTATAACAGTATGGCTCTGGGTATCGAAGGAGAGGAGGAAGGAAGTTATTAGGATGTGCATAGAGCACATCTCTAAAATTGCTAGTGTTACTGAGCACGCTGTCAAGGTTCTAGAGGCCTACGCCTCAGGCAGCGCTTCTGAAGTGCGCGCCTGGTGGAACGAGGTTTTTAAAGCTGAGAAAGAGGCTGATAATGTTAAGAGAAGGCTCATACTTGAGCTCTCAAGTGAGGTGTTTCACCCAATAGATAGAGAAACTATCCTCAGGCTTGTGCTAGGCTCAGACGATATAGCAGCATATGCAAAAGCGTGGAGTAGGCGAGTAGTGCTAATGCTACCGCTTCAGGAGAGACTCCCTGAAAGCACAACATCAAAGCTGCTGACAATGGGCAGAAAGGTTGTTGACGCAACGAGGCTAGTGAAAGAGTCTGTCGAGAAGCTAGTTGAAGAGCCTAGAGCAGTGCTAGAGCTTGCAAATAAGATTGAGCGCCTTGAGGAGGAGGTTGACGAGCTTAGGGTCTCTGTATTCAGTGAGATCATAAAGCTTTGCGACTCATCAAAGACTTCCTTCTGCATACTCTCCAAGGAGCTCATGGACAGCATAGAGGATGCCGCAGATAAGTGCGAAGATGTTGCAGATATTCTGAGAAGCCTAGCACTATTAGCAATATAGTGAGCACAAAGCATGTTTTAAGCTTAGTAGAGTAGAGGGCTTGTGGTCGAAACGCCGGTAGTAGTGCACGTGTACATGTGGAGTAGAGTATCGAAAGAGGCTAAGATTGTTAAGGGCATTACAAGGGCTTTGAAGGGCTTGGAGTACCTCCACACGCTGTTGAGGTAGCTATTCACGAGCCCCCAAAGGAGAATTGGGGTGCGGGCGGAGAGCTGGCGAGTGAGAGGCTTAGAGAGGCTAAATCACCATAGCGACCCCGCCTAGAGGACACAGTGCTAGCTCAAGCCGCTTCTTGAAAAAAAGAATCTACTCTTTTGCTACAACACGCTTACGCATGCTCAGAGTGTAGCCAAAAAGGGCTAGGTGATATTGTTACTGGTGTTGTGCTAAGCAGTGAAAGGGGTTTTACGGTGGGAGTTCGGGGAGCTTCTTCTCAAGCCACTCCTTAATGAACTTTGCGTTCTCCATAGTCTTTGGAATGAAGGCTGCGTAGGGCTGGGCTCTCCTACTCATTTCTTCAAAGGCTTTTATAATCTCCTGCGCCTTCTGCTTATTCAAATCCCCTAGCATAGTCTTCATCTCCTCCAGGTACTCTACAGCCGACCTTGCCTCAGGGGAGAACATTTTGAATCTACTCAGCTCCTGGATACACTCATCAATCTTTCTCTTAATCACCTCAATCTCAGCGCTCATCCAGACTCCACCTCCTCAGCAACACAGTGATTTGAAGAGCTTTATAAAGCTTGTAGAGCTAAACCTCTAGAGGAGGTGGTGTGCTTAGTTGCGCACACTTGGCTAAGCTAAATAGAGCATTTCACGCTCTTAACACATGCCGTGCTTTAGGTGGTGTAGAAGACCGTTCCCCGCCTACGGTTTTTCTAGGTTTCCGTAGGCTGGTTCATCACGGCTCTTGGGAGTGCCTCCTCCCACCCACCCCTTCGCGCTGGAGCCTCCTTTCGCAAGATACTACTCGGGGCGGGTGGTCTCGGAGACACCCCGGTCCCCTACCATGTAATAGTAGTATTCAGTCAGATTTATAAACTCGGTGGAGCTCTAGCTGGAGATCACGGCTTAAACCCTAGAGAGCTATACCAAAACCTACAAAAGCCTTGAAAGACCTAAAAAGTAGAAACTGTCGCGTCACCCTCTTCAAGGCTTTCATTAACTTGGCTCAAACATCTTCACAATTTTCTTAAGCTCGTCAACAACCCTCTTATACACAGCGACTAGCAGAACCCCTAGCTCATCTTGGTCTTTGGGGAGAACATGCTCTAGCTCTAAGCTATCAACAACATCAAGCACATAGTGTGTGAAGTGCGCCAAGTCCTCGCTAAAGTTCGTTAAGTAATTGTTAAAGCACTCTTTCTCCAAGAGTAGCCTGCCCCTTGCACTCATTCTGCAAACCCCAATGACTCTGTTCAAAACCCCCTCAACAAGCAAATCCTCAAGACTCTTACCTCTACTCACGCAGGCTACCCTATCTAAATATGTTCTCTGCGGGAAAAAAAGCTCAAGAAGTGCACCACTAGAGAGCAAGGTGCCTCTTCCTCTGCCTAAGGCTCTTCAATACTCAATTTAATTTCTTTTCCGCCTCGGTTTTCTTGGCACTTGCGCCACTTTAGCTGGGTACTATAAGCCCTCGTAGCAACTCCTATGCAGGGTGAGAGGTGTGGTAAAGAGCAGGAGACTCTGCTATGCATTGGTAGTGGCTGTGGCAGCCATTGATGAGCTTGTCAGCGAGACTAACAGCTGAGTTGCTAACAGGGCAAGTGGTCTGCTAAGAAACCTGCTTAGTAGAAGCAATGCTCCTGGCAACACTATGCGCTATGCTAGCCTCAGTGGTGTGCTTCAAGGGGGGTGGGTAAAGGAGTTCGCACCCTATGGAGAGATAGGGTTTTGGGCATGTAGCAACAGGGTTCAGGTTGAGGCTATGGAGGCCTGCGGTACGCACATAAAGGTTGCTGGGGGAGGTGGTTACCTAGGGGCTAGCATAGCTATGAGTGCTGTTGATGGCTGCTCTTCTCGTCACAGGCTTCTTATTGGAGAACTAGAAAGCTAAGTCAAAGCTCTACAACATTTTCACACAATGCGTAGGACATCGAATTTGCGTCTAGAGAGTGATAGAGAGCAAGGTGAAGATAACCTTAATAGTTGTAATCGCTCACGTTTGTGATGAGAATTTATATATGTCTTCGCTGTCTATTCTCTAGAGCGGGCCCCATGCCCCTTACGCCTCTCCACCTTGGTCCAGCTCTTGTTCTTGGCTTGCTTTTGAGGAGGCGACTCCACTTACCAACGCTTTTGCTAGCAAGCATTGTTATAGATTTTGAACCACTGCTAGTGCTAATTCTAAGGCTTGACCACCCACTGCATGGCTATTTACACACACTCCTCTTTGCTATTCCTTGTGGAGTGGCAATAGGCTATGCCATGATGCGTATGGAAAAGCTGTTTAACTCTCTCCACAAGGCTCTTCTACTCGAAGAAGCTAAGCCGATGTGCAGAAAATCGTTTTTACTAGCTGGTTTAATTGGGGTTTCTTCACATGTTTTGCTCGACTCCCCGCTCTATAGGGATATCCGCCCACTCTACCCATTGGAGGCAAACCCTCTCTACAGCCCTTCACTTGCTCTACCAATATACCTGTTCTGCGCATGTACTCTGCTAGTAGGGTTCATAATGTACGTCTCGCTATTAGTAGTAGCCACAGTAAGGAGGTGATGGTGCGGAAGAGCGTCACGGTTTGAGTGACAATAGCGTCACTATAAGTGGGTACTATAAGGGTTCTCTAAGGCGATACTACTGTGGGTGAAGCTCACGAGGCTCACTAGAGCATCTTTAAAGCGCCTAGCTGTGGTAATCATTGCCTTAGCGCTGCAGCTACTCTTAATAACACCTGTTAGAGCGTGTATGGATCCGAGCAGTGCTCACGCCGTTGAGGTTGTCTTGAATAAACCTGGGGTGAGGTACAACCTATCACTACTAGAGAGCATAGCTAATGGTACTGTATTAAGGGTGGGCGGCTCAACATACATGTTCAAATACACTATATACTATGAGCACCGCTATGCATACCCCAGCAGGGCATCTATTGAAAAGCGCGAGTTCCTCGTCATCATATACGAGGCTGTGTTCTCTAATGGAGCTCCCTACGTTGAGGGTATGAGCAACTCTAGTACTGTTGAGCACTACCTTGGTGTTCGAGTAGAATTAGCAGTACCACCTGGTACAGAGGTCTATGTTCCAAGGGCTGAGGCAATAGCAATTACGACTACTACTATAACTCTTGAAAACAGTGGTGTGGTGGTGGAGGTAGCGACTCTACAGACTACAGCACCCACAACAAGTCCTTTAGAAGAGGCTCAGCCCTTAAACCAAGTTGTTGTCTACCCAGCCGAGTTTAAGAACGTACTGAGAAAAGTTCTCTCTTACCTCACTTGCGAGACAGGTGTTGTCCTCGGTCTGAGCTGTGATGACATAGAGAGCATTGTTAATGTTGCGGAACCCGGCTTAGCCGGGTGGAACAGCAGGTTGATGTACTCAGCTTCCCTAGGCGCGTGGGCTCCTTACTTTGAGCTAGTCAATAGCGGTATTGTTAAGGGAGTGCTTTTTAGAGGCAATGCGTGTGCAGTAAGTGTGCCTACTGGCATAGTAACTGCTGTTGAGCTGCTAAAACCCCTTCTAAACGCCACTATTATAGTGGTGCGCCCAGGCCCAACACCACTAACAAGCACTCTGATATCAGTTGCACTAATGGGGGGCACTACACCTATGGTTGAACCCGCGACAACGTATGAAGTGCACTACCTGAACCAAGCAGTGAGCACCCCAAGCCCCTCTACCTATGTGCAAGCACCTACAGTTGTTGAGGAGAGAGCTTTGGGGGGGCCGCGGGATGGGGCTTTTGTTGCAATATCAGTAGCGGTAGGCGTCTTAATGGCGGTGCTGGCCTACCTGTACCTCTCTAAGCACTTGCTTAGCTAGGAAAAAGAAAGCCTTTTCTTTTTCCACAGCGCAGCGTGTAGCTCTGTGTAGAGGGCTCTTCATGCCTATTGGTAGAGAGGAGCTCGAGGCGTACTTGAGGCTGAGGAGGCTTGGTAGGTCAGTTACTGTTAGAGGGTTTCAGAGGCTGATGGGGTACAGCAGCCCTGGGCAAGCTGAGCGCGTTTTAAAGAGGTTAGAGAGGCTGGGTCTTATTGAGAAGACCCCCTTCTCTGAGTACATAGCGAAGAATGAGCTCCCCCCAGAGCTCTCAGCATACATTATAATCAAGGGGTACGTGCTTCCAAGAGCCCTTGTCTACGCAACCTATGTGACAGCCACTATAGTTACATACGCGCTTCTCGCTAAGCCTCCCGAACCCCTGCTTCTCCTCCTAGCAGCACTAGTAGCGCCATACTGGCTTGAGGCTCTGAGGGGGCTGAGGATGCTGAAAAGCCTTAGGAAAGAGGGTGCCTAGATGGTGCTGAGGAGAGCTACAGATTGTGTGGTGTGGAGGTGGTTGAGAGGCGCTAGTAGAAAATCAAGAGCACTCCTCGTAGCTATGCTACTACTTGGCCTTGCACTGAGGTTAGTGTTCGCACCCTTCTCCACAGGCTCTGATATCGTGCAGTTTGCTGGTTTTGCAAAGACTATTCAGAGGCGTGGGCTTTGCTTTTACAGCTATGCTGCTGCGTTCTGGGAGGAGGCGTGGCCCTACAACTGGCCATACCTATACGGCCCTGTGCTAGCCTACATTCTAAACCTCTTAGCGTACGTGGCTACCCCTAGCTACACCACATTTTGGTTGAATAGCAGCTACTTTGCCTATGCTTCGCAAAGCTGGGTCTTAGCCCTCAAGCTCGTCTTCATAGCTTTCGACACTTTAGTGGCTGTGCTCCTCTACATGATAACTCGAAGAGTTGCCCTTGTTGCTCTCTACTACCTAAACCCAGCTGTGATCTACATTTCGAGCATCTATGGAATGTTTGACCAGATCTCCCTAGCCCTGCTCCTCGCAGGGCTTGCCCTCCTAGAGAGGAGGAGGCTGTTGCTCTCTGGGGTGCTCTTAGCTCTTGCACTCTTAACTAAGCAAACCATGCTCTTCCCCCTCCTCGGGCTCGCTCTGCTACTACTAATTCGCTACAGAGGGGCTTTCAAAGGTGTTGCAATAGGGTTTATGATTGGCACACTGCTCGTGCTCTCCCCCATCATAGCTGTGTGCCCAGCATCATTCACTGGGCTGAGGAACACTTGGTACATGCTGAAGCCCCGCTACGCTGAGCCCATAATGTACTCCTTCAATGGGGTTACCTCAGTGGCTACACTCCTACACAAGGTCTATGGAGTGGACACTCTGTGGCTTATAGAGCGCTGGTACATGTTCACAGCACTTTTAGTGGTGCTCCCAGTGCTGTACACTCTCAGAAAGGGGGAGCTCTACATAAACACAGCTCTCTACTACCTCCTCTTCACAGCAACCTACTGGGGTGTGAACTACCAGTACCTCACCCCACTCATAGGGCTCCTCGCTGTGGCTATTGCTAGAGAAGAGAGGGGATACCTGAAGACGCTCTACGCAGCCCTAGCCCTCTACATTGGGGTGTGGTTCTTCATATTCCCAGTTGAGTGGTGGTTTAGAGCACACATAGAGAACCCAAATAGGGTCTTGCTAGAGGCTGTGAAGAGCATTTCACTGAATGTGTATGTAGATAACTACTATGCTCCATACAGCCTAGCGCTAACAGTGCTCGAGTACATAACGCTAGTGCTAGCGATGCGGAGTCGCTCTAAGCACCTCCTCCCCCTCTAGAAGACGTGGTCCTCACCAAGTGCGTAAGTGCGGTAAGCGGAGCCACGCCAATTGCGATGCCCACGCTTATCCTAGCACCCCCACACAGACATTCAATTACAAAAAGCATAAAACGCTCCTACACCACATGAGTTACAGGGTGTTTGATGTGCTCTTTGTTGGGTGCCCAAGGGACTGCTATGACGCTTGCAGACTGAGGGTCTTTGTCGAGAGTGGCAGGATTGCTAGGGTTGAGGCTAGTGATGATAGGCTTGCCCAGGGGGTTCTCTGCCCCAGGGCTGCGAGAGATGTGGATAGAGTCTACTCACCCCTCAGAGTACTCTACCCAGCTGTGAACCTTGGTGGAGGTGTTTTTAAGAAAGTGAGCTGGGACACGGCTCTTGAGCTAGTCTCTTCTAGACTAAGAGAGGTTTTAGAGAGCTATGGTGCTGAGAAGGTGCTCTTTCTTGAGTACGCTGGTAACAGGGGTATTCTAACGAGGTATGCGAGCAGGAGGCTGTGGAACTTTCTAAGCGTTACTAAGACGGATGGGAGCATCTGTGACTTTAGTGGCGCTAAGGCACTTAGGCTTCTCTACGGCTCTACCTACGGCATCTCCCCAGAGGACATCGATAGGCTTAGCATGGTTGTTGTCTGGGGGTTTAACCCAGCTGTCAGCGCTATCCACATGTGGAGGAGGGTTATGGGGGTCATAAATAGAGGAGGAAGGGTTGTGACCATAGATGTGAGGCTCACGGAAACAGCTAAGCAGAGTACAGACTTCATTAAGGTGAAGCCTGGCTCAGACGGCTTTTTAGCACTTGGGGTTGCTAGGTACCTTGTTGAAAAGGGGTATGTGGATGGAGAGTTCATTGCTAGGTACACTCGTGGTTTTGAAGAGCTTGTAAAGCATCTTGAGGGCTACACCCTGGACAGGGTAGAGGAGGTTACGGGTGTGCCCAAGAGGAGAGTCGCAGAGTTTGCAGAAGAGCTCGCCGCTAGCAAGCCCTTTGCTATACTCATTGGGTATGGGCTTCAGAGGAGGTTTGGTGGGGGAGAGGTTGTCAGGTCAATAGCTCTGCTACCCGCTCTGCTAGGGATGCACAGAGGCTTCTTCTACAGCAATGCCGATGGGCTTTCGATAAACCTTGCAGCTGTTGATGGGAGTGTGCTGTGGAGTGCTGGAAGAGTTGTGAGCATGGAGAAGGTGAGTGAGGAGGTTTACAGAGGCGGCTACAAGCTTGTGTACATACACCTCCACAACCCAGCAGCAACGCTACCAAATGCGGCAAGGCTTGTCGAGGGGCTCAGAAGGGATGACGTGTTTGTGGTTGTTCACGAAACTCACTGGAGTGACACAGCTAAGCTGGCGGACATCGTGCTACCAGCACCAACATTCTATGAGAAGCTCGATGCCGTGTTTAGCTATAGCCACAGCGTCGTCTACCTAAACAAGCCGGCTATAGACCCCCTTGGAGAGGCTCTGGGGGAGTATCAGCTCATGTGTGAAATAGCTAAGAGAGTTGCTCCCAAAAGCTATGCAGAGCTCTGCCCAGATCCATATGAATTACTTAAGCTGGCTTTCGGGGAAGAGGTGTTTAGAAAGCTTGCAGAGGAGGGGGCTGTAGAGCTAGAGCCACTCCCAAGAGATGTGTACCAGACACCCTCTGGAAAAATAGAGTTCTACAGCAGCTTGGCACTAGGGGAAGGGCTACCACCACTACCAACACCACCAGAAGGGGACAGGGCTGGCGAGGGTGAGCTCATCCTAATAACCTCAGCTCACTCACACTACATACACACTCAGTTTGAGGATGTATACGGGCCTATACACAGTGAGCTCCACATAAGCCCTCACGACGCCGAGCAGCTCGGTATTAAAGTAGGAGACCTTGCAGAGGTCTACAATGAGAGGGGCTCTGTCTTGCTAAGGGTTAGAGTGGACCCAGGCTTAGGAAGGGGTGTTGCGTGGGTGCCTAGGCACTCACTAGCAGTCAATGGGAAGAGGGTTAGCGTGCTAATGGATGACAGCGTGGACGTCTATGGAGGGGCAGTACTAAACTCAACACGTGTAAAGGTGAGGAGAGTGCAAAACAAGTGGCCAGAGAGCCCCTAGGACATAGCACTCTGAGCTCGTCTATGCCAACAGTTTTACAACAAGTTGAAGATCCTTAGAACATGGATATCCTTCTACTTAACTTAAGCTAGAGCTGTATACGCTTATAATAAACCTTGGAGAGCTAGCTACAGAATGTAAAATGTTGTACCTCTAGAAATTAGGTATCGTAAACACCCTAGCATCTCTTTCTAGTCGTATTGAATAGGCTTTGTTTGAATATAGTGTGCTGTACTAGTAAATATTATGCAGAGGAAGAGATGCTACGAAAATCCCGGAGAACGCGATGTGCGGAGAGAGGAATATTGGTGGAGATACGAGGCTCATCAACATCTTGAATACTGTTAGAGCTATTGTAGGGAGGGGGGCACTGTTAATTATTTTGACGGACTATGCCCACGATATTGAGGATTTTGAGGCTCTCTCTAGGGTCAGGAAGGCTATGCTTACACCTGTAGCTGTATATGTAAACGTTTATAGATGGGAAGTGGAGAAACCTGTCGATAGAGCAACAGCGGCTCTAATCGATGTAGAGAACTTCGTGGAAACTGTAGAGAACCTAGACGAGTGTACAAAGCCATAGAAACTCATGTAAACTACGTCAAAACGTTACTTACAAACGCTAGAGTAAACTACCTAGAGGTTCAAGGGTTAAGTGATGCGAAGATGAAGGCCAGCAGGATTGCGGAGGTATTTTTGAAGACAAGGCAAGCATACGTAACTATCTAGACCAGCAATTTCTGTACACTAAGGGTATTACCGACTCCAATGAAGAAGTGGTAAGCAGTTGAATAGAAAACAACGTCACATCCATATAGCTACTCTAGAGGCAAATAGCTTAAGGCGTGGCTATGTTTTTATAGCGAGCAAAAGCAGTTCAGCTTTCACATGAGTTTATATAGATTGATGCCATTGCCTCATCTTGTTTCCTCCTCACCCCCTCTTGGCCTGCATCTGGTTGGGGTATTTTGGGGAACCCCGGACCCCCACATCTTGAGTAGTATGCTAAAGAGGGTTAGACTCGCGGAAAACCTGTGCCAGAGTTTGCGTTGTGGAGTAGTGATGTAGCTAAATCGGTGTGCGACTTCCTAAGCACTTATGCAGAGGTGGGATCAGAGGAGTGCTCATCCACAGCGCCATTTCTAAGAGTATTTGACTACAGCGGGTGCATGAGTCGTGAGGCATGTAATGTTGTGCGCAACTTTATCTACAATGGGAGGTCGTATACTAGGGTCAGGAAAACTGCTGAGGGGTGTGTCCCCATCAGCGTGCCTGCATTGTGCAAACGCTAAGTGCCGAGCGTCACGCAAAAGAGGTGCTATAGCCAGGGGTGGCCTAGGCGAAGTGCTCATAGACATGGGGAAGTGCGATAAGTGCCTAGACCGCCTCTCCGCCTGCTCAGTAGGGGCAACTGGGATTAGCAGAGGAGATATAGTGAACTGCGACCTCTGCCTGCCACTTAGACAAGTAGTGCTATCACCAGCGTGCCTATCAATGTGCCCCTTCTAGAGCAGTAAAGCTTGTGAAGAGGTAGTGGTCATTCAAAACAACTTTATTGTGTTGAAATTCATTAAGACCTATTTTGCTGAGAACTGCTGAGCTTACTAAATTACACTGTTGTGCATAGTGAGGGTGATAGGGTGAGTAAGAGAGTATTAATAGTGTTTATTCTGCTGGGCTTAGTCTCTCTAACTGCTGATATTGTTTATGAGGGTGCTAGAAGTGTTGGTGGTGCTTATGTAAAGGAGCTTGAGGGCCCTCCAGTGGCATCAGCTATTGCTAGTGCTGGTGACCTTCTTGGGTATGGGCTTAGGTTTGCCTCTGCTGCAATAGCCTCTTACCTAGCTTCCTCAGCTGCTTTCTGGGGCTTTACAGCACTTGGCTATGTAATTACAGCTACAGCAGTCCCTCTACTATCATGTGCGGGGAGCTGGCAGACTGCAACAATGCTATACCTAGCTGAGAGAGTTGGCAAGGGTTTGAGGACCCCTGTGAGAGACGTTATTCTAGCTGAGGTTTCTGAGGGTATTGGGAGGGGAAAGGGCTTTGGAATACACGAGCTAATGGATCAGCTAGGAGCTGTTGCAGGCCCCCTGCTAGTGGCGGCAATGATTAGTCTCTACGGCTTTAGGGCAGCGTTTCTAGCGCTGCTAGCACCAGGAGTAGCATCTATAGCACTGGTGATTGCGGCCTCTCTTCTATACCCACACCTTAAATCAGTTGAGCTCTCTAAGCCTATGATATCGTTTAGGGGGCTTGGCAGGGGCTTCTACATATTCATTTTAGCAACAGTTTTTCTCTCCCTAGGCTATGTCCACTGGATGAACATCTCATACTTCCTAAAGCACTGGAATGCTCTTGGAGACGCTGAGATAGCACTTGCATACACTGTTGCAATGCTTACAGACGCCATTGTTGCCGTGCCCATAGGAGCCCTATACGATAAGGTGAAGTTCAAGGCGCTGTACCTAGCCCCAGTAACAGCACTTTTAGCAGCCCTACCCTTTGTCTACACACCGAGTATAGCTAGCCTAGGGGGTGTGGCACTCCGAGTAGCTGTATACACTATGGCTGGGCTCTGGGGAATCACAATGGGGTGCTTTGAGACTATTGTGAGGGCTTCAATAGCTGATATACTGCCCCCTGAGAAGAGGGCTATTGGCTACGGAGTCCACGGGCTTGTGTACGGGGTTACCTGGGCCCTTGGAAGCTTTGCCTACGCCTATATATTGACTGCATCACAGCATATTGCAACAGTCTACGCAATTTCAACACTAACTTTATCAGCCATACTAATATCGAGAATTTAGCACTTAGCTAATTCAAATACCACCCTCTACAGCATATTCACGTTGCAAGACTTATACAAGCTCTCTAAAGGTTTAAATCAGCCCATAAATTGTGTTTTGAATACAACTCTCTAAGCGAGCTTTACATGGCTTTAAGCACTTCTACACCAGCTGGACATGTGCCACTAGTCGAGACGTCTTTAAAGCTGCACTGAATACGACGTGGGGCTACTCAACGCTTCTGACCTCCTCCCCGCCCTGAAGGGCGAGGGCTCCTGCCAGTGCGGGGAGGTTTGGGGCTACATCTCCCCGCGGTGGGGATTCAGCCCCGGGCGGGGTCTCCCGCCCATTACCCCTACCCCTCTCGGGGCTCGGAGCTATGAGTATGTTGTATGCTCCTACTAGGTCTGCGTTGAATACCTTGTTTAGCGTTGTGCACTTGAATAGCCCTCTCATAATTCTTTTCCCGCAGTTCTCGCCGTGTAGAGGGCACTTGGAGGAAGTGTGTGCTTCATTAACGTATATTACGGTTATCCCGTACTCCTCTGCTACTTCGCTAATCCTCCTCAGCAAGTACCCGTACGTCCAGACGTGCACGTTGTTGAAGTCCCCGTTCTCCTGCGCGATGTACTTAGGGTAGCCTACTTTGATTGCCGAGACGCCAGCGCTGTACAGCCACTCAACGACCTGCCTGACCTTGGAGTTAATGTAGCTCTTGACCTGCAGCCTCCACTTAGAGTACATGGCTCTAAGCTTCCTCGACGTCCTCAGCCCATACTTGTTTAGAGTAGACTGGTACTCTGCTATCCTCTTCCTCCAGTAGTGCGAGATTGCTTTCAGCGGTCTCCCATTAACCAGCTTCGTTAGACCGTTCTCTACATATATCGCCACGAGGTTGTTTATCCCGATATCTATCCCGGCTACTAGGCTTCCAATTGGGTGCTTTGGAACCTCTCCCCATTTTCCCCTAACAGCTTTTTCCGAGACCTCGAATGATATGTGTGCATACCACTTCCTCCTATCTGAATCATAGTGAATCTCCAGCCTCCCATACTCCCCCTTTAAGTGTATTAGCCCCTTGTACCCCAGCTCTATCCTACCAATCGCTCCCAAGCCCTTGAGGACTAGCTTGTCGCCCTCTATCTTGTACTGGTCCTTCCTCAGAACAGTCCACAGAACCCTCTTGCCTGATTTCTTCCTATATCCAGGCGGGTTAACCCTCGTTATGAGCGGGGGTAGCTTCCCTTCCTTCTTGAGCTTTAGTAAGCTGAAGAAGCTTCCCCACCCCTCATCGTTCTTGTTGAGAACTTGCTGTGCTGTAGCAGAACCTATCAGCACCTTGTACTTCTCGTAGAACAGCTTGTACGTCGCTTTCAAGTCCACTCTCTTGGTTTCAAAGAACATCCTCCTCCTAGCGTAGTTAACCTCGTTCCACAGCTTGGATGATAAGGTGCAGAGTACCTTTAGCTTGCTCTCGGCTTCTCTGTCGACTATCAGCTCCACTACGCTGGTTCTCCTCATTTCTCCCTCTCCCACTGCTCTTCAACATACCTCTTCACGATATCCGCTGTTACGTTGCCTACTGTCGCCACGAAGTAGCTCCTGCTCCACAGCTTGCCCCTGCTAGCCTTCGACTTCAGCTCGGGGAACCTCTGCAGCATCCTCCTAGCACTCTTGCCCTTCAAGTAGTTCACGATGTACGCGGGGGAGTGCCGTGGAGGGCATAGGGCGAAGACGTGGACGTGGTCTGGCATAACCTCTATAGCAATAGCCTCACAACCCAGCTCCAGCAATATCTCTCTCAAGACCTCTCTAGTGTACTCAGCAACCTCGCCAACAAGAATGTCCCTGCGATACTTGGGAATCCACACAAAGTGATAGCCACACCAGTACCTAGCGTGCCTAGTGCTACGAAGCCTCAACCACCCTAGAGATTCGCCCTCCACGGCACCCCCAGAATACACTAAAGGATACACACTTTATAAAGCTATCTCATCATCCCCGCCTTAAAAGGCGAGGCTTTCAGTTGTAAGCTGTATCGTATTCTCCTCGCTTCCCGTAGCCTCTCGGTATCCCTGCTTCTCTCGCTAGTGCGAGTGCGTACTCCCTTAAACCGCTCTTGATGTTGATCCATAGTTGCCTGCTCGCCTTCTTCCCGAGCTCGCTCACCATTGCTTTGAATGCCTCCCACCGTGGGTGCACCTTCACAGCCTCCGGCTTCGGCGCCTCTAGGAGCGCTCTCCGCTTCTCCTCCTCTAGAAGCGATTCGTAGGCTGCTCTCGCTGCTTCAGTTGCCTCGGGCCCTGCTACCTGCTGTAGCCTCTTATCTGCTAGTAGCTCTCTTGTGAACGCATCCATCCTCTGCCAAGCCCTCTCAGCAGCTACCCTCTCTGCCTCCGCTTCGGCGAGGAACGCTCCGAGGTGCCGCGGCACCCTCAGGCCTTCGTACACCTGCCTCTTCAACCTAGCCTCCTCAGCAGCCCTCACAACACCAGCCCTCGTCACCACAGGCCTGTAGGGTGCAGACACCCCCACCCCAGCAGCGGGCTGAGGCCCAGCCGCCTGTAGCCCGACCCTCTGCTGGGGTCTGGGCTTCATAGGGGCTTGTGTGCTTTTATGTGAATTCCTCTGCCCTCGGCTTAACAGCCCTCAGGCCTCCTTCTCATAGGAGCCCATACAGCGAGGCTCTCACCAACTCGGGGCGACCCCTGTCCACAGCTCCCCCTTCATCTGCGTGTCTGGGTCACTGCTGTGGGGAAGGCCCCGCACCTCAGTGTACTTGAGGTATATTTCTATTGATGCGGCCCTCTGCCCATCAAGCTCGAAACTCATTTTGAGCACTTGAACGCCCTGCCTTAAAACAAGCACACTCTACATTAACAAAATGCATTAACAAGGCATGGCGAATTAAGACTCAGTATGATAAAACTGGAGAGTACATAACTGTACTAGTCATTTCTTCAGTAGCTCTGCACAGTAAGTGGATTTATTTTGCAGTAGCTATGAGCTTATAAGCTTTTGTATGTAGAGTGCTTGCGATTGACAGTGAGATGGGTGGCTATGTCACGGTCTCTGTTAAGGTTGGGAGGGATGTTGTTGAGAGGGCTAGGGCTTTGGGTATAGATATTTCAGAGCTTGTTAGGAGGGTTCTCGAGGAGGAGGTTAGTAGGAGGGAGCTGACTAGGAAAAGGTTGGGCGAGTTAAGGGATGCTCTGAGCGCCGTAGATGTTGGTAGAGTTGTTAAGCACATTAGGAAGGATAGGGAGGGTAGATGAAGAGGCACCTCTTTGACTCATCATTTATAAAGACTTTGAAGCTTGGCGAACTCGAGCTCCTCATAAAGAGCTATATTCAGTGGTCAACACTCTACGAAATTATGAACGCTTTGTAGAAAGAGACGTGCCTAGCTAAAGCAATACCTGTAGACAAGGCTCTCCAGCTCATGGATATTGTTACACAGATCGCTAAGCACATGAAGATTCTAGACATCTCAGGCCTAGAGGTAGAGACTCTGGGCACTGCTATTAAGCTTGGGCTAACAGCTTACGACGCATCATGCATAGCTTTAGCAAAGAAGCACAACTCAGTTCTCGTCACTGAGTATGCAGAGCTGAAAATCAGAGCACAATAACTTGTAGAAACCCTATCAATAGGCGAAACATCATCACACTAAGACAATAACGCAAGTTAGCGAGTTAGCGATATAGCCACAGTCTTCATCAGCCTAGCATTCTACTTTGCTTAATCAGCTAGAGCATTCCTCCTAGCTTTAGGACTATAGGTGCTGAGAAGCTAATGACAATCGTTAGTTTAACTACTCCTCTACTATTAACTGTGGCACCTATTGCCAGCAGCCGCATCATATCTGTTCTACGCTCTCAAGGCGCTCTTCACGCTATTACATGTATAGCTCTCGCAGGCTCGGGCAACGTTCTTAACCCTCTCCCAAGAGCTAAGCTAATTGCAGGTGAGCCTCTTGCTTTGAAGGGGCTGTTGCTAAACCTTGTGCGTGTACTTAACTTTATTGCTGTGTCTTTGTCTCTAGAGCTGGTAGCATGTGTGGTATTGCTCTTTTAATTTCGTTTAAACCTCTCCACGCCTTGGCTATGCCTAGGAACCATAGTACCAGCCCTGCTATTCCTAGCAAGCCATTTACTATTCCTAGCCCTACGTAGCTAAGCCCCTGCCCTACTAGAAGTAGTATTAGTGCTATTCTGAGAAACTTTGTGGCGTCCTCTAGCTTCAAGAGTTCGGGAGCTGTAGAGGAGGGCTGCTCGCCTAGCCCCACGACCTCTGCTGTGAAGCTATCTTTAACATCCCTAAATATGCCAACAAGGTAAATGCTTATCACACTACCCACAAGAGATGATAGTGCTGAGAGTAGCGATAGCAACTCTACATGAGGTGATAGCTCTGCTAACAGCTTTGCCAATACCTCTGGTTTTGAAGCGCTCCCTCCAGCCCTTAAAGCCCTGTTCACAATATCATTGATAGTACCCATAGCCACTGACATTGCGTACATAGAGACTGGTATTGTAATGATTGTGAGAAGTATTAATACCAGTGCAACAGTTTCATACGACCTAAAGGTGCCTTGCCACACAGCAAGCTTTTTACTAGCATCATAGTACAGAACAGTTGCTGTAAACCCCATAGCTGACAAGAGGCCTACTAACACAAGTAGAGGAGATATGTCAATATGTTTAGCATCAATGATTTGCACTACTATGATAGCGCCAACCGCTATAGCGCCTATAACGCTAGTGATGAGCACCAGGATCTCGAGCAACAGATACTGCTTAAGCCTTGAAGTAGCCTTATCAATGAGCTCCAAAACCTCCTTAGTTAGAGCCATGTCAACCACAGCAACTTTTCCCTAGCTGAAGGTTTAAATTTCTTTACTGCCAGGAATCTGAGCCAAGCATTAACATTTCATATTACTTCAACCTCTTCAAATTTTCCTTAAGATTATGTTAATAGTCGCCATAGCCGTAGTGTAGGGATGTCCTGAGTTGTTGCACAGCCTGCCAAATCGCTAATCAGAAGAGAAGGGTAGCAGGGTGCTAGAGAAATCCTTAGAAACTTTTTGCAGTGCCTCTTGCAACTGTTTTAGGTTTCACGCAGGTTTATGTGAATATTTTATTCCTCTGTTCTGAGGCATTTATAAGCCTCGGTCTAGCTAGAGATATGCAGAGCAGAGAGCACCCAAGATGTGGGGGTCTGGGGGTGCCCTGAACGTCCCCGAGCTGGGTGCAGGGGAAACAAGATGAGGCAGTGAAGCGTATAAACTCATATAAACCAACACAAGAGCTGGACCCCTCACTTCATCAACACTAGTGGTAGTTAACTACTCTAGGTATAGAGTTGAAAAGGTTGTAGAGCTTTGTAGATAGAGTTGCTGTGACTAGCTATACAGTGAAGGGATTCATGTATATGTAAACTTTATATACTTGGTTTGCGACTACGGTGTGTAGTGGTGGGCTATGTCTACGGTTGTTCTATCTGTTAGGGTTAGGAAGGGGCTTAAGGAGGAGGCTGAGAGGTTGGGTATAGATGTTAGGAGTGTTGTTGAGAAAGCCCTAGAGGAGGAGGTTAAGAGGGTTAGGCGAGAGAAGTTTAGGAGGTTGTTGGAAGAGGCTTTGGTGAACATGAAGCTCTCTGCTGAGGAATGGGTTAAGGCTGTTAAAGAGTCTAGGCTTGAGAGGTAGAGGGGTTTGGAGAGCACCAGGTTTCTTCTCGACGCTTCTGCAATATACTCTCTACTTACTGGGCTAGGGCACAGAGTGCTGGATTTTGTAGACATGTTTTCAGTACTCGATTTAACAGTTTATGAAGTTGGTAACGCTATTTGGAAAAACTATATGAGGGGTAGGATAGCGAATATAGGTGTAGTAGTAGAGTTCTTTGAAGAGTTTCTAAGCATGTTAAAGAGATTCAGCATAGGAAATGAAATTGAAGAGGTTTTGAGAATAGCTATAGAGAACAACCTCACATTCTACGACTCTGCATACCTATACACAGCTAGAAAAAACCAATTAAAACTCGTTACAGAAGATCAGGAACTGCTAAGGTTTCCAGAAACGCTAAATGTAAAGACGTTACTTAAAGAACTCGCTAAGAAAAGCACGTGAGAGCTGAAAGCCTCTTCTAGAGATCGAGAAGTGCAATACCTAGGGTCTGTTGCACTCTATGAAGAACCATGTAAAGAGCAGAGCTTAGCCAAAGGCAGCTGTTAAAAGTCTGTATAGAATGCCTATAGTTGATGTGCCACATTGTGAATATGCTTGTGGTTACATCTGGAGCTTCTACCACTCTTCAAAACGCCCTACATTTGTTCCAATGCAAATGCTGGCTGTATAAGGACTCTCTGAACCCACTCAATAACCTGCCTCAAGGCCCTCTCCCTATCAATAAAATTGATCATTAAATTTGCAAAGCGAAGCCTTATTCTATCAATGGACATGCTGAGAGCACCACAACTAGAGGCTCTTTAAAATTGCTCCTCGCCTATAAGTACTAAAACGAACTTTTCTGCTAGTATCAACATCAATAACCAAGAAAGTAGCTCTACTCATGAGGAGCTATAGAGGTGCTGAGGCTACTCTTCATCAACTACCACGATATTCGCCTGACCTCCTCCCCGCCCTAAAGAGCTTTGCGCAAGGGCTTCACCTAATAGCAGTGGTAATGTAGTGAGCTTATTAAGAGAGGCCTTTGAGTATGTTTACAAGGTTTCCTCAGTGGTAAAGAGAGCTGTGATGACCCTACACATCCCCCTCATAACATGCCTTACTCTTCCTATAAATACCTACACCAAGATCTGTTCATGGCTATGCCCACAGCTAAATGCTTCGCTCCTCAGAGTGAGGGAGAGGGCGCTCAATTGGTATTGGTGTGCTGAAGCGTGTTCGAGAAGGCGACAAGGTGTTTACCACTTGAATGCAGAGTTTTAAACAGCTTATCGCTAGCTACTCACCCCTGGGGAGGCCTGTTGAGAAAGCTCATGCTCGTGATCCCCATAGCCAGTGTTGTGACACCCCTGCTATGCATAGCAATAGCAGTAGCGCTCTCCCCCTGGTTCAACATTGTGAGCAATGCTTTGAGCGACCTTGGGCACGCAACGAGGAGTAGTGCTGCTCCAATATTTAACTTTGGGCTGAGCTTAGGAGGAGTGCTTATAATTGTAACAGCTATTGTGCTCATAGCTAGGGTGAGCAGAGCCCTGGCTATTGCTATGTGGTTAGCAGGTTGCACACTAATCCTCGTGGCTGTATTTGACGAGGCGTATGGAAGGCTACACTTCTGGGTCTCCGCAGCGTTCTTCTTCACTCTAGCAGTTGCCCTAGTGATCTACAGCATTACTACGAAGATTTTTGTCAAGAGGGTGCTCGCCCTAGCCCTCCTCGCGGTGGCCATAGCCTCGTGGGCGCTGCACCTATGCTACAAAACGCCCCCGGGAGCTGCAATACCAGAGCTCATCTCAATACTCATAACAATACCTTTCTACATAGAAACAGCTTTAAAAAGCTTGGGAAAACTAGGTGGCTAGCGAAGGTAGCTAAACAGCACTTCAACGCCAAGCTATTGAAAGCGCCTGCATCATGTTTTTCATTATTAGAAAGCCTTTTGCGCCAACGAGTGCACGCTAAAACGCTTTTAATCACTTATTTAAAGTCGCTCAACACCACGGCATCTACATATAGCTCTGCACTGCGGGATGCCCATCGCCTGTGTCGGTGTGAGTACTGAAGTGTGTTATTCTAGTGAACCAGCTTTATCTAAACTTTGCTTCCAGCTCAGCTGCTGACGGTAGCTGTACTGGGGTTTGAAGGTGGTTTTCACAGATTCTATGCTTTCACCAACAACATCCACTCTACTCACATCCACCTCTCCGTAACCCCACTTAGATAAGAAGTAGAGGTAACCTACATCACCTGGGTTAAACCCCATTGCATACGCCACTACAGAGTCGAGGTTCACTGGGTTTGTAGATGCAAAAACAACTCCCCAGTTCTTTGGGTAGCCCGAGATGGGCCCATTGCCCTCCATAGCCACTACACCGTCTACAACACCTATATCAGGCATGAGGTGGACCGCTAGCTTTGCAATGTTGTAGTTTATCGCTAGGTAGTCGCTGTGCATTCTCCTTCTATACGCACTCTTTATGCCGCCCATAACCACGTTCTTTATGGACAGCGTGACTACAACAGCGTCATGGGTCTTTGCTCTACAGGGAGATATCTTGACAAAGCTTCTGTCTAGGAGAATCTTAGACACGTACACCTCAAACTCATCGCCATACACATCCTTTAGGGTGAACATCTCCTGGTCATACTCATCGAGGTCTACAAACTCAACACCGCTGTACTTTTGCCTAAGCGCTGTATAGCCATAGTTTCTAAGAGCTTCGTCAAGAGTGCCTACAGCAGGTGTCTCAGCTATCACAACCTCAGAGACATTGAACCTAGTGTAGATAAAGTCCAATATAGGTTCAACTGTCTTGAGAGGGGTGGCTGCGAGGCTATTGTAAGCTGTAACGAAGTTGGGTTTGATTAGGAACTTTCTACGGCCTTTAACAATCTCCGCAACATCGTTTCTAATGAGGTTGAGCGCACTTGTAGTGCCATCAGCACTACTCGAGCTCTTCACTATGGCTACTGAGCCCCTTAACCTAGGCGCAGCAGCTGTTGTCGTAACTGTTGCTGTACTCGTAACAGTGCTAGTGCTTGTAACTGTTGCACTACGCTCAATTGTCTGAGTAGCTGTACTTAGTGACAGTAGTGGTCAGAGTCTCTCTACTTACTTCAAAAGGTTTTGATATAGATCCAAGAACATAGCCAACACTAACGCTAATAGCTACTACACCAAGAGATGTGAGAAACAATCTCCGACACACATTAACACCTGCCTTGCTACCGCCAATATCATCTCCAGGCTCTCATGGGGGTACAGCGCAGGCTTTAGGTACCTATAGAATAGGTATTAGAATAGGTATAGCGAGATTGGGGAGCTCACAAGCAAGCCAAAGAATAGTGCTGAAGAAAGCAATACCCTCACAGGCCCCACAGGCGAACCCGCAATCAACACTATAGAAGTGTTGCTAGCATCCATGCCTAAAACGGGGGACAGCCTTTGGATAACGCTACTCAACACTGTCTTCATTAGGTAAAATGCTATGGGGTCGCCGTGGGTGAGGTTAATTGGCACCAGCATCAACGCTATGGTGATAATGGTTATTATTGTCACCCTCCTTAGAGGCTTTGCAAACTCCATGACTCGTCCAGAAGCTCTTTTGAAAACCTCTCCAGCATAGCACTCAACCAATTGCATTAGGGGCTCTACACTTAGAGCTCTGGAGACTTTTGCTATGGAAATAATTGTGAAAAGCTACTCTTCTTTATGTCCTTCCCCTCTCCCTCCTTAGACTCCTCAGGGCTCAAACTCTTCTTAACCTCAGACGCAGCCTCCTCAGCCTCTTGCAAAGCCTTTCTAAACTCCCTAATAGCCCTACCAAGATCTCTCAGTATCTGCGGCAATTTCGATGGTATTACAAGTATGAGGACAATCAATACTATTAGAAACGCCACCTCCCAAAACCCTATGACCTGCCGAATGTGTAAGAGTGCCACTCCTCTCACTTCCTCTACTACTTACAGCTCCTCGCATGTATACTTTTCTAAGCCTTGACCACGAGGTAGCAAAGCTACTCCTCTCTAGCACTACTTCTCTACACCAATCACTACGCTGTCACTACTAGCGAGCTCTGGTAGCCTTATCAGTGTATAGCCTCTCTCTACCTTCACTCCTGGCCTGAAGACCCTTCTTGATTCAAGCTCTACGCCCTCCCACCTATACGAAGACCCATCAACCTGCAGCCTTATGGCGTAGTTGTAGTATGGTGTGTAGATGACTACCTTCCCTCTGCCTGTTGAGACCCTTATCTCCTCTACTTCCCTAGGGTCTTTGCCCTCCTCTTTAACAAGCCTATCGTTAGCCGGCTCTATGTCAAATAGGTCGTACTTCTCAAATAGCCACTTAGCGAAAGCCACATCATGTGCTCCAGGGAACGTTAGGGCTGTTCTCCAGTCGTATGATGGGCTCCAGAAGTGCTCTACAGGGAACCTCTTCCCAACTACATGCCAGTTCCATATGCCTAGAGCACCATAAGCTGTACCAGCTTTTGCACCTGATAAAAGGCTTTGCCAAACGGCTTTCCTAACATCGAATCTTGTAAACCTCCCATACCTCCCTTCAGCGTACCCCATGCCCTCGTAGCAAGGCTCTCCATTGACAATAGGCCTCTTGACTGGCAACCTATAGAACCTCTGCGCAAGTTCATAGGCTAGAAACTGCTTATCTTTCCAGTGGCTTGATTGGTACATGTAGAAGTCTAGGTAAGGGGAGTGCACAAAGGGCTCTGGTATAACAACGCCTCCAGCTAAGTGCATGGTGGTTAGGCAGTGAGGGGCCCTCTTCTTCACAACCTCTAGAGCTGTGAGGTAATATTGTACAGCCTCATCTGTGTCAAAACTAGGGTCCCCGCTCACCACAAATATAGGGTTATACTTACTGAACCTCTCGACAACGTACTCCACATAGCTCTCGATGAGCTCTAGCGGTATGATCTTTGACGGGGTTAGCCTTGACCCCCATGTACCCCTAACGTAGTTACACCATAGAACTACAAGTGCTGGCACAAACCCACTTTCAACAGCCATTTCAACCATTTTCTCCGCTCTATCAAAATACGCTTCACTCACCTTAGTGAAGCTCCATCCACCAGAGGGGGTGACCTCAAATGGCTCTAGATGTAGATCAGACTCACTCCTATCATGCTGGGGGAGGATGTTTATTTGAATAGCATTGAACCCCTGCGACCCTCTGTACTCTAAGTAGTACCTCCAGTCATCCAGAGATGCATTGGTGAAAGCACTCCAAGCAGTATCAGCTAAGTAGAAGAACTTCTCCCCATCTCTAACAAAGTAGTCTTTTGAATTCGATATGCGTAGCACAGCCCTACACCCACACCCTAGGCGCAGGGGCAAAGCACTAAAAACTCTATCCTGTAGCTCAAAAGCTTTTTCAATTTAGCATAGCCGTTTCAATAACCTTATGCACCAGCTCTGCAAAACCCCTACTTGCAGTAGCACTTAATTGCCTAAGTTCGTCTAAGTGCGTAGATTACATAAGCATTAGCTAGAGGAAGGGCTTGCGCGCACCACTTAGTGCGCCATAGCCGCGCAGAGAAGTGATTACAAGAGTGGAAAAGGTGTCAGGGGTTACTGTGTGACGCAACCACCATCTGCTACAACTAGCTGCCCCGCTATGAAGCTTGCTTCTTCTGATGCAAGGAATAGGACAACGCCTGCCATACCCTGGGGCTTGCCCACTCTCCCCACAGGTATGAGCCTCCTAACCACCTTTAGTTGCTCAGCTGGCACCCCCTCATGGTCCCCGGGGGTCTCTAATGGTCCAGGGGCTACGGCGCTCATCGCTGTGTTGAACTGCGCTACTTTAGGTGCTAGGGACCTGGCGAACCCCACGAGGGCTGCTTTAGTTGCTGAGTAGTGTGTTAGTCTTGGAAAGCCCACTGCTGCTCCCGCCATTGACGCTATGTTGATTGCCCTCCCCCACCTGTTTCTAATCATTTGGGGGAGGACTGCTTTTGTGAAGTAGAACACCCCCTTGACGTTGACTCTGAATACCTTGTCTCACTCCTCTTTACTCATTTCGATAAAGGGCTTAGTGGGGTGCATGCCAGCGTTGTTGACGAGGGTGTCTATTTTCTCGAATAGCTGCAGTGCTTTGGAGACGCGCTCTTCAACCTCATTCCTATTCCCAACGTCGCTCCTGCAAGCCAGGGTTCTTGCGCTAAGGCCCTCAGCCTCTTTAGCCACTCTGCATACCTCCTCTGAAATGTTGTAGAGGATGGCAGTGCCCCCCTCTTTAGCAAAGCTTAGCGCGATCTCCCTCTCAATACCCATGGCACCCCCTGTGGCCAGAGCAACTCTTCCACTAAACCTCACAAAGACCCCCAAAGAGTAGAGCGCATAGCGCTGTATAAGCTTGTCAAGTGCGAAGCGAACTGCACATGCACACCACTACTGCACTAGCTAAAGCTTTTTACCCCTGGGCCTGGGTCTAGGGTTTTAGGTGATTTAATGAGGGTATGCACAGTTGGCTTAGGCTTAATGGGTTCTGCCCTTGCCCGCAGGCTAAGGAGCGTAGGCCTTGACGTTATTGTCTATAACAGGAGCTTGGACAAGGCTCGTAGGCTTGCTGAAGAGCTTGGCACTTCTTTTGCTGACACCCCTGGTAAGTGTTGTAGGGAAGCTGATGTCACTGTGCTTTTTGTTGCTGATGACGAGGCTCTCATAGATGTCACCCTCACACCCCAGGGGCTTGCTGACGAGGTTAGGGGTAGGGATGTAGTCAACATGTCGACAGTCTCCACAGCTATATCACTAAGGGTTTCTCGAGTTGTTGAGGAGCGTGGTGGTAGATATGTCGAGGCACCTGTTTGGGGCAGTGCTTCAGAGGTTTTAGAGGGTAGGCTGGTAGCAATGGTTGCAAGCAGTGGGGAGCTGAGTGAAAATGTAAAGAGGCTTCTATCAGCTGTTGCCCAGAGGGTCATTGTGGTTGGAGGGGTCCCCAAGGCAATGGCGCTGAAGCTCGCCTTAAACCAGCTGAACATGGTTGTAGTAGCAACTCTCTCAGAGACCCTACCATTTCTAAAGCTCTATGGAGTGGACTTCAAGACCCTTGAAGAGCTTGTCAAGGGCAGCTGGATGGAGCCAATAGTTGTGAGGTACCTTAGGAGAGCTGTTGAAGAGCAGCCGCCAAGGTTTAGAGTTGAGCTAGCGGCTAAAGACCTTCAGTGCTTTATAGAGTCCGCTAGGGTGCACAAGCTAAACACACCCATAACGGCGGCAGCTATGCAGAGATACCTAGAGGCAACGCTCAATGGGTATGGAGAGAAGGACTACCCAAACGTAGCTAAGTACATTCTAGATGCGCTAGAGAAGCTGATGAAGCAAACAATTACAAAGTAAATTCTCCCTACAGCGCTACTCGCCTTGAAGTAGCGCTACTCAGACTACTCATGCACGTTAAGAGGCAGTAAAAACCTTTGGCTATTGCACCACATTGCTGCGCTGGGCTTAGGCCATGGCTGAAGCACTTCGCGCTTCGCATTTTAAAGAAGGGCTACCCTCTACTCCTTCGCAGCAAGATCAGCACCGCTACGATGATCACTACAATTATTACCCCCACTACTGCAATTGTTGTGTAGCGCACTACTGTTGGTATTGCGCTTAGTGGTTGTGTGGGTGTAGGGGTTAATGCTAAGACTGCTTTTAGCGGGAGGTGGTCCACATTGCTCTCATCAATTACGAACGGCTCATCGCATATGCTATCGCCATCTCCATCAACACAGGTATCGCTAAAGCCAGCCCCCTCGTGGCTACCCCAGTAGTTTCCCCCAATGATGTGCCCACCCACAATGTTCCTCCCCCCTGTTTTAGTGGTGTTCCAGGCATTTTGCCTGTTTTTCTCGATAAACGCAACATTTATTGTGTTCTTAAAGTAGTTATTGTAAAAGGTGTTGCCACTTGAATAACCTGAGAACTGCACCCCACATGCGTTACTACTCACAATATTGTTTGCCACGATGTTGCTCCCGCTTGAGCCGCTGAGGTCTATTCCACACCCATTGTTGCTTAGTGTAGAGTTCACTACTGTGATGCCCCTTGAGTCATGGAGGCTTACCCCAGCCGCTGTGTTGTTAACAACTGTGGTGTTCACTATGATGCCGCTAGCCACTTCAATAAGCTTTATTCCAGTCTCGTGATTGTTGTTCACTCTAGTGTTTGCTACTCTAATGCTACTCGATGCGTAGATGTAGATGCCTTCTCGACCACTACTACCTACTGAGACACTCTCTATAGTTATGCGGCTCGACCTCTCGACATCAATACCACAGCCACTACTATTACTCACCTCCACATTCGTCACAGTGCTACCATTTGAATGGAGGAGAGAAATTCCAGTACCATATCCACTCACCTTAACGTTTCTGATTGTGGTATTAGAGCTCCAGCGAATAGCTATCCCCCCTCCACGACCATCGCCGACAATGCCATACCCATTCCCATCAAGCACCACATCACTAGCAAATATCTCAATGCACCAGCCTGAGATTTCACTAACACCAGAAATGTTTGATGCAAGGTAGTAGTAGCCTGGTAGCTCTATGCTCATGCAGGTGTAGATGGGGGTGGAGGTAAAGCCCTCTAAACTCACAACACCTGCAAAAAGCATGATGCAAGGTATGAGGAGCTCCACAATACCTAGAAGCACTAAGAGCTTACCCACAGCATTCGCCACTTAGAAAATTTGCACACAGGCTTTTATACTTGCTCAACCCAAGCACAGTCGGACACGCATCACGCTACATAAGGAATGGCTACTTACTAGCATATAAAAATATGGAATTACTTCAGTAAAACTCTACAGACTCTGGGGACTGTTTCATAGTTAATGTCTGAGTGTTGCGTTTATAACCACTGATTTTGCTTATTCTATTGGTACTAGATATTTCAGGGAGTTCAGAGAGGTTGTTGAGACCTAAGGAGGTCTGCCAGAGGCTTAGTATTCTCTCAGTCTTTTCTGATTGCTTCTGAAAGCGGTTGGATCAAGTGCCTCGTTAGCCATCAACGTAGGGTACAGCTACTTTCGGCCTTTTTTATTGTTTCTGTAACCACGATTACATGTCCTTGTATTCAGCTAGTATCCCAAGGCTTGGTAGGGGTGTGAAGCTGTCTGGGTCTGGTGGATTGATGCTGTAAGCGCTACAATGGTTTATGCATGTACCACTGCTTTTCTACAGTAATTTAAATAATGCTATCAGCTACCTAAGGCAGCTCTTTAGAAGTCTAGCAAGAGCTCTCGATAACTTTCACACAGCGTAAAGGTTATCTAAGACCCTTCACCTGATTACTCGAGTCGATGCCACAGCTACATTCATACACTACCAGCTATTAGCTAAAGTGAGTAAGGTGTTAACCAGTAGAGAGGAGAGTAGGGTAAGTATGGCTTCTTTTCTCCACTTTAGTTAGTGTAAGAGTTGATACAGAAGATGTAGAGTCTAAAGAAGTTGAAGTAGATATAGTGGTATCTCAGTACATAGACGAAGCACAGATAAGCGATATATTAACATAACAGGAGAGCTAGAGATTGTTTTTAGAGAATGTAGCTAAAGGTCTGTGGATGTTCTCATTGGATTCCCCAGGAAAACTAAGAAAAAGCGAGAAAAGATAATGACGATATGTCTCTACCTCCTCTCAATTTTAGCAGAATAGCGTTGGGTGAGCTCGTTCATAGAGTCTCTAATGCTAGTGGAAAGCTTGGTACGATAATTCGGAGCGTTAAGGAGTTAAGGAGTTAAGGAGGGAGTTAACAACGTTAAAGGCTCTCTTACCTCTATACATAGCAGCTGGTTTGGCTACATCACTAGTGCTGCTAGCTTTAGTTAAGAGTTGGAGGAGTAGATAGGGTTAGCACTTTACGTTTCTCGATGCGTATCTTAGTATTGGGTCAAGTATTACATATACATTGTCTTTCTTATCAATAAAGCCGTTGTCTATGAGGTTTTTGAGAAGCCTTGCAAGCTCAGAATCATATATCCTTGTCTCTAACCTAAGCTCTAGATACCTCTTTATCTGTGACCATGAAGCACCTTCTTCACCTATAGCCTTAATTATCTCTATGTACCGCTTAGTCCCCATGGCGTTAACAAAATTGCAGAATTCATTTATGGCAATCTTAGAGGCTTCTTCGAGAACTTCGTTAATTATTTTAGGATCTGCACAACCTTTACTAACGGTTTTCAACCCTAGGTAGGCAAGCCAGCCTATAACTCCATCAAGCTTATCTACAGCTCTATTCAAAAACTCTTCATTAACCTTTAAGCCGTGGTCTTCAAATCCTTTTCTAAGGAATTCTACAGCTTTTTCTCTACTCAAAGGCTTTAGCTCTATCCTCTCCATATACCTACCGTAAAGAGGTGAGGAAGGGTCTTGCACTTTTAGGAATCTGTAGAGTAGGCCAATCTTAGACCCTGCAAAAACAAACGCTAAACTCCTTAAGTTGTCGTATGCGTATGCAATTGCAGGAATAATGTCGTAGCCTCTAAGCTTAATGAGTTCTTGAGCTTCATCAATAATAATTACAAGCTTTTCTTCTCTATCCTTAGCCCACGAATCCACAGCTTCAAGAATGGATGTTAGCAAAGGTCGCGATTTTCCACGCTCAAATTCAACTTCTAGTCCAAGAACTTTAACACCTTTAACAGTCCTTAAGTACTCAAGAATCCTTCTATCAACAGCTGTAAACCTTGAAATACTGGCCTTAAGCTCCTCAAGAAACATCTCGTAGGTTAGGTACTGAAAAGACTCAAACTTTCTAGCATCGATATACACTCGTGGTAAACCATGTGTAGCTACCTTTATGAGCGATGTCTTTCCTACTCTTCTAAAACTACAACAATTGTTACTGCAAAACTCTTAACAGCTCTCCTCAACGTCTCTAACTCTACCTCTCTATCGAAAAGCTCTTCAGTTTTTCAACTGGTCTATCAAAGAAAGGGCAAAACTACACACCTCTGTAGTAGCTACATACCTCTGTAGCTCTAAACCTTAATAAACTTTAGTAGTAGAGAAGGAGAAGAAGTGGAAAAGATAAGAAAGTTCAGAGTATTGCTGTAGAACCTTTACTAATCCTTAAATGCTTCAGCTCTTTACCATCAACACTCAGTTAGTGTGCCACCAGCCTTAGTAGCTACTACAAGCTTCTCCCCAGCTTCAACAACAGCTACTGGATATGGCGGTAGCAGGCACTTCTTTAATCCTGTAACAGCTTACCATTCTTGACAAGTGTAAACACTATTACTTCTACATCAAGCTCTTTAAGCGGTATTCTAACTTTGTTTCGAGGTATCATAGCACCTACATGTTTTGAGAATGCTGTACTGCTTATCTTCAACTTTGTAAATCAGTATACCCAGCAACACCTCATCCTCTACCTCTACAGAGTTACAGTAAATCACCACACCTTAAACCCTACACATGGAACTCTTACAAGCTCGTCGTGGAAACAGCTATCATGTAAAATCTACATATATGTAGGCAAGCTTAGGATACTATAGTCCTAGGAATTCTCTAAGAAGCTAAACACTTCTATAAGTTTCTACAACGAAAGGAAGAACGAAGATGGAGAAGAGTAGAAGAGGTAGTTATAATAGCAAGCGTAGATAAAACAATTTCATATGATAGCACAGACAAAAAGACTTCTAGAGGTGTGTAAAACATAGAAATAGCCAATGCTAAGCAATAGCAGGCAGGTGTATTTACAGTAATTAGAATAGGTAGAAGCACTAGTGCGTTGCTGTAATTGAGGTGCTATATGTGAAGTGCCTTGCTTAGTTCTGCTGGGCTGTAGACTCCCTCTATCTTGCCGTCTCTTATTGTGAATATCTTTGCGCATTCTCTTGCCACTAAGATGTCGTGTGTTGCTATGATAAAGGTCTGCTCGAGCTCTTTGTTTAACTTCTTTACGAGTGCCATGAGCTTTCTCGTGTTTTCTGTGTCTAGAGCTCCCGTAGGCTCGTCCATTAGCACTACAGCTGGGTTGTTTGCTAGTGCTCTTGCTATAGCGACTCGCTGTTGCTCTCCTCCACTCAGCCTATCTGGTGTTTTGTCTGCACACATCCCTAGCCCCACCATCTCTAAGAGCTCAAGCGCTCTCTTTCTCCTAGCTCCCTTCGGCACTCCCGCTAGGTACATGGGCAGCTCGACATTTTCTAAGGCTGTGAGCGTTGGTATGAGGTTGTAAAACTGAAACACGTAGCCTACTTTAGCAAGCCTAAACCTAGCTAGCTCAGCCTCACTTAGCTTAGTAACCTCAACACCATCAACAACCACTGCACCCGTGTCTGGCTTATCCAACCCACCAATAATGTTTAGTAGTGTTGTCTTGCCAGAACCCGAAGGCCCCACAATACACGCTATCTCACCCTTGTCAACAGACATTGTCACTCCTCTCAGCGCTTCGTAGATAACTCTGCCATATCTATACGCCTTAACAACGTTTTTAACAATAACAGCTCCTCTCCTAGACATACCTCAACGCCTCCACGGACTTCATTTTAGCAGCTCTGTAGGCAGGGTATATGCCGGCGAGTACTCCAACAGCTATGCCGAGCACAAGTGCTAAAGCAATGTTTTCAAGTGTTATGACAGGCTGTAGCGTTATAGTGGTCGCACTTCTCCCAAGCCTTCCAGCAAACCCTATGGCTCTTACAGCTCCTGTTCTCAGGAGCAGAGCTCCTGTTCTCAGGAGCAGGGGTGCTATTGCATATGTTAGTGCTATTCCTAGCACTAAGCCTATTGCGCTACCCATAGCCCCTATGACTGTGGACTCTAGCATAAACAGCTTTAGCACAAACCACTTTGAGGCCACACAGCCTTCATAATGCCTATCTCCCTAGTTCTCTCAGCGACAGCCATAGCCATGGTGTTCACGACTCCGAAGAGCCCTGCAACCAGCGCTACCCCACCCACAGAAGCAAAGAGTGTTGTCATAGTGTTTACTGCCTGCTGAACGCTCTGCACCATAGCTGTTGGTGTAAAGACAGCTAGTTCAGGGAAGAGAGACTGAATGGCTTGAGCAACGTCCTGCACAGCATTTGGATCACTACACTTTATCAGTACCTGAGAAGCTTTGTCTGGGTTTCCTGTGAGGCTCTGGGCTAGTGAAAGAGGTATGTAGACTGCATACTCCTGAAACCTCTCTCCAGTCTGAAACACCCCCACAACACTAAAGACCTGTGTAGAGTTTCCATAGCTTAGCTCTATAGAGCTCCCAACAGAGATCCCAAGGTCTTCTGCAAGGCTCTTCCCAATCACAGCCTGTGAAAGGCTATTGCTACTCAGGAAACTCCCATTAACAACTTCAACACTTGAAATAGCTGTGTATGTGGATGGATCAATGCCGTAGACAACAACTATTGATGTGGAGTTGAGCAGAGCCCTAAAGGAGATGACTGGTGATGCGACTGAGACTCCTGGGATAGACGCTAAGGCGCTGTACACACTCAAGTCTATCAAATTCCTAAAGCCAGCAAAGCTGAGGGCCAGCCAGCAAAGCTGAGCTCTCTGCATAGGCACCCCCATTTCCCTGTCAAAGAGTGCTCTACTAGCATTGTAAACAATGATGTCAGCCCCTGTCAGTCTCCTAATGACTTCAGCAGCGCTTTGGCTACCCGTAGCAGAGATTGTGAGCAGAGACAGCATGAGCCCTACACCAATAGCAATTCCAGCAACAGTTAGCGCAGTCCTAAGCCTTCTTTTACACAGATTTCTCCACACAACACCCAGCATACTTACCAAGTCACAGCACCAGCATACGGTGAGGGTGAAAACACTTAAAAAATGTTAAAAAGAGTTTTAGTTTAGGCTGAGGTAGAGGGTGTTGGTGGAGTAGGAGCTGCACTTGACTTTACTATAACTTCGCATTTACATATTGTCAATACTCTGCCCCCCTCTACATCCACATATACTATAGCCCTACCTCTACCACCATTACTCAGCAAGACAACAGCTTTTGTGGCTTTGAACATTACCGTTCCATCTCCTCCCACAATCACTGAGATAACAGGCTTTATGTAGGTAATGTTATAACCTTGGCTAAGAAGCTCTGCTACATCTGGATCTGACTGAAGTATTGATAGGACTCTCTGCTTGTACTCATCGCTAACAACAACTTCTAGCCCCTTAATACCCCAGCTAAACCCTCCTTTAAGCCTTAGGCGCCATGCAAAAGGTATCCACACCTTTGTTACATTACATAGCTTATGAGGTGGCAGTGCTGTACTTAGTGTAGCTCTGTTGCTACTCTGAGCATATACCTGTGTTGCTATTGGTATTAGCATGCTTACAGCTATTGCAATGGCTATTAAGGCTAAGTGCTTTTTCTCCACATACCTCACCTAGAGAGGAGAAGTATTGGCATGTTTTAAAAGCCAGACTCACAGAAAGTGCTTTACAATGCTAGAATAGATTGGTGGGAGGTGGCAAACCCTAGTCTAGCAACCCATAGTCTTGAAGTACCTTTCTAACCCTCCTCAGCTCTTCATAGACCTTGCACCCATCTTTAGATAGGCTATATATCCTTACCCTCCCCTGCTCTTCGTACTGAAGCAAGCCTTTCTCCACAAGTTCGTCTAGAATCTTCTTGAGCCTGTCGTAAGGCATATTCACAAGTACTGCTAGTTTTGTAGGGTTCTGAGGTTCTTCAGAAAGCGCTTTGAGAATGTCGAAAAGTATGCTAAGCCTATCCCTCTTCCTCTTTACCATAAACCAGAACCTGTGTCGTGTGGTGAAGTGCGAGAAGCACTGTTGCACAAGCCCTTACTGCTTCAGAAGCTAGGAGAGCTAGGAGCGAGCCTTGAAAGGCTGTCAGTAGAGCTCCTACACCCCTTACGTAGTAAGATGCTGATAAGGCTAGTAGGAAGTACCTAGTCCTTCCCCTGACTCTTTTCACTACAAGTAGCGATGAAAGAACGCCTGCTAGTATGTCAGGAGAGGCAACGAGTAGGGGTAGGACTACATAGAGCTCGCTAGTGCTGTGAGATGAAGGGAGCAGAGCTATAAAGCCAGCAAGGGCTAGAGATGAGGAGGCTACGTAAAGAGCTGTTGCAAGTTTTGCACTAGGGACAACTATTGAGAAGGTTGCGCAAAGCTGGCTGAGGAGAAGGAAGGTAATAAATGCTGTATAGAGCACAACGCTCTCAAGCCTTACCCTCTTGCAGATTCTGATGAAGAGTACTGTTAGGTAAGCAAAGGCACTGGTGCTGATGAGCTCAGCTACTAAGAGTAAAAGTGTGTATACGTTCACAAAAGCTCACCTATAGCGAGAAACAGCAACACACAACATGTCATTTGTAGTAACATCTGTTGGTACAAGTACCCAGCCTCTACGCGTCAAAAATACATGCCCCTTAAATACCGCGCTTTTATTAGCAATAAGCTTGCGCAACTCAAAGTCCATAACCTCACGCTCTACACCAGCACACCTATACCTAGGCATAAACAGTACTGCTATTACCTCGCCAGACTCTAACCTAACAACAGCTAGTCTTTCACGAGAAAACACAACGTGGCCTCTGACCTCGAAACCTGACCCCCTGAACGTCAGCATCCCCCCAACGCCAACCATGAAGCCTGGGGGCTTCTCAGGGAAAGAAACATCACTAACACTAGCAACAACCTCAACATCTTCGCTAGGAACAGGGTAGAGTAGGTAAGCAACTATAGGCCAGGCTATAGCTATGGCTAGGCTAACTAAGAGTACAGCAATAGTGCTTTTACGCACAGCATTCACACTCTACATGTAGCTTTACTCACAAAAGCTCTTAACCTTATCATAACCAGTGTTCCTCAGCATAAATACAGCTATATAGGCTAAGCTCACAAAATGTGAGTAACAAAATATGAAATTTCAGCACTTTACACCTATTGTGTGAAGAAAAGCTCTTCACCTCCGTGCTTCCTACTCAGCTTTCTCAGCCTCTCCCTTCTTTTCGTAGTGCTTCTTATACGTAAGCACTCTAATTACATGATATACATGTGGCCTCCATATCTTCGGGTTCTCACCCTACTCTAAAGCAGCTCTTCTCGCTAGCTCTAGAGAATGTACTGGTACCAGCAATTGTGGAGCTATCATAGGTGTGTCAGCAGCTCTAATTGTGATAATGAGAAGGCAGTATTATCATATCGTAATCGTTTTACGAAACCAGTCATACTGTTCTCTATATCTCTAAGCATCTCGTCTATTTCTTCAGGAGTGTGTTCAGATAAAGTCAAGTACTCTTCTAGCTAAGTTAAGCGGAATTTTCCTGGAAAGAATTATTTTCCACAAATTAATCTCTATTCTAAGAAGGTTCTACTGTTTTGTTAACCCCTGCAACTACATAGCAAATTCTATAGCTTCACTCTACCAAGACCTATGCAAGTTGATTGATTTGACCAACTATTAAAAAAGCAAAAAGTGATTAGTTATAAAGATTTGTGTTACGGGGGTTTAACTTCCTTGAACTTTTCACTTGCTAGTTCTCTTCCAATTCCCCAGTTTTCTTTCGGAATTTCGTGAATCACTACTTCAACTGCGTGCAACGGTATTCCGAGCTCTTCAAACACCCTAGCTATTCCCTTAACTATTCTCTCCTTAGCTTCTCTAGAAACACCACTCCACATATATATACGTGAACTATAGGCACTTCAACTCCACCAATTACTCTACCTCTAAAAATTACAATATAACTCTAAATGGACAGAGCGCTCTCTCAATGAGTATGGTTTATGCTAAGCACAATATGGGGAATTCTTGGGAGTTCTCTATGCTTGATGACTACCTGTACCCATTGTTTATTTAGAAGTGCTAGAACTCTTTTGGAGAGTCTGCAGAGAAACGCTGTTACCTTGTCACATAGCTACACTATTTCATTGAGTGCCACAATCCTTATACCATCAACCTCTCCCTCTATACACTCAATTTCATTTACAAGCCTTAGCGTAGCCCTGGGAGACTCAGAGGCAGGCGAGGTCATAGATTCACTAATTAGGAGGCTTAAGGAAGATAAGAAGCTACTTAACAAGATCAAGAGTATTTTTGAGAGGGCTGTGAATGTGCAAAAGAATGTGTATACATATTAGACAACATAATCTAGCACTTGCTTAAAGTAAGCATTACTAAGAGCGCGGTTAATGTGGTCATAGTAAACACTTTAATAATTTGCAGCGAGATCTCGAGTTATTCAGAGCTATGGCAGCTACACAATGAACACTAGCATATAACGAAACTTGTAGACAACAAGCACCTAGTGTACTTGTACTATCACTATAACACTATAACACATACGAGTACAAGAGTACGGTGTTCTACAACTAGAGGAGAGTATTGAGCATGAAGAGTGATAGCTCATAGAACCTCGGTGTTAGGTAAAGCTGAGAAGGAAGCTTACCTAACACTAATGCTAGAGTAGCAAAACCCTCTCTAAACTAAGTGAACCAAGCATATGGGCTAAAGCTGTAATAAACTCTTACTTATTATTAAGTTTAAGTCAGTGTAGTTTAAGAAATGTAGAGGTGATACTAAGTGAATACAGGTGAGAAAAGGGAAAAGAAAGAGGCTAAGAAAGAGAGAAAAGCTGAGAAGAAAGTACCAAAGTGTAGATAAAAGTGTTAGGTAAATTATATTATAATTAAAATTAAGACTCTTTAAAATCTTTATGATTTTGCTACATATTGTTGCAAAATCTCTATAATATTTCTAAAACTAATTACCTTGTTTATCATACTATCAAAGTCTTGTCTATCTCCGTATCTCCCTCTCCACTCTGATATAATCTCGTTGTACCTGTTAGGATCTGTTATAATTGTGTAATCAAGTACATGCATAACTATGTATCTATTAACATCAGCCGTTACCTCTTCATCTTTATCTGTTGTGATAAAGATTACGTCGATGCCCTTTGGCTTAAGCTCCTTAGCCCAAAAGGCTGTCTCAGTTAATCTTTCCCTTAAGCTTGTCTTGCATGACAATATTGCTACAACTTTATTTGAAGCCTTATTTATAATAACGAAATCTGCATCTGGTAAAATTTCACTCCAATTCTTTATAGTTAGCTGCTTTCTTATAGGGTCATTAAGTTGCGAGCCATGTATAATATCTAATCTTTGTGCTGACGAAGGATCGTTCATGAGTATTTCATTTAAAGCCTTACACACAGCATATTCATATAGAGAACCCTTGCAAGACCTCCATTTCTGATCAATACTTTTTTTATTCTGGGCTTCATTTAGGCGTTTTTTGTCTTTAAGCGTAATAAGAAGTTTTATAATTTTAGGCTTTATGGTTTCCTCTGCAATAGTTTCAAACCTCTCTAATGCAGAACGGAAATCCAACTGGTTATTTGTTACGTATTCATCGTAGAGGCGTTTAAGTTCATTGAATATATTAATACGGCAAAAACGCGGTTTGAATTTACATTCATTACTCACTACATGATGCCTCATAGAAGTCTTTTTATATTAACTTTAGCTTCGTTTACTAATCTATTCTTAGCTATTTCACAGTATTTTCTACTTATGTCAATTCCTATAGCTTTTCTTTTAAGCAGATAGGCTGCTACGAGTGTTGTTCCGCTGCCGGCAAATGGGTCTAGCACTATATCTCCGACATATGAGAATAGCTTTATACATCTTTTCGGAAGCTCTAAGGGGAAAGGCGCTGGGTGGCCGACTCTCTTAGGGTTCTCGCCTGGGAAAGTCCATAAACCTAGAGTCCACTGCTTAAACTCATCAGGCGCTATATCGGAGACCCCATCTCTCAGCTTTTTCCAGCTGTGTTTGTACAGTAGGACAATGACTTCGACAGGCGCTATTACGTATGGTGCAGATGCTGATGCGAAAGAGCCCCAAGCAGTTCGCCTAGAAATATTGCTCTCATTCCATATCACTGTGCTAAAGTACTTAAAGCCCACTTTTTTAGCTACAGAAACCACATCAACATAAACACTCTGAAAACCTTCGCCCGCCCTCCCCTTGCTCTTATCTAGCGGTATGTTGAGGCACACTCTTCCATCCGGCTTCAGCAGCTCGTACGCATTCCTCAGCCACCTCTCCGTAAACTCTAAGTACTTCTCATAAGGTATATCGTCTCTGTAGCCCTCATACTCCATATCCACGTTATACGGCGGAGAAGTCACTATAAGGTCTACACTACTGCTTTTAATGTAGTCAACCTTGAGGAAGTCATCGTTGATTATGACAGCACTCCCATCGGGCGTCTTATAGAAAATCTTATCCTCAGGAATACCGAGCACCTGATCAACACTCCCACTAGATTTAACCTTAACTATTTCCTTGTGCACTTCCCTCACACCTACCCACCTTTATAATATAGTTCTTCCTCTTACCTTCAGGGTCTATTTGCCACCTAAACCTGCCCCCGCACCTAGGACACTCGTAGAAGTAAACATTCCACCACCTATAACTCCAACTCTTCAAAAGCTTAAACTCGCCTTCATACCCACAGTATGGACATTCAATCACCTTCCCTCACCTTTTCAAAATCTTCAATTAGTTTTAGAAGTTCCTCTACTCTTTCTTCTCTAACTCGTTTTGATATATCCATCGATAGGCCTAGAAGTAGAGAGTTTACGATCTGCTTAACTTCATCGAGACTAACACTGTAAGCCTTTAGGGCCTTCCTAACTTTGCCTACAACAATCTGTAGAAATGTTTTTCCATGAGAATAGCTCTCTACAAACCCTTTTAACCATTTCAAAGCCCATTCTCTATCACAAAAAACAGCATTCATAACTACTACCTGTCGGGCAACCCATGCCTTACACTACACTACATCTCAGAATTAATAAACACACCGCAAAGTGAAAGTATTAGCCTCATGTACATGCAGAACCACAGTATCTATGCAATTAAGAAGCATGGAAATAGCTAACCCAAGCCCCTCTACACTCAGAGCCGCTCAAGTCACTATACCAACCATGTTTAAGAGAAAACCATTGTTAGGCGGCGTTAACAGCTACCATTATTTTTCTCCGCACCTCTCTAATGCTGTTTGTAAACAGGCTATTCAATTACTTTATTTGTTTAGCTTCTCTTTAGCTAAACATTCACTCACACAAGTCCCCGCAAAACTCAAAACAAGCCATTCCCTCCAACAGAAGGTTGCCCCTCTACTCCTCTATGGGAGTTCCTTATAGTATATTGCATTACATCATACTCAACAAAGCCCTCACGACACTTTCTACTCCCTTTTGAGAGTTTCTGGGCAAAAGAGAACATGGGTAACCCTGGTGATTTGCTGATTCAACCCTTTCTACTCCCTTTTGGGAGTTTCGCTGCAGCGTGCTTTGGAGCTCCAACATCAACGCTTTGGAGTCTTTCTACTCCCTTTTGGGAGTTTCTGAAAATTTCTGTGCTCTTCGTACACCCTTATGAGTGTCTCTCTTTCTACTCCCTTTTGGGAGTTTCCAAGGAGAGGGAGGACGACGGGCTAGACGTCGCATTACTACTCAAATTCTACTCCCTTTTGGGAGTTTCCCATGCTCAAATGCTTAGAAGATCTGTACCGTACACTACCACCTTAGAAATTCTACTCCCTTTGGGGAGTTTCCTAACTGCTCTGGTGACGCCTGGTGACGTTCTGACGTAACCGCAGAATTCTACTCCCTTTTGAGAGTTTCCATTAGCTCTCGGACACGTAAGCAAGGTTCGTGAACATAGATATCCATCTACTCCCTTTTGAGAGTTTCCACCAGCCTCTTGCTGTTGAGCCTAAGAAGCTTGAGGAGGTAGCCAAATCTACTCCCTTTTGAGAGTTTCCATGGTCCCTGGGCTATTTGAGATTTTCTTAAGCTTTGTTTAAAAGTGTTTATGCTTTTCATCAGAACATAAATGCGTTCATCAAATAGCCTTGCAACAGCGTTCTAATGGATAAGAGTTGACTCACCATAGCTGTTCTGATGACCTGATGAAAAGAATAGAATGTGGTTGTTCTAATGAAGTAGAGTTGAAATGCTATATTAAAGAGAATTGAATGAGGTTACTGAAACTGAGGTACACCCCAGTTAATCTAGTTTGAATTGCTTAACTGGTTAGCTAAATATTGAGGAATAGTTAGATGAAAGCTATGATTTTAAAGCTTTTGCTTGTGATGCAGAGCTTCATATAAAGCACAATTATTATAATTGTATTAAGAATTTGATCAAAATAGAGCTCTATTGTTTCACATTTTTACCTTGTTTTCAATTTTTGAAAACATATTCAATTGTTTTATATAGACTAAACTCTGGCTAAAGAAAGGCTAAACAAATAAAGCAATTGAATAGTACACTCACAAACAGCCTTAGAGAGATACGAAGAAAAGAATGTATAGTAGTTGTTAATGCTACTTAACAAGGGTTTTTCTCTTAAATATTATTGGTGTAGTGTCTTGAGATGTTCTGAGTGAAGAAGGACTTGGGTTAACTATTTTCGTGCTTCTTAATTGCATAGACACTGTGGTTCTGCATGTACATGAGGTTAAATATTTTCGCTTTGCGGCGTGTTCATTAATTCTGAGATGTAATGTAGTGTAAGGCATGGATTATCCAACAGGTAATAGCTATGAATGCTGTTTCTTATGAGAAGGAATGGGCTTTAAAATGGTTAAAAGGATTTGTAGAGAGATATTTTCGTGGAAAAGCATCTCTACAGATTATTATAGGCAGAGTTAGGAAGGCCTTAAAGGCCTACAGTGTTGGTATCAATAAGGTTAGGCAGATTGCAAACTCTCTACTTCTAGACCCATCGATAGATACACCTAAACAAATTAGAAAAGAAAGAGCAAAGGAACTTTTAAAACTAGTTAAAAACCTTAAAGAAAGGTGAGAAAAGTGGTTAAATGCCCGTATTGCGGCTATGAAGGAGACTTTAAGCTCTTAAAGACGTGGAAATTCAGATTCTATGATGTTAAAATGTTAGAGTGCTCTAGGTGTGGAGGAAGATTTAACCACTATTTCGGTGTAAGCTCTAGAGGTAAACGCTCTGAGTTCGTGATTAGGGTTAAGCCTAGGGTTCTCGGTAGTTCTCCATGAGCTCTCGTGTTGTAGCTCCTCAGGTTGATATTGATAGCGTTGTTATGTGCTTTAGGAACTCAGTTAGGAAGGCCCGTACTGAGGAGGATGTTAGGGTATGGGTCTCTAGGTGTATTGAGGAGGGAATACTAGAGCCCCTCGGTATTAAGGAGGTCGGTAAGTATGAGTATACGCTGGTATCTGGTGCTAGAGTTGACGCACTCTACGGACATGTAATCATTGAGTACAAGGCTCCAGGTAAGCTATCTTCAGAGAGAGATATTCAGAGAGCTAAGGAGCAAGTCATAAGGTACATAACTCAGGAAGCTGGTAGTAAGGTTGAGTGGTCTAGGTACCTAGGTGTTATAATTAGCGATAGAATAGCCTTTGTTAAGTACGATCCTAGAACAGATACTTGGATTCTCAGAGGGCCCTACGAAATTAGAAGAGAAGTAGTAATTAAACTAGTTGAGGCCTTAAGAGGTCTTAGAAGAAAGCCCTTAGATGTAGACCATTTGCTCAGAGATTTCGGACCTCAGTCCGAACTCACAACTAAGCTTGTTAAAGCCCTTTACAACAAGGTGATAAACCTAGAAAAGGGTAGTAGAGCTAGGCTACTCTTTGAAGACTGGATTAGGCTCTTTAAGCAGGCAACTGGCTATAGACCTGAGGAGCTCGAAGAGCTTCCTGAACTAGCCAAGAAGTACGGAATTGTCGGAGCCGTAAATTATGATGCCCTGATATTCTCTATACATACCTACTATGCTCTCCTGCTAAAGCTCATAGCAGCTGAAATAGTCTACCTCTATGGTGGAGGCAAGTTCTACAGATCCTACATAGCTGAGCTAGACGATGCTTACTCCAAGAAAGGTCTGGAGGGGTTGAAGGAAGCTCTGCAGGATCTTGAGAGCGGAGGCGTGTTTAGGAGGTTAATGAATATCGAGAACTTCCTAGAGGGAGACTACTTCTCTTGGTACCTAGATGTACTAGATAAGGATCTAGCTGACTTGATAGCTGAGCTAGCTAGGAGGTTAGCTGATTACGAGGTAGCTACACCTCAGCTGGAACCTGAGTTTGCTAGAGACTTACTGAAGAGGCTCTACCAGAACCTAGTGCCAAGTGAGTTAAGGCATAGGCTAGGCGAATTTTATACACCAGACTGGCTAGCTAACTACTTACTTGACGAGGTTGGGCTAAGCCTCGAAAACCTTCTGAAGATGGGTGAGGAAGATCCGCTAAAGCCCTTGGAGCTTAGGGTACTAGACCCAGCATGCGGCTCAGGCACCTTCTTAGTCCTCTACATAAGTAGGCTCAGGAGGTATGCCGAAGAGCACTTTCTACAGGACACCCTAGTGAACTACGTACTTAAGAACGTAGTAGGCTTCGACCTAAACCCATTAGCTGTGCTAACAGCCAGAACTAACTACTTAATGGCTATAGCAGACTTACTAACATATGCTACAGGCTCTATTGAGATACCTGTATACCTAGCCGACTCGATAATGGTTGAGAGAAGGACTACCCTAGCCGGTAGTGCGTACATCCTCAGAACGAGCGTCGGGGACTTCGAGGTACCAGTAAGCATAGTTGAGAAAGGCTTATTGACTAGCGTATTAGCCGAGGTAGCTAGATGCCTTGAGAACAGGTACAGTGTTGAGGACTTCAAGAAGAGGCTAGAGACAGTCTACAAGCTGAACTCAGGAGAGCTCAACTCCCTAGCTGAGCTCTACAAGAAGCTCCTAAACCTCGAGGAGGAGGGAAAGAACAGGGTATGGATAGCGATTATAAGGAACGCCTTCGCCCCAATACTCAAAGGTAAGTTTGACTACGTGGTAGGCAACCCACCGTGGGTTAATTGGGAAAACCTCCCAGAAGCGTATAGAGAGGCTAGCAAGCCTCTATGGTCTCAGTACGGCTTAGCTAAAGTAAGAGGTAAGGTAGGGCTTGGAAAGGTTAAGAGAGACCTAGCAATGCTTTTCCTAGCTAGGTGCTTCGATCTATACCTAAAGGAAGGCGGGAAGCTGAGCTTTCTAATGCCGTTCACGGTGTTTAAGACTCAGGCTGGTGCTGGCTTTAGGGAGTTCTTAGCAAGGAGAGCTAGAATTCACGTAGTACACGACTTAGTGACCTTATACCCATTTGAGGGTGCTGAAAACAGAACATCAGCTGTGGTTGTTGAGAAGCTCTGCGAGGTAGATTTGGAGAGAATACGGGATAGTGCTAAGAAGAAGGCATGCGTAGAAGCTCTGAGCAGGGCTTTCGAGGATAACGTGAGGGGGATAAAACACATTATATGGGTTAACCCAAGCGGTAGGGCTGTGCCTACAGACAAGCCTCTAGAGGAGGTGCTCAAGGAGACTATAAGGTATGAGGCCCTAATGATCCCGCTAGAGCCTAGGAAGCCTGAATCACCGTGGATGCAGGTAACACCTAAGGTTGTCGAAGCTGTTAGAAAGCTCCTTGCAGGGCAACAGTACTACGAAGCGCACGAAGGCGTGAATGTAGCCCTCAACCAGGTTTACTACATTGAAATACGGGGCAAGAGACCTGATGGTATGCTTATAGTAACGAACCCGCCTGAACCAGGACAAAAGAAGAGAGTTAAGCAAGTAGAGGCAGTTATAGAGCCTGACCTAGTCTACCCGTTAATAAGAGGAAGAGATGTCGAGAAGTGGTACGCGGAATTTAGGGGTAGATACGTAATAGTGCCACACGATCCTAAGACTGCAAAGCCTTTACCGGAAGCTGAGGTAAAGAGTAAGCTACCGCTAACATATCAATATTTAAACAGCTACAAGAGCGATCTGGAGAGTAGATCAATACATAGGTTGTGGGGTAAAGGGAATCCGTTCTACGCGGTATACGATATAGGTGTATACACATTCGCACCCTATAAGGTTGTATGGAAGGAGGTTTCGGCAAGGATGCAAGCTGGAGGTTTTCACGTAGCTGTTGTAGAGCCTGTAGAGGATAGGTGGTTGGGTCTAAAGCCGGTAGTTCCGGATCACACTGTAGTATTGATCCCCTTAAGCAATAGGGATGAAGCATACTTCCTAGCAGGAGTTCTTAACTCGACATTAATATCCCTTGCTCTTCAGTATGCTGTTGTAACGAGCATTGAGAACCTTGGAGTACCTAAATTCAATCCAAATGATAGGAGACATCAGAAGATTGCTGAGCTCTCTAGGAGAGCTCACGAGCTTGCTAAGTGCATCCACTCTGAGGTGAAGCCAGACTACTGCAGGGATATTGATGCTGAGGAGGAGCTTGGGAGGGTTGAAAGGGAGATAGACCTAGCGGTAGCACAGCTATACGGGCTTGCCGAGGACGATCTAAGGGAGTTCGAGAAGCTTATGGCTATACTGTCTGGTGAGGAGCTTCCAGCTGAGGAGGTGGTTGAGCTACCTGAGGAGCCTAAGGTCAACATCCTCAATACTCTACTACCTCCTGATACTAGGTCTTACATTGAGGTAGATATTGTAAACCCCTCTGGTGAGGAGGTAGAGCTTAGCTACGAATTCCCTTGGGGTAAGGGCTCTTTCAAGATTGTTGAGGGTAAGTATAGGATAGAGGTTCCACCGCTAAAGCCCGGTAGGTACAGCGGTACTGTGAGGTACACTTGGAGAGGTGTTGAGAAGGTAGTTAATGTAATTATAGAGGTTTCTGAGACCTCGGGTCCGAAGAGACGGAGAGGGCTACTACTAGGCCCTGGTTGATACCGTGAGTAGTGAGCTCTACAACAAGATTAAGAGGTACTTCGGTGATTACGCTGTAGATAAGAGGCTCGCCTATGAGCTTGAGCTAGCTAAACTCCCTAGGTACGTAGCTGAGTATTTAATTTCCGAGTTTGCAGGGGCAGGCGAGAACTGGGAGGCTAAGCTCAGGGAATTCGTTAGGAGGCACTACTACGAGCCTGAAGAGAAGGAGGTTGTTAAGCACAAGCTTGTAGTAGAGGGGGTAGTGAAGCTTATAGATGAGCTTAGGGTCATAGTGGATGTCGAGAGCGGTATTCACGTAGGCGTTATACAGGCTCTTGACATCTGGGCTGTTGTTCCAGTAGATATAGTTGAAAGAAATAGAGCGACCCTAGTAACAGGCATGTGGGGGCTCATAACACTTAAGAGGACAGATCCTGTTGAGGTCTTTGGTAAAACTATTGGCGCTAAGGTTGTTGACTTCTACCCATTTCAATCACCTGACACAGACCCAGAGATATTTGAGGAGGCTAGGCAGTACTTTACTTTAGATGAGTGGATTGAGGTTTTAATAAACACCATAGGGTTAGATCCTAGCGTCTACAGCCCTAGACAAAGGCTAGTACTACTCTCAAGGCTTGTACCCATTGTTGAAGGCAATGTCAACATGACTGAGTTTGGGCCTAGGCAGACAGGTAAGACCTACCTCTACAGAAATGTGAGCAACTATGTCAGGATCATATCTGGTGGCACTATATCGCCAGCAGTTCTCTTCTACAACCTCAGGACTAGGGTTCCAGGAGAGCTAGCAGTTAAGGATGCTGTAGTCTTCGACGAAGTTAGTAAAGTCAGGTTTCCCAACCCAGATGAGATGATGGGTAAGTTCAAGGACTACATGGAGAGCGGGATTTTCGAGAGAGGAGATAAGAAAGTCACGTCAGACGCCTCCCTAGTGTTTATGGGTAACATAGCTGTTGAAATGGGTCCTGAGGGCTATGTACCTGTAGAGGATTTGACTTATGTACTTCCACAACCTATGAGAGACTCAGCATTCATAGATAGAATTCACGGTCTCATACCAGGCTGGGAGCTACCGAAGATATCGCAAGCAAAGTACCACCTTTCTAAGGGCTATGGGATAGCCTCAGACTACTTCGCAGAGGTCTTGCACTCTATGAGGAAAGAGAGCCTCGTCGGGCTAATATCTCAGCACGTAGAGCTCTCCGAGAACTTTAAAATAAGGGATGAGAAAAGTGTGAAGAAAATTACAAGTGGGCTAATAAAACTCCTATTCCCAGATAAATCATTCAGCAGAGAGGAGCTCAAGAGAGTTATAGAATTAGCTGTTGAGTACAGACAGAGAGTAAGAGACTGGCTTCACAAAATAGATCCAGGAGAATTTCCAAAAGAAAAACTCTATGTAAAAGTAATCTCGTAACTTTTTGCAGTACTTTTATCATTAAAAAGACCCTAATGATCCATATAAAATAACATGCTCTAAAGCTTAAATTTAGAGTACGAATAGCCTAAACTTAGTATATAGCTTTAGACTTTAAGGAACGCCGTAGTTAAACTAGCCCTCTACTTCCTCTTTCATTACACTCCTCCAGTCGCAGAATACTGTGTTCTCGTATATGTTATAGCGCGCTAAGTACTTGTTGTTTATTGGTTTTGCGAGGTAGGTTTTAAGATTTCATTGTATAGCTGCCATAGCTTTGGATAACTTGGGATCTCGCTGCAAATTATTGTGGTGTTTACTATGACCACATTAACTACGCTCCTAGCAATGCTTACTCTAAGCGAGCGCTGGGTTATATTGTCTAATATGTACACGCATTCTTCTACACATCCACAGCCCTCCCAAAAATACTCTTGACCTTGTTAAGTAGCTTCCTACCTTCCTTAAGCCTCCTAATTAGTAAATCTATGACTTCGCCTGCCTCTGAGTCTCCCAGGGCTATGCTAAGGCTTGCAAATGAAATTGAGAGTGCACTGCTCATTTAGAGTTATATTGTAATTTTTAGAGGTAGAGTAATTGGTGGAGTTGAAGTGCCTATAGTTCACGTATATATATGTGGAGTGGTGTTTCTAGAGAA
>Ga0185307_1000060_pt1 | contig 74122 bp, 69 predicted proteins | sample LHCtaG_FD_128010 | JGI IMG/M metagenome (GOLD analysis project Ga0185307, IMG submission 128010) | Hot spring microbial communities from Little Hot Creek, USA to study Microbial Dark Matter (Phase II) - LHC4sed_matched (SPADES... | ecosystem: Environmental > Aquatic > Thermal springs > Hot... | reverse complement strand
CAAATCTCTCCTCAAGCTTAACAAACCTCTCCTCAAGCTGAGTAAACCTTTCCTCTAATTTAGCAAACCTCTCTTCTAATGAGGCTATGCGATCTAAGACTTCTTTATAGCCAAGTAAGCCCATTAAAGCATAGCGAAACTCCTTATCTTCTTCAATAGCCTTAAGAATACGCTCTCTCTCTTCTTTAGATAAAGTATTAATATACATTAGATAACCCCAGATCTAACACATTATTGATTTATTTTTCAAACTAATAAACTTTAGCCTATAAAAACACTTAGGAATTCTTTTTAAGACAACTACTCATCATTATAACATTAGTAATCATTAAACATTAAATAGTTTTAGATATATCTGATTTAATTGAAGCAAATTTAGATTTAGGGAAATGTTTTTATTGAACCTAGGATAGATCGTATTGTATAGATGGTTATTCATTATGGATAATTTTATTGACAGATTTGACTAATATAGGTGACGGTTGCTTAAAATTAAATAGTGAGTTGCTAAACTGAGATGTCTCTATATTGAGGATATAGCTAGTTTGTCTTTGATGAAAGCTGATATTATTGTTTAATGCATAGCTATTCTACTATATAGTCTTGATTCTCTAGCTCGATTTCTGATGGTATGAGGCTCAAGACATCGTATATTCTAATAGCTATATTTTCATAGGCATTGACTATCTTAAATATTGTATGTTTATTGGTAGGGTCTTCAGCAACACTATTCTTTATATTTATTATCTCTCTTCTTGCATCTTCGCATATCCTCATATCATTATAAAGCTCTATAAAATCTATTGATAGAGTTGACTTTCTAATGATTTTCCTAAATACCTCATCTAATTTATCTACACTACTTCTAAGTCTATATATCTCTTCTCCTAACCCAATACCTAATCGAATTGCATGTAGCACATCTCTAGATGCTTTTTTAGCCTCATCTCCTATCTCTTCAATAGCTTTTGCAATCATTCTAAAGTCTATAAACCTTAAAACATCTCGCTGATCAATAGAGTAAGATATCATTTTCTTTCTTATAGTTCTTGTTACATAGAAATACAATCTATTTAAATCAAGATCTCTTAAAGGAATAGCCTCAGCAAGCTCATTATCACTATTAATTAATGCATTTAAAACATCTAGATACATAGACCTTGCAATCTTCCCCATATTTCTTATAAGGCTAGGTATATCGCCTTCAGATGTTGATAAAACTTGCAGAGTTACACTACTGCTATCCATATCAGTAATCTCAAGGCCAAGTAGAATCTGTCTAGCTTCATCAAGAATCCTCTTAACTTCCTTCTCCATAGAACCGCTAGAAAAGTTTATTGTAATTATATCGAATCCTCTTAAATAAGATGTTACAATAGCATTAAAAACCCCTTTAACATCTTTTAAATTAATCCCTATTCTCGATACAGCCTCATTTTTAAGTTTGTTACCTATATATAGAGGCTTGATTTTAAGAGAACCATCAACATCTAAAACCATTTCAACAAGAGATCCTTTACCAAGGCTAAATTTCTTTAACCACTCTTTAGGTAGAGCAACATAGATAGAGCCTCCAATGCCTTGAAGTCTATATGTCTTCCTCATTATATACACCAGTAGATATGTTTTGTTTTCATAGTTTAAATAGTTTAAACAATATTATAAGATAATATATAAATAGTTTAAACAACATAAATATCTAGTTAAAATAATGCTAAGGTGTCATTAATGGATAATAAAATAGCTTTTGCGATAATTCTAGTTGTTATTGTTATATCTGGTTTCTCTACATATGCACTCTATAAGCTAAGAACTGAAGCTAATCGCTATACAATTAACGAGCTTAAAATAGCTATTTCTACAGATATCACAACAATAGATATCAATTACGCTACAGGCGTCTCTGATTTTGAGGTTCTTGGAAAGGTTTATGAAAGTCTTTTTAGAATAGACTATAACTCTACATCAAAAAAGCTTATCTATATTCCATGGCTAGTGAAAAGCTATATACAAGTTAATGATACATATTGGCTCTTCATACTTAAAAACAATATAAAGTTTCATAACAATGAAGAGCTTACAGCATGGGATGTTAAAGCAAGTATAGAGAGGGCTATGTCTATTAGTCCTATTGGGAAAATGCTTCTTAGAGACGCATATGGAAATCCAATTATAGAAAACATTGCTGTATATAATGCAACAGTATTTGCTGTAAAGCTAAAAGCACCATTTACACCACTAATAGAACATCTAGCACATCTTTCAATAGCTATAATGCCTAGGGATATAGCTGAGAAATATCAAGATAGAAAAATAGAAGATCTGTTAGATGTGATAGGCACAGGCCCCTATAGAATCATAGAGTATGTAAGAGGACAGTATATAAAGCTTCAAAGATTTAACCAATACTGGAATGGAAAACAATCCATAGAAAGCATATTATATATGATTATACCAGACCACAATACAAGAATAGCTGCTTTAGAAGCAGGTCAAGCTGATATAGCTGTTGGTATACCTCCAGATATGGTGCCTAGGTTAGAGTCAAAAGGGTTCAAAATATATAATGAAACAGGTGTTAGATTTGTTATAGCCGCTATAAACACAGAGAGGATACCTAATATAAAAATTAGGCAAGCTATGAACTATGCAATCAACAAAAAAGCTATTGTAGATAGAGTATTAAATGGCTATGCGGTAGTGGCAAATAGTATAGTTTCTCCAATATTTCCTGGTGCAGCATCTCTAGAAGAATATATCTATAGCATAGAAAAAGCGAGGAAACTTATCGAAGAAGCAGGAGGTCTAAATAAAACATTAACACTATTAGTATCAACAAGAAGTCCAAAGGATATAGAAGTTGCACAGATAATACAAAGCTATCTATCTGAAGCTGGTATAAAAATTGAGATACAGACAATGGAACACACAGCTTTTTTAAGGAAGGTGTTTACAGAGCACGACTTTGATTTAGCGATATATGGACCTTCACCATCATCTCTATACTATGCCTTAACATATTGGAGAACAGGGGCGGCTCTCAATGCTCCTCTCTATAGCAATTCTAAAGTTGATCATCTTTTAAATGAGGTTGCTAAGGAAAGCGATGCAAATAGAAGACTTGAAATATATAGAGATATACAGGAGATTATATGGAGTGAATGTCCAGCTATATGGCTATACTATGAAAATGTTATTGTTGCTACAAAACCTGGTTTAGAGGGTTTAAAGATTCTACCCTTCCAAATGCTTATCTTAGACAATCTGTATGTTAAGGGATAGTGTTTTGGGTCTTAAAGCAACTATTTTAAAAAGGCTTCTAATATATATCGCTTTATTTATAGCTATAGTATCGTCTATATATATACTAGCTATGTTTATTCCTGGAGATCCGATAACGGTTCTATATGGTGAGATGGCTGAAGATGAGAATGCTAGAAATATTCTTGTTCATCAACTTGGATTGGATAGACCTATATATATACAGCTTTTATCATATATTAAAAATATTTTTGTTGGTAACTGGGGCAAGTCTATATATACGGGTGGAGATGTTTTAAACATTGTTTTTAAAAGCTATATAGCGTCTATGAAGCTTGTATTCCTCTCTACACTGCTGATAGTATTGATATGCTATCTACTGCTCTATATAGAGTTTGTCTATGGATTGAACAGCTCTATACTCAATATAATAGCATCGCTATTTACCTCTATACCTATAGCTATATGGGGATCTATCATTCTTCTACTCTTTGCACAACTTAAACTACCATTAATCTTTGGAGACATAACACCGCCTCTACTTGTTTTAACGTTAGCTGGACTTGGGCTTTTCTATAGATTATTTAAATCATCGTTAGAATATGTATATAGACAGCCATTTACCTTAACCTATATGATGATGGGGTTTAGCAAAAGTGTTATATTTCTAAAAGCTCTTAGATTTTCACTACCTTTAACACTATCTGCAATTCTATATAGAGCTGGTCTTATTATAGCGGGAGCAGTTGTTATAGAGACAATGTTTCTTTATCCAGGTATGGGGCTAACCTTTACAATAGCTCTATCATCTAGAGACTATCCAGTTTTAATTGGATGGGGGATAATGGTATCAGCAACCCTCATTGTTATTAACCTTATAGTAGATGTTATCCATGCCATATTAGATCCTAGGGTGAATATACATTGATTTATAGAGAGTTTTCTATATTGTTGTCCATTATATTACTATTTATATTAATCTCCATAATAATTGAATATATGTCTCCGTATAGATACGATGAAATAAACCTGGATAAGAGACTTTTACCACCATCGCTAGAACATATCCTTGGAACAGATACGCTTGGTAGAGATCTATTTATAAGACTTCTACATGGCTTAAGAGTTTCTTTAGCAGCATCGCTTCTATCTATAGCTATATCAGCTTCTCTAGGCAGCTTCACAGGTATGGTTTCAACACTTATATCTAAAGCATTTCAAATACCTTTAGAGTCTATATTTGATTTTCTTTATATAGTGCCATCAATATTTATAGCAGCTGTAGTAGCCTTTGCAACAGGTTTTGGATTCCATGTAATAGTTATAGCTATAGCCTTTAGACTGTTTCCAGTGTTCTATAGAATTACAAGAACAATAGCTTTGACTGTATCTGTACAGCCATATATAGAATCTATCAAGGCTATAGGTGCATCAACGCTCTATATATTAATCAACTATATAGCTAGAGAAGCTATGCCTACAGTAGCTGTTTTATCTATATATAGCCTTCCAGAAGCTTTATCGATGGAGATATCGCTTAGCTTTATAGGCTTAGGGATACAGCCGCCTACACCATCAATTGGAAACATTATAGCTGATGGGGTAAGATATATAGCTGTAGCACCTCATATAGTAATAGCACCAACTATAGCTATATTTATAATAATTTCTATAGTAGATATATTAAGTGAGAGAATCAAAAAGATAAAAGAAGAGCAGTTGCTTCTATAACAGCAACAAATATTTGGCTAGGGTAGACTGTCAATAATATAAATATAGATAGTTTATTTGGTTTTTGATATCTAAAATATTTATATTTATATTAAAAACATGAAGTGTTGATATGATAGATGAGGAATAGCTTTAATGCATTAAATCTATATATCTCAATACACCATCTATATTGCTAGATACATTTTTATCTATGATGAATTTTTATGCTGTAGATAATAGAGATTTCTTTAGGTGAAAATTTGAATATACTTATACTCTCTGATATACATGGCAATGCTGATGCATTGAATGCTGTTTTAGAGCATGCCAGTAGATGGGATTTTGTATGGGTTATAGGAGACCTTGTTGACTATGGTCCAGAGCCTCAAATTGTAATCGATATAATTAGAGATATTAAACCTGATGTTATTCTCATGGGTAATCACGACTATGCAGTTGCATTTAATGTTGATTGTAGATGTGCTCCAAATATCCATGATTTAAGTGAATATACAAGAAAATATATATCGTATAGACTTATTTCAAGGAATCAAATAGAATGGTTGAAAGGACTAGCTATAAAGATGGAGAAGACTATAGAAGGTAAAAAGGTTTTAGCTGTACATGGATCTCCTAGAAATCCTCTCTATGGCTATATAGAACCTGGTATGTCTTTAGAGGAAATAAGGTTTGCATTGACTCCAAGTCTATATGCTTTAAAGCCTAGACCTGTTGAAAGAGATGTTGTTGTAATAGGCCATTCACATAAGCCAATGAAAATATATGTAGATAACATATTGGTTGTTAACCCTGGTAGTGTTGGACAGCCAAGAGATGGTATCCCAAAGGCATCTTACGCTATTTTCAATATTGAGCAAAGCGTTTTTGAAATCCATAGAGTTGAATATGATATTGAGAGAGTTGTGGGGAAGTTAAGATTTCTTAAAATAGAGGATAGATATATGCTATGGCTTGAAAAAATATTAAAGATGGGGAAAATATAGTTGCATTGATGTGTTTAGCAACTATAGTGCCAGCCAAGATCTATATATAGAGATTTTTATATTTTCTAAAAGGGTTTATATAACTTTTGGTAGCTGTATTACTGAAAAACACCATCAGAAAGTTTAGTAAGTTCTTTATACATATATGCTTCTGAGAGAGTGTAGGTAATGGGTAAGATATATATTTCTGAGTCGCGGGACTTCTTTGTAAGAGATGGAGAGAAGTTTTTCTATTTGGCAGATACATGTTGGAGTGTCTTTACAAATGCTTCTTTTGATGAATGGGAATACTACTTAGAGTATAGACGTATGCAAGGATTTAATGCACTTCAAATAAATATCCTTCCTCAGCATGATAGAAGTGAATCCAGTAACTATATGGATCCCTTTGAATTAACTCCAACTGGTGATTGGGATTTCAGTAAATTAAATGATAAGTATTTTGATAGAGCTGAAAAAATGGTGGAGTTAGCTATTAAAAAAGGCTTTGTACCAGCTTTAACAATTCTATGGTGTAACTATGTTAAGGGTACATGGGGCTCAAAGATAACACCATCAAAAATTATTCCAAGAGAGTATATAGAGAGCTATGTAGAGTATGTAGCTGATAGATTTGGAAAATACAATCCTATATTTATAGTAAGTGGCGACACAAATTTTGAAACAAATGAAGCTATAGAGTATTATCTAACTGCATTAGATATTGTAAAGAGAAAAGCTCCCCATTCTTTAACCACTATGCATTTAATGGGAGGTTTATGGATGTTGCCAGAAGTGTTTGTAAAGTCACCAAATCTCGACTTCTATATGTATCAATCAGGACATAGTAAAGAGAGGCAATCTTTATCATTTGAACTTGCACAGAAATTCTATAGCTTATCTGTTAAGAGACCTATTGTAAATGGGGAGCCTTGCTATGAGGGTCATGCACATGGAGGGAAATATGGTAGATTCAATAACTTTGATGTAAGAAAAGCTATATGGCAAAGCCTGTTATCAGGTGCTAAAGCAGGAACAGCATATGGTGCTCATGGTATATGGAACTGGCATGTAGAAAGAAGAAAATTCCTTGGGGAAATATATTCAGGGATGTCTTATGACTGGAGAGCGGCATTGAGATTTCCTGGTGCATTTGATGCTGCATATGCTAAGTGGTTATTTGAAAAATATGACTTATTTGATATTGAACCAGCTAACATTAAGCTTCTATATAATACAGGCTCAGAGATAAGAGTCTCTATGAGTAGAGATAAAATAATTGTTTACTCGCCATATAGCTGGGACATAAAGCTAAAAGTTGATGGATCATTATATAGATGGGAGGGTATAGAGCTTGAATCAAGAAGAATCTTTAAACCAAGAATAGAGCTGGTAGGAGATTATACAGTAATAGATATGGTGGAATTCAATAGCGATAGCATAATAATTGGCATTAAAAAATAGAGGTGGTTAGGGGATGGAGTTGAGAGCTTTAGCCTCAACCACTTTAGTACTAATAATAATATTGTTGACAACTAGCACATTGTTTGAAGCTCTAAGTATACAGATACCATCTGCTAGGATAATTGTGGGAATTAAACATGGCTATGACCTCTATGCAGCTAAGCAACAACTAAGGGCACTTGGCAATGTAGTTAGCGTTATACCAGAGTTGAGGATCATCATCCTCTCAGTACCTGCTAGCCTCGTTAACCACATCAATGTATTGCCCTTCACTAGGTATGTTGAAGAAGATGCCCAGGTAACAGTACTATCGAAGCAAACCACTTCTAGCAGTAGCAAGGTCTTCTTCATAGACTATACACAGAGCGTTACCGTTGCTATAGGTGCCCAGGCAACACTATCCTATACTATTAAAAACAATAATATAAGAACCCAGGTAACAGTGTTTGTTCAGCTAGTGAATGAAGCGGGTAACATTATGGGAGTAAATCAACACAATATCCCCGCTAGAAGCACTGCCACTGGGTCACTAACGTTCATAGCACCTAATACACCTGGATCATATAAGTGGATCCTAGTCATGGTGGATGTATCAAACCCTACATTGGTATATGACAACAAGGTTGTTTACTTAAATACAACTGCTCCAGAGCAACCATCAAACCCATCCACATCACTGTTGCTATATACCGACACTGTTTACTGGAACATTAAATATGTTAAAGCCCCTGATGTCTGGCACAACTACAACGAGACATATGGAAATGCTGCATTGGGATACCATCCATGGATCCAAGTAGCTGTCTTAGATACTGGCATTGACTATACACACCAAGAATTAAGAGGAGCTGTAACCTGGTGTGCAAAGTACCTTGGCGGTGGCTCAATAGTGTACGAAGGGCTAGACCTCTCGCAATGTATGGATGGACACAGCCACGGAACACATGTAGCAGGGATCTTGGCTGCAAGGATTAACAACATAAGTATAGCAGGTGTTGCACCATATGTAACACTTTATGCTGTAAAAGTACTAAATGATTCTGGTAGTGGCTATGTATCAGATCTAGCTAGGGGAATAATTGAGGCTGTTAAAGGACCAGATGATGTACCTGGTACAGATGACGATGCAGACATTATCTCAATGTCTATTGGAGCACCAAATAGTACTATATTGTATGAAGCTGTCAAGTATGCTTACAACTACGGTGTAGTACTAGTGGCTGCAGCTGGCAACAAGGGCTTGTCTTCACCTACTTGTCCAGCATGCTATTCAGAGGTGATAGCTGTAGGAGCAATAGACCTAAACTACAATGTGCCAAGTTGGAGTAACAGGAACCCTGACCTTGTAGCACCAGGCGTATCAATATACTCAACAATGCCTAATAATAGCTACGGATACAAGAGTGGTACTTCAATGGCATGCCCACATATCTCCGGAGTAGTTGCAATACTGCAGGCAACTAGGCTAGTGACCGGGTTAGGAAAGCTCACCCCAGAGCAAGTGAGACTAATTCTGATAGCTACAGCTGTGGATCTAGGGGTGTCGGGATATGATGAAAAATATGGATATGGCTTAATAGATGCCTACTCAGCTTTACGTCTAGCACTAAGCTCCTAGCTTCACATAAGAGAACAGAATATATGAAGCAAAAGTGATTATAGAGAATAAATTAGTGAAGTTTTTCTCCCCCTTAAAGCATAGCATAACCTATCCTTCTTCAGAGCTTAAAAGCTCTAAGTTTTGGACAACACACCAATCTCCAGTAAGCTTCTCAACAGATATCTCATCAGAAACAGTTTCTTAGTTTTATCCAGCCTCCTAAGGTAGTCTTCCTCTACACTCCACTTCAATTAACCTCTCTATACTTCTTCATCTTCTCATAGAACCCACATAGAATACTCGCAGTAAATCCTATAGACATGTCAAGAGATTGCATATATATTAGTAAGAAGCTTCTATGCTACTTATAGATATTTTCTAACCGTTTGTCTCTAGATGCTTATTCTCATTATTTTGTATTTATTTGTTGTGTCTAGGGGCTTTCTCCTCACCTACTCCATCACTAGTGGCACAGCCACCTCTGGAGTGGGTTCATAGGGCATTGGGTTCAGCGGCACAGACCCCTTGAGAGCTAAGTGCCTAGGCTTAGAGCATTGACCCCATTTGCCTAAGCGATCCAAACCAAATATAGAATCAGAGCCTATAAACCTAATCCATAAACATCAACTACGAAACAGCCACCTTCTATCATTATGTAATGGACATATCCTTTCTACACTTAATATAACAAATTCCGTTGTTACTTTTCCAACTCTGCTAACTGAACCAATAAGAAACTTTAAATTTTTTATGGCTCTTATCCAAAATTTATAAATTGGTTTTCTTTAAATCTTCATATTAGTTTCTTGTCATAATGGATTAACTTATTAACCTTTTTAACCATATAGGATAGAGGTGTAAAAGTATGAATATCAAAACAGCAAGTATAGTTATAGCAACCATAATGTTAGTATCTCTAACCTTACCATTGTTAACACCAATGATAGCTACTGGAAATACATCAAATGACACCTATACTACGCCGCTACTAGCTGGTCAGTACTACGAGGTTGGCTATGTAGAGACTTGGACTGAATCCTCTGACTACTCGATAATTCTGCACGTTAAATACGAGATAACTGATCCGAAATGGTATTTAACAGAGGTACATTTAGCAATAGCTACAAGCTTAGACAACATACCTAAGACAAAGACAGGTAACCCAATACCAGGTCAATTCCCATATAAGGCAGAAGAATTATGGTCCCAAAGCTACGAGATCACAATAAACCTTACAGAGATGTTTGGACTCACTTGCCCAACTAATACAACCTTATACATAGCTGCACACGCAGTAGTCGCTAAAGTCGACGAGTACGGAAACATAGTGCAGACCGAGACTGCTTGGGGACAAGGTACAAGGTTTACAAATAGGGGTAGCTGGGCAATGTACTTCACATATACAGTGAGCTGTGAGACAACAGAGCTAGAAGAAGTGTGCACTTTAGATGGAAGAGCTGACACGGCCTGGGCAAGTGGAGAGCAATTTCCAGGAAGTAGCTGGGCAATGTATGTGATCTACAACACCACCAATGGAATCCTCGAAACAGACTTAATACGTGCTCAGCACTATGATGTTGGAGATGTCTACATTTACATTGATAGTGGAAATTTAGTAGTGGAAATAGTAATGAATGAAGGCTATTCACTCACTGAGCTTCATATACATGTCGCAACTAGCCTAAATGGAATACCACAAACAAAGAGTGGAAATCCAAAGATCGGAAATTTTGAATATCAAACTAGTTTCACAGATATAACACCTAGATTCAAAGCCTATATACCGCTAGACGCTAATGAGCAATCAGCTACAACACTCTATGTAGCAATCCACACAGAAGTAGATACATATACTTGTACCATGAGCTATTAAGACATGGGATTAAAAACTAGTAAAAATTAATTTTTTATTAATATCATTCTATTTCTTCAATATTTATTCACCCTATTTAGTATGTATTCTGAAGCTTGTTGATTATGCTTCTATTAGTTACTGTTAAATGTTTTTGAGGAAACTTATATTACAGATATTTTGTTGGTTGCTGAGAAGTGTAATTAGCCTCTATATTGACAATGATCTAAGTTGTGGATTTCTTTGTGAGAGTCTAGTAACCAAGTTTAATGTTTGTTACATGAATACTGATTCCTATAACTATTGTTTAAAGCCTATGTAGGTTTTAGATAGAAGCCTATTCTCACAATCTCTTTACCTGGTTGATTAGCTTTTATAACAAGTTTTAAACTGTATATAGTTTCTGGGCTCTTCAGCTCCAACGCTTTTTTCTCTATTTTGGATAGATCTATATATGTTGTAACACTATCTTCCCTCTCTATAATCAATGTCATGTTTATCGACTTTGCATATTTTTCGACAACCACCTCCGCTACTCCTCTAATAGGCGATTTAAAGTAGAGCATTCCTATATCTATATACCAAGAACCTATAGATATATCTAAATACACATCGATGCTTTCATAGACAGGTTCCCCCCATTCAGTATAGCAAATTATGTCACCTGGTCTAGCAAATACTTTCAGCTCTATAAACCCATAGCAAGAATCTTTAAAGAAGCTGTAAATCTCTTGATCAGTTTTATAGAAATTTGCTGTAGCTATATAGGTGTAGGCAGAGGCATTTGCCATGGCTATTATAGCTGTAAATATTATGGCTAATAGAGCATGGATATCTCTACCCAATTTCTCTACCAGTAGAGATATGTAGCTATAAATATAAAAAGCTTTGTATTAGAGAAAGCATTTTGAAGCTAGATGAAAATGGCGAGAAATATCATAGCAATACCAATGCTGATAGCTATAGCTATCATGCTTACTACATCTATTTTTAGTGTCATAGGATTTAGCAATAGAATTTATATCGCTTTTGATAGCTGTGGCTATGAAGTTGCAAAGGCTTTGAATACACTTTATCCAGAGGCTAGGGGAGAAATATTCTTTCCTTGGCAACTAAGCTCTGTATCTAGAGAAACAGTAGTTGTAGTACTTGCCACAAACATTTCCTCAACAAGTGACGTAGAAACTATTTTGAGCTGGGCTAAGGCACATAGAGGCTTCACCTATATTTCTACAGATGTGTTAAACATATCCAGGTATAGAGTAAAAGTAGATGATATATGGCTATACTGTATATATAAAGATGGTGAAGCCCTTAAGAGAATCGCTGAAGAGATCTTAAATGTTGGTGGATCAAGTAGTAAACTAGATATAGAGGAGGCATATATCCTAGTAGCTGTTATAGGAGTTGCCACAACTTCTATATCTCTTCTCCAGCTCTTTAAAGAGAAGATAGAGGAATTTTTCAATAGAGTCAGAATCTTTATACCACCTATCCTAAGAATAAAGATTAGTAGAGAAGAAGCGTTGAATCACCCACTTAGAAAAGCTATATACGATGCTGTAGCATCTACAGGCATTATGCGCTATACAGACCTCGTAAAGCTTGGTAGCAAAGCATCTATAGAATGGCATATTTGGATATTGCTTAGAAGTGGGATTTTAGTTGAGTTGAAAGTTGGTAGAAAGAGGTATATTGTAGATATTTCAAAAGCCTCTAAAGCTCTAGATATACTAGTGCAAATCGATGAAAAGGTTAAATGTGTTATAGAAAATATGGAGAAGTCTCCAAAAATTGTGACTGAGTTGTGTGACACAGATATAAGGTCTGTTTATAGTGTTTTAGAGCTATATAGCAAAGCTAAGGGTGTAGACCTTCACTAAACAGCTCTAGCCCTTCTCAACTCTATGGTTGTATATATAGTAAGGGCACCTAAGGCAAGAAGCAGTAGCATTATAGCAAATAACATAGGTCTATAGCTTATAGCTAGGCTATATACCCAGGTAAAGGAAGCAGTGCTTCTCTCGACACAGAGTCTTCCTGCAGATGTATCTATACAGCCTCCAAATGGAAGAGTAGGTATAATATCCATTACAACAACTCTTAGAATTGCTGTAAATAGTGTAAGTGTCAGCATAGCTACTATAGATGATGCTGGGATTAGCTCAATATATATAAAGTTTATAGCTCTATATCCATTACGAACAATATATCTTCTCCCACTTAACATTAGCTTAGCCAATACGAAGAGGCTTAGCGTAATCGGCATAGATGAGCCTATGAAGAGTGATAGGGTTATAGTGGAGATGCTTTCTAGAGCTCTAAAAACTATAGGTTTTTCAAATGCATAGAGATCGCTGTAAACTAGAGATATATAGCCTGACAATGGATAGCCTTTGAAGATAGCTATAGGCATTAATGAAGCAAATATTACAAAAATAGATGTAGCTATAGAGAATAGAGAGGATATTGTAAAGAGTGTTAAATGCTTTTTACCTAGTATTACAAAACCATTGAGAGTTTCTAGATTAGCTGATTCTGATTTTTGCTCCCTGGCCACGTACAACACCTAGAAATATATAGTATACCCTTGCATCATACTCCCCTACAGCATCAACAACTTTGCTAAAGTCTATAACTATTATAGAGAATGGTTCTATAACATATTCTTTTGAGTAAACAATAGATCCTCTAGCTCTAGAGAAAAGCTCTATATGCAATTTCATTGGAACAGGGTTCTGGTTCTCGACAATAAGCGTATCGTTAAATGCTTTAACAATAGGCTCTCTCCAGCTAAATACAGCTATATACCTTCCACTAAGCATAGCCTTATCAAATATAGTTGTACAGCTAACATCAAAAGACTCTTGAACTGATGCTGGAGGAGATGGAAGGAAAGAAATGCCTTTAGCACTGCTCTTGTTCCATAGATAGGAAAAGAATTGGCTGGGTATATCTATAGAGAGTCTAGCTATAGAGCCATTTATAGCTGTAGAGACATTTGTAAAAATCCCTTCAGAAAGACTACAGACAGCATTTATAAAACGGTATTCAGATATGTTAAACATAATAACATACACCATGTTGACAATATCTAGATATGTTGTTAAGAGATCAACTCTAGGTGTAGAGTAAAACGGAGGACTGTTATCTATATAGGTAAAGCCAAGGATAAAAGCATTTATAGCAATATAGGAAGCTATAATAGCTATGGCTACAAACCCTGGCTGTATATATATCCTCTTCTCAGACTCTTTATAAGAAGCATAGCCAGCCAAGAAAACAGCTAGCCCTATTAAAGGAAGCCAGAGATATAGAGGAGCATATCCAACAACAACATATGAAACCCAGGAGCTAGGAATAGGGAAATCTGGACCAGGATTAGCATCACCCTTTGTAACAACATGGTCCTCAGAAACATCTATAACTCTATGAACAACACAAGCAGTTCTTAAGAAATCCCTACACCACACAACAACATCTCCAACACTATAACTCTTTAAATAGGTAGCAACACCAACAACAAGATCCCCAACCCTATACATAGGCTCCATAGACCTACCAACAATTAACATAAATGCTAGAGGAAGATACAGCAGTTTCCCTAGAAAAAGTATTACCAGAAGAAGAATTGTTATATATACAGCTAAAAGCTTCTTCCTACCACTAGCCACCTCTATACACCAACAAAAGTCGCATTAACTATATTAATTCCATAAGTAGCCCAGTTACTAAAACTATATCTAAACTCCATTAATAAACTACACCTAGCTCCTTTAGGTACATAAGCAACAACGTAGATATATCCAGCAATACCACTAACACCTCTTCTCATAACAATAACACTTGTACTTAAAGAGGTTGCAAAGCCTCTATAGATTGTGATAGGTGTTGATAAGATGCCTGTGGTATTCATCAGATATATCCATATATAGCTATCGCTACAACCTGTGTACTGAGTAAGGGTTAGATGTGTTTGGAAAGGCTGAGCAACACCAGAATCTATTCTAAGCACATAGCCTCTAAAACCATTGAATCTATACACATCACCACCAATAATATAATCAAACTGCTTTAAGACTACAAGGTTGTTTCCATCATCATAAACCTCTATAGTTCCACTAGCAATTATAAAACCATCCCTATAATTAGGATATACAGTTAGATCTACCTTAGGAGGAGCAACATTAAGCGAAGCAACACCATCAGTACCGGCTATAGCAGTTGAAATAACACCTCCTGCAGCACTCCTCAAAACAACTCTCCAGCCAAGCGGAACATTAGTTACATTAACAAGCCACGGATAAGCATCAACAGTAACAACAAGGTTATCAAAATAAACCGTTCCAGAAACTCTAGTAGTTGAAGTTCTATAACCTATACCAACATAATTAGGAGTAAATCTGTAACCAGAACCTATAGATCCACTATTCAGCAAGGTTGCATTCCAATGATATGCAGTCCAAGAGGAGAAATCTATCCATGAAGTAACGTAGCTTAAATACAAATACTCTGTAGTAGTGCTTCTACCAAGAGATCTGCTAGCAATTGTTCGCCAACCTGTAGTACTCCAGTATAATATATCAGACGTTATTGAATCACCTGTTCTCCCCGTTTGTGGAACATTTCTAAAGCCTATTGTGTAAAGCCTAGATAACTCTGTACTGATATAAATAACATCAAAATGATGTGTACCTGAACCTGTAAATGCTGTTCGCCAAACTAGTGATGCTACAAATATTCTTCTTCTTGCAGAGGCATATTGACTAATATCAATATCTGCAACAGCTATACATTCACCTCCATATGTCATAGCTTGCTGATTTGCCGCTATCTGCATAGCTTTTGCTGTTGGGTTCCAGCTCCAGTTACAAGTTAAATTAATAATGCGTTGATCTATCGGATTTATGTCGAAGGTGTCATAGAATATAGCGTTTCTCTTGTCTAGTTCCAAGTCTATGCTAGGTACATTAACTGTTACAAGAGCTTTTGTACCATGGTTCTCTAGAGAAACAGAAGCATTAGGTGTACCAGGGTCAGAGAAATAGACAACAGGAGAAGACACAAAGACTAAGCCAGAAATCCACCTATAAGAGTATACAGAGGCAAAAGAGATAGACACAAGAAACATAAACATAAGTAGAAGCATAACTAGTATGTCAAACACAAACCCCCTCATTTCCACTCACCAAAAAGATTTAGATTTTAGTAAAAAATCAATTTATTTTTAGACATCACTACTTTGGCTACCTAGGTTGCTCTGCTGCGCTATAACCTACGTAAAACCCTACTTTAAATGATGCTGTGGTAGTAGTTGAAGCTCTTATTCTCAAGTCTAGCTGTAGAGCCTCACCTGGATTCAGAGATATTGGCGTCGTTGTTTGGAGTTCCGTTGTCTTTAAATCTATCTCTCCAACATAACGTCCAGTTCTAGCATCGTATAGTATTAGCTCTGCATAATCAATACCAGATTCGTCGGCGGCATCCTCTACCTTTATCCAGACATAAACTTTAGTGCTTCCTGATGTACCATTGTATCCAAATCCATAGAGGTCTTTTATGTACCAAGAGCCAACAGTTAGAGGTACATTCACAGTAATGCTCTCGTAAAGTCTATAGCTACTCCATGTACATATCTCAAGACCTGGCGTCACACTTATTTTATTTGTGCCATATGTTGTTGCCTGATAGTTTGTACCTGCATATGGCAATGGTATTCCGCTTTGGGCACTAGAGCTGTAGAAGCCTACACATGCAGCTCCTCTAGCTTCTCCAGGCCCCTCTACTTCTACACTTACTTGCATCCATCTGTATGCAAATGCTGCTGCATTTACTGCCGCTACTGCTATTGATATTACCAGCACAGCTACTATTGTTGTATATCTCTTCATCTCTTTCACACAATCCTATACTTCATACTGTTAAAGTTTAAAAATGTTATAGTCTAGAAACCACATTGCTGCTAAGCCATCATCTTTTCACTCTCTTTAAATATATATCATATATAGCTAAGATTATTGCTATAGCTATTGTTATAGACATAGAATATTGATAGCGATATCTCTATAGACTTTATCTCTATTGCTATATTATTTCACTTTAGATATCCATTGAGGTAAATGTTATAATTAAGCTTAGCATTGCTGTTTCTACACATTTCTCTTAATGTTTTTCATATGTAGTACAACTAATGTAGTTAAAACAGTTTTTGTTGGCTATGTGGTTTCTGTATAAGTTGCTTTATAGTTAATGATATACTAAGTTTATAATCTTTGTTTTCAATTTATTTATTGTTTTAGTTATTAAAGGTGTATCCTAGGGAAAATGATATAACATAGATACAACTACCTATCTATGTCTAGAAACTTAGGTAATAAAAGCTTTGCTCTAAGATGAGTTCTAGCTAAATAGAAGCCATCTACAATCCATAGAGATGTCTAGGCCCTGAAAACCTTTTCATGGGGTTATAAATAATGAGAGATATGGTAGGTGTAGAGAGGTAGATGTCTAAAGACAAATATATAAAACAATACAAAAAGTTTATTAAATTGTATAGCTAAAGAATATTATTGTATTCTTTTAATGTTTTTGATGCTATACTTGTTATATCTACTTGAAATTTCTTAGCGGCGTTGTTCCATCACATATATAGTTTTCTGTATTGAGTTGAGGGAAACCCTCTCTACATGTTGTAAATCCAAGTCCTTGTTCTTCTACAATTGTCTTTAATTCTGATATATATCTATATCTTGTTTGTTGTGGGAGGTAGATATAGCTATGCAGCCTCTCTCCTTTATCTATATATAGCTCTCTCCACAGCTCTTCTTTATCTGGAAAAGCTTTAATCATTCTCTTTAGGTTATCAGGCTTTGCTTTATATGTTGATATAGTTATTTGTTTAGCTCCAGCATTTGACACCATTTTAATCAACTTTTCTAACATGTTTATATCATCGTTTATACCTGGGATTATTGGGTCAACTCTTACAGTTATACATAGACCTCTTTTACTAAGCTTTGAAACAGCATCTATTCTATCTATTGGTGGAGGTGCCCCAGGCTCTAAAACCCTAGCTATAGCATTGTCTATAGTTGTTATTGTTACTGAGATAGCTATTCTATCTCTATACTTCTCTAGAACATCGATATACCTCAGAAGGATAGATGTTCCTTTAGTTGTTATAAGAACTCTGTGACCCTTGCTAAGAAGAGTCTCTATAGCCTTTACCGCATAGCTGTATATATTGTCAATTGGTTGAAAAGAATCGCTACTAGAGGAAAGTTCAACAACACTATTGCTTGGAATAGCCATTGAGTCTCTATATACATCTACCAAAATATTCTTTTTAACTCTAGGGCTGAAGAACCTTGGTATATAGCTTGACGCATAGCAGTATAGGCATCCATGTCCACAACCTGTATATGGATTTAAGGTCCATTTAAATGGACATGTACATAGAGGTGATCTCCATGGATCGAAAGGCTTAATAACTCTTGTTTTAATTGCTGAAACATCCATATAGAAACCACTATTGAATACTGTTTGTAAATATATAGAGGTCTATAGATAAGATAAACATCTATATAAACCTTGTCTAAATTATTGTAAAGCGAATGAATTTATAAACTTTACCCTATTTACAATCTTTGGTGATTAGAATGGTTATATATATGGATTTTGAGCTTATGTATTCAGCAACAAAGCTTGTTAAAGATGTTATGAAGGTGTCTCCTGGTGAAGAAGTTGTTATAACAGCTGATACAGCTAGTGATTGGAGTGTTGTTGAGGCAACTGCAAGAGCTGTTGCTATAGCTAGAGCAAAACCTGTTGTATTTCTACATCAAACCCCTATAGGTGTTGGAAAGGCTGCAGATCCATATCTACCTATAAAAACACTTTCAGCTGTGTTAACTTCTGCTGATGTATGGATTGAATACAATAGAAATTGGCTGCTTTACTCCACACCTTACTGGAGAGCCATGGAATATGGAAAGCTTAGATATATATGTCTAGTTGGAATGTATGCAGATATGATGGTTAGAACAATTGGTAGAATAGACCTAGAGACTATATATGTATTTCAGAGAAAGCTTGCTGAGGTAACCAAGAGATGTAGATATATGAAGATAACAACACCTGCTGGAACAGATATAGAGTTTGAAAACGATCCAGAGAGACCTGTTCTAGTCGAGGGTGAGGTTCATGGACCCGGAGAATATATGCTTTTCGGCCAAGTGGATTGGGCACCAATAGAAGATAGTATAAACGGTGTAATAGTTTTTGATGGATCTATATGGCCTCCAGAAGAACTTGGAATATTGAAAAACCCGATAAAGCTGTTTATAAGAGATGGAGCGATATATAAAATTGATGGTGGGTGGGAGGCAAAGCATTTTGAGAAATGGCTTAAGTCATTTAACGATGATAAAATGCTTAGAGTTGCTCATATATCATATGGATGCAATCCAGGTGCAAAGCTTAGTGGAAATATATTAGAAGATGAAAGGGTATGGGGAGTGGTTGAATGGGGTATAGGATCACAGTCATCGACATTCAAAGGAAAACTTGGATCAGCATCGTCACATACAGATGGTGTTTGTATAAATCCAACAGTGGTTGGCGATGGTGAGAAGATAATTGAGTATGGAGAATATATACATCCAGAGATCATAGAGTTAGCACAAAAGCTAAAAACTATAAAGATGTAGCCCTAGTATGGTGTTACCAATCTATTGAATAGATAGACCTTACTATGCCTAGCACCTAGCTTTATAAGAGACTCAGCAATTTTTAATGTTGTAATCGTTGGATCTATAACAGGCACACCACTTATATCTGATAGATCTTTAGCAAGACCTATAAAACCTCCACAGCCAAGCACCACAACCTCTGCACCATAGCTATCAACAGCTTTTTTAATCTCATTGAGCAACATGTCTCTAACCTTATCTAAATCTTTTCTAATATCAAGAACTGGTATATCTATACCAGATGTATAGACTATTCTTTTTTCCAGCCCTAAAGCAATAGCTTTTTTATAGTATGTAAGCTTAGAGTGTCTACCTGTAGATATAATGGCTATTCTATATCCAAGAAGAAGAGCAGTTACTATAGATGTTTCTCCAATGCCTAAAACAAGAATATCTGAAACCTCTCTAGATGCCTCTAAACCAGGGTCATCAAAACAGTTAATTACAACTCCATTAAATCCCTCTCTACCAGCCTTTAAAACTTCTTCAACAACATAGGGAGACGCCATCTCTTTATCATATTCGCATTCAATGGCTGGTGGAGCCTTGGGTAAATTCCTTACCTCTACATCGAAATCTTTAGAAAGAATAGACCTTGCATATTCAAGGGTAAGATCATTCCATATAGATGTAGATACAGGATTTATTATCAATAGCCTATATATAGAGTTCAATATATGTCACCTTTAGCTTTTGGACTATATAGATTTAGCCTAGCCATAGCCTCAGCCATCTTTAAAGCTGCTCCTGCAGGATCTATAACAGGTCTATTTATAGAGCCTTCAACTATTTTCGCAAGACCTGCTAGACCTGTACAGCCAAGCACTATAACCTCTGCCCCACTATCTACGCTTTCTCTAGCAGCTTTAACAACCATAGACTTTGTTTTTTCAATATCTTCATCGAGTTGAAGAACAGAGAGCTCTATACCTTTTATAGATGTTATATAGTCTCTATAGCCAAGCTGGCTAACCCTGTCTTCAATCATCCAAAGAGCATCTCCACCAACAGTTACAATAGCTATTCTTCTACTAAGAATAGATGCTATAGCTAGTGAAGATTCACATGGACCTACAACAGGCTTTTTTACCATTCCTCTTAAAAGATCTACAGCAGGGTCAAGAAAACAGTTAACTATAACAGCATCATAGCTTCTATAAAGCTCTAAAACTCTATCGACAACCAATGGAATAATCTCTGCATGGCTCTTTGGACTTTCAATACTTGGTGGACCTCTAGAAAGGGAAACCACATCTATTTCTGTTTCAGGTGATGCAAATGATTTATAGAGTTTTCTATCTTGTTCATCCCATTTTGAATGCCCTACAGGATTAACAACAAGTATCCTCATAGCCCAAACCTCTTAACAAGTTCTTCAACAGGTATATAATCATAGTTAAAACCAAAGTGTCTAGGTCCAAACAACTCTAAACCTTTTGGTGTTCTCCAAATACTAGGGGCTTTTGCAGCAATTACATGAACCTTGTCACCTGTCTTTAGCACGGTATTTGTTATAGGCTCACCATCATCTCTGGTAAAGATGATGAGGTCAGGTGGCATTACAATAGGTTCATCGTTTATCCATGCAATTATATGCTCATTTTTAATCCAAGTCTTAAGTGTTTTGCCATCCCATTTACCAATACCCCTAACATAGGTTTCTCCAATAAGGAACCCACCTTCGTCACCCCAGCTATATTTCGCTACAACACCTTCAAATATCTTCCACCCATTTAAACCATTAACAATAGCTTCAACAGGGTCTTCACCAGATTCCCTAGCTTTTCTAACAGCTCTACCTATTTTCATACAAAGTGAGATTGTCCCTCTTACAACAGCTTTCCTTGCATTTTCTATAGTTAGAGGGGTATCAACAACAGCTACAAATCTACCTGCTAAAATAGATAGATATCTAGCTATAGATTCATAGTCATCTATATCAGCATATCTCTCAACAACAACAATATTGCCTGTTTCAGTAACAAGTACAGATGGATACATAGGTAAGTCAAATATATGTATAGTGTTTTGATGAAGCTCTGGAGCTGCTCTTCCTAGAAGATCACCATCAACCACAGGTATATTGAGCTCAGAAGCTATGCGAAGAGCAACAGCGGTATTGCCACCACCAAGCTCTGTAGCTATAACCGCTGATATCCCCTTTCCTAAAACTCTAGACATAGCTGTAAAGGCTTCTCTAATGGCATTGCTAATCTTTATAGGTTTTCTAGTTTTAGCTGTTGGAGCAATAGTGCCTACATAATATGGAGACACAATAACGCTATCCTCTTGAAGCTCATCAACATCAGCAACCCTAATCTCTAGACCTCTATCAATAACTTCTTTAAGCATTTTAAAACCTTCAACAGGGCTTCCACCACCACCAGTACCTAATATAGTTGCACCTAAAACCAGATCTTCAACATCATCTAAATTTCTTATTATAAACACATATATCACCTAGAAAACAAGATAGATACAACAATATATATTAATATGCTACAAACATATAATACAGATAAATAATGTCTATAAAGATTCTAATAAAATTTACAGATAAATATGATGTATACATTAATTAACATTTTTAAACCGAAACACAATATTATAGCTATGGGATAAAGATATGAAGATCCTTAAACCTGGAATATCGAAAACTGTATTAATATCGATAATAGTTGCAATTATAGTAATAGCTGGTGTTGCAAGCTATTTAACAGTGTTTAGAGCTCAGCCAGAGAGAAAAAAGACTATGGTTATATTCGCAAGTATATCAGAAATGACTACAGCTGATCCAAGCACAGAGTTTTCAAATTCTATTAGATGGCTTCCAATGGTATATGAAACATTGCTATGGTATGATCCATTAAAAGATGAATTTATACCTGGATTAGCCGAGAGATACGAAGTTAAAGACGATGGAATGACATGGATATTTTATATCAGAAAAGGTGCCAAGTTCCATGACGGCACACCTGTTACATCTCATGCTGTTAAATCATCTATAGAGAGAACGATTTCACTTGGCAAAGGAGCTGCATTTATATGGGATCCCGTTAAAGAGATAGAGGTTCCAGATGACTATACAGTTATATTTAGACTCAAATACCCTGCACCAATAGATAAAATCGCTGCATCGAGTTATGGAGCATATATATTTAGTCCAAAGGTTGTTGAATTAGCAGGTGCTAAAAACTTAACAGATCCTAAAGTTGCTGAATGGCTTAATAGTGGAAATGATGCAGGTTCTGGCCCATATAGACTTGTTAAATGGGATCCAGAAACAGAGGTTGTACTTGAGAAATGGCCTGATTGGTGGGGCTGGAAGCTACCAGACTATCCAATGAAATCTGATAAAGCACCGGATATATATATCCTTAAAATAATTAAAGATGCAGTTACACAAGAAAGACTTCTTCTATCAGGAGATATAGATGTTGCTCAGTATGTTCCTCTAGAAGATATAGAGAAGTTGATGAATGATCCAAAACTGCAGGTAGTTGTTAAACCAAGCTTCCAAAACCTTTTAATGTTGATAAACACAAAGAAGCCTCCTCTAGACAATGTACTTGTGAGAAGAGCAATAGCACATGCAATACCCTATGAAGATATTGTTAAAATAGCTAGGTCTGGAATGGCTAAGGTTGCAAGTGGTCCAATACCACATGGCATGTGGGGACACTTCGACAATCTAACATATACCTATGACATGGATCTCGCTAAGAAGCTTTTAACAGAAGCTGGCTATCCACATGGTATAGATAGAACACTTCTACTTGTACATACAGCTGGTGATATATATGAAAGAAGAACTGCAGAGGTAATAGCATCTAGCTTAGCGAAACTTGGTATAAATGTTGAGATAAGGCCTATGAGCTGGGAGGAGCAGTGGGCATTGGCTCAAAGAGGGTGGGAAAACCCTGAAGCTGTTCAAGATCTATTTCTATTCTACTGGTGGCCAACATACATAACACCATTTGACTTTCTATACAATATGTTCCATAGCGATAGCAAAGCATTTAACCTATGCTATTACGAGAATCCAGAATTTGAGGATTTGATAATGGAGGCATCAGTTTTAGAAGGCTTTAATGAAGCAAAAGCGTTAGAGCTATACTATAAAGCTCAGAAAATACTCTATGAGGATGTGCCAGCTATACCTCTATGGGACATGATATATGTTGAAGTTGGGTCTAAAAGAGTAGGAAACCTTGAAAAGGCCATCAACCCAGCATATCCAACAGCAATATTTGCTCAGCTACTTAGCATAGAGGAATAATTACTACATTAATATTTTTATATTATGGTATTCATATATATAGCGGAAACAGCTATAGTGATATATAAAATGGTGCGGGAAACAGATATAAAACATATAAAGTACGCACCATAGCTTTATACAGTAGTTATTTAAGCTCTGTTTGGAGTTCATCATAGATAAAGTAGTTTGTTTATGAGGAGCTAGATAATGCCTATAAATAAAGGATATATAGCAAAAAGAGCAATATCGCTGGTATTTGTAGTTCTTGGTGTTATAATAATAACTTTTATTATTACTAGAATAATTCCTGCTAGACCTGAGCTTCTATGGACGGGGCCGCATGCCACATTAGAGCAGATAGAGCGTGCAAGAAAAGAGCTACATCTAGATAAACCGATATATCTTCAACTATGGTACTACTTAACAGATTTATTTTCAGGTAACTGGGGCGTTTCATGGAGAACAAAATCACCTGTTCTTCCATCTATATTAACAGTTTTACCAGCTACATTAGAGCTTGTAATAGTGGCTTTTCTAATAGCTATAGCCATTGGTGTGCCTCTTGGAATATCTGCTGCTATTAGAAGAGGAACTCGTTTGGATAACGCTATAAGGGTTTTTAGTGTTGTTGGTGCATCTACACCGGTGTTCTGGCTAGCATTGGTTCTTCAACTCATATTTAGTAATTGGCTAGGTTTATTACCAGCTGCAAAAAGGGTTGACGAATATATAGCTATATCTACAGGTTTCAAGCCATTGACAGGCTTCTATCTAATTGATAGCCTACTCCAAGGAAATATATCCGTATTTCTAGATGTTTTAAGAAGAATCATACTTCCAGCAACAGTTTTATCTATATATCCAATGTGTTTAAGCATAAGAATGACTAGGGCTCTTACTATAGAGGTTCTTGGAGAGCTTCATGTGAGAAGCTCTATATCTTGGGGCATACCAAGAAATAAAGTGCTATATAGATATGTTTTGAAAAATGTTTTAGCACCTGTAATAGCATCTCTTGGGCTATCCTTTGGCTATACTATAGTCGGTGCCTTTATGGTTGAATTAATATTTGTGTGGCCTGGTATAGGATACTACACAGCTATGTCTCTACTTAGCTATGACTATCCAGCTATTATTGGATGTGTAATATTTGTCGCAATTCTATACTCTATGATAAACACAGTTGTTGATTTAATCCATGCTGTTATAGATCCTAGGGTGAAGCTATGATGAATCTAGATGATATAGCATCAATGTTTAAGCTTATTAAATCAAATCCACTATCTGTTATAGGTATAGCTATAGTAGCCACGTTTATAGTTCTTGGAATCATATCTCCCTATATTGTTCCATATCCTGATGATGCATGGGGATATACATACAACTTGGATCTAAGGCTTTTACCGCCATCGATAAAACATCCATTTGGTACAGATGAAATGGGTAGAGATCTATTTAGTAGGGTGCTGCTTGGCACAAGATTCTCATTGATTATAGCCATAGGTGTTGTTGGCATAGCTCTAGTTATAGGAATTTTGATAGGCTTGGTAGCAGGTTATATGGGTGGCTCTATAGCTATGGTTCTTATGAGGCTTACTGATATGTTTCTCGCCTTTCCACCACTTCTACTTGCAATAGCATTTGCAGCAACTCTTGGTAGAGGTCTAGTCAATGTTATTATAGCGCTAGCTCTTTCTTGGTGGCCATGGTATGCAAGGCTTGTATATATACAGGTAAACTCTGTAAAGAATCTACCTTTTGTGGATGCAGCAAGGGTTATAGGGCTAAGCACAACCAAGATAATGTTTAGACATATACTTCCAAATTCGCTAACCCCAATTATAATCCAGTCAGCTTTAGACATGGGTTCAGCAATACTTGAGGCTGCAGGTTTGAGCTTTCTAGGTATAGGTGTTTCTCCACCAACACCTGAATGGGGTCTTCTCATAAGCCAGGGCTGGGCTCTCATAAATAGGGCTTGGTGGATAAGTCTATTCCCAGGAATAGCAATTGTTATAACAGTTGTTGGTTTTAATCTTCTTGCAGATACATTTCAAGAGCTTCTAGACCCAAGACTTAGAAGCACAATGATTATGAGAGGTGTATAGAGATAGCAGACATAATTCTAGATATCAAAGACCTTCATATAAACTACTATACACCTGAAGGTATAGTTAGAGCTGTTAGAGGGGTTTCGCTAAATCTATGCAAAGGGGAATCGCTTTGCATAGTTGGTGAATCTGGTTCAGGGAAATCAACTATAGGTCTTGCAATTATTAGAGCACTTCCACCAAATGCATTAATTGTTAAAGGAGAGATATACTATAATGGCATAGATATACTTAAGCTTAGCGAAGAAGAGATGTCTAGAGATATAAGAGGTAAAGAAATATCTATAGTGTTCCAAGATCCTGCAGCAATGTTCAACCCTCTCTTCACCATAGGTGAAATCTTGTCAGATGTTATATCAACACATCTTGATTTAAAAGACAAAAGAAAGATTTATGAATATGGAGTTAAAATGTTAAAGCTTGTTGAGCTTCCAGATCCTGAAAGAATATATAACTCATATCCTCATGAGCTAAGCGGTGGAATGCTTCAAAGAGCTGCAATAGCTATAGCAATATCTGCAAATCCCAAGGTTCTTATAGCAGATGAACCTACAACAATGCTTGATGTAACTATACAAGCACAGATTCTAGATCTTCTCAAAAAACTTAAGAAAGAGTTTTCGTTATCTATGATATTTATAACACATAACCTTGGGGTTGCAGCAGAGATTTGTGATAGAATTGCTGTGATGTATGCAGGAAGCTTATTTGAAGAGGGATATATTGAAGATATTCTTATAAATCCTATTCATCCATATACAAAAAAGCTTCTTGAATGTATTCCAAGAGCAAGTAAGAAAAGTTTGAAGTTAAAATATATACCAGGCTCGTTGCCAGATCTCAAAACATCTATTCTAGGATGTCCATTTGCACCTCGATGTGATTTTGCTATGGATATATGTGAAAAGCAATCACCATCTATATCTGAAGTTAGCTATAAACATAGAGTTTCATGTCATTTATCTTTAGCGAAGAGGTGAAATATATGGAGCTTTTAAATGTATTGAAACTAAAAATGTATTTTCCATTGAAAAGAGGCATCTTCGGCAAGGTTATTGGATATGTAAAAGCAGTTGACAATTTAACTTTTTATATTAATTCAAATGAAGTATATTCACTTGTTGGTGAATCTGGTTCAGGTAAGTCAACAGTTGCTAGATGTATACTTAAGCTCTATGAACCAACAGATGGCAGAATTATATTTGAAGATAAAGATATAACATATATCAAGGGTAAAGAGCTTTTAGAATATAGAAGAAAGGTACAAGCCGTTTTTCAAAACCCATATCTTTCACTTAATCCAAGAATGCGTATAATTGATATTGTTGCTGAACCCTTACTCGAGCATCTAGATATAGATAAAAATGAGGCATATAAAATAGCTTTAGAGATTCTTGAAAAAGTTGGCTTATCTAACGATATAGCTAAGAGGTTTCCAAGTGGTTTAAGTGGTGGACAAGCTCAAAGAGTTGCTATAGCCCGTGCAATTGCATTAAAACCAAGGCTTATAATTCTTGATGAACCTACATCAGCTCTCGATGTATCTCTCCAAGCACAGATTCTCAATCTTCTTGAGGATTTAAGCAACGAATATAAACTATCATATCTCCTCATATCACACGACCTTTCAGTTGTGAGATATATAAGTGATAGAGTTGGTGTTATGTATTTAGGTAAACTTGTTGAAGAGGGATATACAGAGAGTCTTTTTGAAAATCCGCTTCATCCATATACACAAGCACTTATATCATCTGTTCCAGAACCTGATCCACAGCGTGGTAAGCTAGGTAAGAGGATTTCGTTACCTGGGGAACCCCCTAGCGCAATCAACCCTCCACTTGGATGTAGACTTAATCCAAGATGTCCATATGCTATGGATATATGTAGAAAAGAAGAACCTCCAATAATAGAGATTGAAAATGGTCATAGCGTTGCTTGCTGGCTTTACAAATCTAGAGAATAGATAGCGCTGCTATAACCTTTGCATCTTCAAGAATATTATCGATTTTTGCATATTCATTAGGTTCATGAGCAGTATCGTCTACTGTTGACCAAACAGCTGCAGGTATATCTATTCTTCTAAAAGCTGCTGCTACCGTTCCTCCACCGATACCAATAATCTTTGCATCTATTCCTCTAAGTATCTTTATAGCCTTCTTCAATGTTTGAACTATTTCAGAGTTTGGGTCGGTTGGTTTTGGAGCATCTTCTCTCTGTATAATCTCTATATCTATATCTGGATATCCATTCCTTCTATATATATCTCTAACCTCCTCAGCAATTCTATTTATATCAAAAACAACATCGTCTACTCTATATATTGGCAGTATTCTACAGTCAAATGTAAATTCATGGTCCCCTGGTATAATGTTGGGAGCCTTTGCACTATTCAGCGATATCGTTGGCTCAAAGGTGCTTTCAGGTGGATCAAACAGCATGTCCTTAGAAGAGTATTTTTCATGTAGAAACCTATCTAGTTTTTGTATAAGATCTACAGCAACTCTATGTGCATTTAGCCCTCTATGAGGTGTGCTTGCATGTGTCTGTCTACCCTTTACCTTAATTCTAATCCACAGAATACTTTTCTCAGCAACCTCTATACAACTGCCATCGGAAACACCATAGTCTGGTACAAGAGCTTGGTCAGTTAATTGAAAAAGCTCTCTATGGTTCTTTATAAGCCATTCAATACCATATCTACTACCAGTTTCCTCATCACTAACAAAAGCAAGGATCAATGTTTTCTTAGGCCTTATATCTAAATCAATAAGGGTTTTTACAGCATAGAGTGAAGATGCTATTGCCTGTCCATTGTCTTCAGCACCTCTACCGAAAATCTTACCATCTTTAAAAACAGGTGTAAAAGGTTTTGTAACAGTCCATTGGCTGGGATCACCAGGTGGAACAACATCTAAATGGGATAAAATCCATATTCTTCGGCTATCTCTATACTCACCATAATAGTAAGCAATTATGTTTGGTCTAACACCATTCTTAGCTCTAGAATCGTTGGCATTAAACACCTCAATTTTATCAAAGCCCCAGCTCTTTATAATATCCATAAGCCTTTCAGCTTTTTCATATTCTCCTTCATATCCATAATCAGGGCTGATAGCAGGTATGCTAATTAAATCTATAAGAGTTTTTATAACTTCGTCTCTATAGCTATTCACAGTATTTGAAATGTTTTGTAAAATCTTATCAAGATCCATAATCGAAATCACCTATAGCTATATAGCATGGGTTTAAACTATAAGTTTATTTGTATAAAATATATACTATATACGTTTACATTATCAGCATTTGCTATATGCTTGTTAAAATAAAGTGTATTAACTCATACTATAGTTTATCATTTTAATAACCTATAATTATATTATCTTCCTTAACAAAATTTTTATTGGCTCTATATATATCTAGGTATATTGCTATGGGTATCTGTAGACTTTGTGGATCTAAAAGTATTGTCATTAGCAATGCTATAGGTGTCTGTAGTAGTTGCTTAAGAAGCAGTGAGAAGGCTCTTGATATAGCTATGGATTTGCATAGAAGGTATAGAGCTAGTTTAGGGCTTCCTCTACAACCTCCAAAAAGCTCTAAAGGCATTAAATGTTCTTTATGTGCTAACGAGTGTGTTATAGATTTAAAGGAGGTTGGTTATTGTGGGCTTTGGACTAACCATATAAATGGTTTAAGATTTGTAGAGGGTTTTGATGTAGGGGTGCTTTATGCATATCTCGATCCTCTTCCAACAAACTGTGTAGCGACACCTATATGTCCTGCAGCTACCCCATGTGGTTATCCAAAGTATAGTGTTAGTAATGGTCCTGAATATGGGTTTTACAACCTTGCAGTATTTTTTGCTGGTTGTAACCTTGATTGCGTATTTTGTCAAAATTGGGACCATAAAAACATTGTTGTTTCTACAAATCTTAGAGAAAGATATCGCTTCTCAGCTACAGAGCTTGTTGATAAAGCTATTAAAGATAGTAGAGTTACATGTATATGTTATTTTGGTGGTGATCCAGGTCCTCATATAATCTATGCTCTCAAGGTATCGAGGAAAATTGTTGAGCTTGCCCGTGGCAAGGGATTGATAAAGAGAATATGTTGGGAGACAAATGGACTTGAGAACCCCAATATAATGAGGGAAATGGCTAGAATAAGTCTTGAGTCAGGTGGTATTGTAAAAATTGATTGGAAAGCATTCACACCAGAGATATACCAAGCATTAACTGGTGTTGATGGTTATAAAGCAACTGAAAGAGTTAGAAAGAATATCGAGATTGTTGCTGAAATGTCTAAAGAGAGAGTAGAGATCCCACTTCTAACCATTAGCATACTTCTTGTACCAGGATATGTTGATGAAGAGGAGCTTAAAGGTATGGCAAGATATATAGCATCTATCGATAGAGATATACCTGTTGTTCTTCTAGCTTTTCATCCAGATCACCTTCTAAGGGATTTACCACCAACAAGTATAAGCCATGCTAAGAAAGCTATTAAAATATTTAAAGAGTTTGGGTTAAGGAGGGTTTTCATAGGAAATGAATGGCTTTTAGGCCCATATTATTAGAGGAGTATATATGGTTGATATGAATATTGTGAATGTAAAAGGTATCTATATATTTATCTTTAGAGTTCTTAATGATTTAAATATATCTATAGGTTCTCTAGGTAGAGTATATATTCCACAAGGGTTATATGGATATATAGGCTCTGCTAGAGGCTTTGGTGGCATAAAAGCTAGAGTTCTCCACCATATTAAAAAGAATAAAAAGAGGCTTTGGTGGCATATAGACTATCTAACAACAATGCCAGATGTCACTCCACTATATATAGTCTTTGCTGAAACCAGTAAAGATATGGAGTATTTTTTGGCACGGCAAATGAATTCGACTTACTGTTGGAATGGATATATTAAAGGGTTTGGATCATCTGATAAAGATAGCTATACACATCTCTATTTATGTAAATGCGATGAAGAGAAATGCATTAGGGAAATAATCAACATATTTAAATCTCTTGGCCTTGCACCTATAACTAGCAAAATAGACAATTCAAAATAGCAGTATATAGGACATCAACAGTATATTTTTAAATATCTAAGTAGAGTATATAGCATAGGTGTAGGAAATTGTATAGAGAATCTATTTTAAAGATATTGATTTTCGTGGCATTGTCATATGTATTTGCATTGATAATAGATTTTATAGCAACAATATTTAATTTAACAGCTTTTGTATGGGGCTTTCTAAGAATGTGGAGTGTTGCTCTGTCTGTTGTAATATGTCTGGCTATATATGGCGAAGATATATCTATGAACTTTAAACAATTCTTCATACTTTCGAAAAAGACTTTTATATACTATTTAATTGCACCACTTATAGCCTATGGATCTCTTGGCATCTACATAGCTATAGCTCTACCTCTAGGTTTTTTTGATTTCAATGCATATATAGAGGTAATAGCAAATGCTATTCGCAGTACCATAGCTTCATTAACTGAAGAACAGGTTCTGAACCTAGCCACTATCACGGCATATAGTCAGATAGCTTCAGGATATATTGCTGCAGTATCTATAAATGCGTTTTTTGCAATTGGTGAAGAAATTGGATGGAGAGGCTATCTATATAGAGTTCTAGGCTTTAAAACTAGTTTAATAAATACAATTGTCATTGGTTGTGTATGGGGTTTTTGGCACTCATCTGCAATATTGCTTCTAGGATACAACTATACAGTTAATAGATATATAGGTGTGGTGCTATTTACATTATATGCTATAGCTTTAACATACCCACATCTCTTAGTATCTAAAGAGACCAGTAGTGTTATACCAGCAGCTTCTCTTCATGGTGCTGTGAATGCTTTATGGGGTTTGACTATACTGGCATCAAATCTATCTATAGAGTTGAGAGAGGTTCTACTTGGACTAGGACTTCTAGGTATAGTTTCATGGATAATAACAAGCATTGTATTATATATAATAAAAAGAATGAGATAGCGCCATAGATTTATATTATCTAGACTTTACATGCTTTTTTAAATGTTATATCTATATAGAATGGCGCTATAGCTGCAATAGATATTAGCTCTGGTATAGCAGCTCCTACGGGTTGTCTATAAACTAGATGTATAATCCATGAAAATATAGCTGATATAAGAGCAACTAATGCTGTTAACCTTCTTAACAATTCTCTAGATACAGCTATATAGATAGTTAAAAGGATTGCAAGAGTTATGAAAAACAATACAGAAACCCAGAAATGAAGTCCTCCATAAACTTCGTCAAATACCGAGACAAGTATTAAGCTATAGCCAGAGAGTATAGATGTCAATCCCAGAGCTTTAGAAACATTAAATAGATATTTAATTCCCATAACAACAACAAGTACACCACCTATACTAAGACCAAAGTTAAAGATAGGTGCAGCTGAGCTCCTTGTTGCATGTCCCAAGTCGCTAAGAGCATTTCTATATATGTTAAACCAATTTGATAAAACAATTGATATACCTATGAATATTAAGGGTATTAAAAGAGATGCTATTGCAATAAATCTACATAGAGATGCTGTAGATATCATTAACTATACCCTCTATAGATATGTTGATCAATAGTATAAAAATTTTATCTTTTTAACATCCATATATATTTGGATAGTGATAGAAATGTCTTCTGGTAATCTTTATAGAGCTAGGCTATGGACTTTAGAAAAAAATTCTATTAGATGTAATGTATGTGAAAGAAGATGTGTTATACCATTAGGTGGTAGAGGTATATGTGGAAACTATGTAAATATCAATGGTACTCTATATCATTTTGGCTATGGAAAGATAAGCGCTGTTGAAAGTAGACCAATTGAAATAAAGCCTCTTTTTCATTACTGGCCAAATAGCACTGCATTAACATTTTCTTCATGGGGCTGCAACTTCTACTGTCCATGGTGTCAAAACCACTATTTAAGCTTTAGAATACCTAGAGATGAAGACCCTGTAACACAGCCTGAAGAGCTTTTAAGAAAAGCTATTATCTATAGCGATGAAGGATTTAGTGCAAGTTTTAATGAACCAACAGTTAATTTTGATTATATAGTTGATTTAGCTGAATTTGCTGTTAAAGAAGATCTATACTTTATGGTTGTAACCAATGGGTATCTAACTATAGATGCTATAGATAAACTTCTACAAGTTAATGTAGATGGATGGAGCATAGATATAAAGGGCTGTCCAAAGATGAAAAAAGCTTTGGTTAATATAGATCATAGTATTATATATAGAAATGCAAAATATATAATTGATAGGGGTGGACATGTTGAGATGGTCTATCTAGTTGTAACAAATACAAATGATTTTGAAGAATGTGTTGATTGGATAATAAATAACCATATATCCTATCTAGGCCATAGCATACCACTTCACATAAATAGATATTATCCTGCATATAAATGGTTTGAACAAGCAACATCTATAGATAAGCTAATGTATATAGCACAAAAAGCTAGAGATGAAGGTATTGAATATATCTATATAGGCAATGTTGATGACCCTTTAACTGAATCAACGAAATGCCCAAAATGTGGCAAGACTCTAATCTATAGATATAGATATAGGGTTTGGGAATTTAATCTCGATAGAGATGAAGATAGATATAAATGTCCTAGATGTGGCTATGTTGTACCTATAAGAGGAAGGTATATCCCTTGGAAGAAATTCTATGGAATTTAGAACTATGTTAATCCTAATAGAAGTAACGCTATGAAGAAATACGTTGATGCTGTTACAATATCCCCTACAGTTGTTACTAGAGGTGCTGAAGCAACTGCTGGATCAAGCCTCATTTTAGCTAAGATTATAGGTAGAAGAGCACCTGTTATGTCTGATACATAGCATGATACTAAAAGAGCTGTTGATACAATAAGACCTATTCTAACCCCTCCTTGAAGACCGATCAATGGAAATGATATCGCAAATGCTATACCAAACGCTATAGGTATTAATACAGTTAACATTACAGCTGTTGTTGTAAACTCTTTTAATAATATCCTCAATATATCTTGTCTAGATATTCTTACCTCGCCAAGAGCTAGGCTTCTTATTATTAATGACGATGATTGTGCACCTATATTGCCAGAGTTGTCAGATAGCATGGGTAGAAATGCAGCTAAAAGTGCGTATCTCTCAATAACATTTGTAAATGTAGCTATTATAGATCCTGTTATAGAGTTCATTAGATATAGATAGATAATCATTGGAATTCTTCTTAAAGCTAGTTTTAAAGGATTTGAAGTTATATAACCTCCTTTTAAAGCTTCAATTATACCTCCATATTTCAGTAAATCCTCTGAATACTCACTTACTAAAACATCAAGTATATCATCTATTGTTATAGCCCCTAGAAGCTTTCCATCGTGATCTATCACAGGAAGTTCTAAAAGATCATATTCTAGGAAAAGCTTAGCTGCATCTTCTCTATCTTTATCAACAGTTATAGCGATTTTAGGCTTTGTGACACATTCACCTATCTTTATATTTCTTGGTCTCGATAAAAACGATTTAACATCTATATACCCTACTAACTTGCCATCGCTGTTGATAGCATATATATAGTAATGTCTATCGTAGAATCCTAGCCTAGATCTAGTTAGATATATTTCAATAGCCTCACTAACAGTCATAGAATCATTGAAAATAGGTATCTGCGGGGTCATAATACCTCCTGCACTTTCAGGAGGGTATCTAAGCAGCTTCATTATCTCATATTCCTTCTCCTTGCTTAAAACAGCTAAAATTTCACTTCTATATCTAGGTGGTAGCTTTATAAGAATGTCAGCAGCTTTATCAAGTGGGATACTATCTATAATCTTTGAAAACTCATCTATCCCTTTAATAACAACAATTTCATATAATATATCCTCTGGAAATCTATCAAGAACATCAGCAAGATTTTCAAGTGTTAGATAGGCTAAGACCCTATACCTCTCTTCACTATTAAGTCTAACAATAACATTATAAGCTGTTGGAGAATCAAGAGAGCTTAGAAGTTTACCTGCTTCAACCTCTTTATCAGCCTCAAGCATATTCTTTATATTCTCAACATGTTGTTCAATAACATTATTATTCACAACAATTGTCAACACCTTTTTAAAATAATAATATTAAATTGGGGGTTTAAAAATAGTTAGAGAACTCTAAAGCCTTCTTTTAACCGCTATATCTTAATCTTTTTAGCAAATTTATCAGTAAACTCCTTAATTCTTATTATATCATTATCTGTTAAAGTAACATTAATTTTAACAACATCTATAAGCTCTATTCCAGTATCTCTAAGCATTTCTATTAGCTGTTGATCTGCTTTAGTGCCCCAAGCATATGTTACTACAGCTCCTCCATATTTTATTGGAGGTTTTAAAACTTTTAGAAGATAAGCTATTTGTATTATTAGAGGATGAGCGAATCCTAAAACAGTTGGCGTTGCTATTATAACGGCACTTGAATCTACAAGATCTTTAGCAATATCACCAACATCAGTAGATGCTATATCATGAACAACTATATCTATGTCTTGTGAAAGAATTTCATTTTCAATAAGCTTAACTATTTCATATGTATATCCCCACATACTCACATAGACTATTAAAATCTTCTTTTTTGTTTTTCCATTTGACCAATCAAGATATTTCTCAATAATTCTCTTTGGATTTCTATATATTGGTCCATGCGACGGCGCTATAACTTTTATATTTAGCGTTGATAATTTCTCTAGTGCTTTTAATGCATTTAACCTAAAAGGCATAATAATCTCACCCCAATATCTCTGTGCATGGTTAACAATGTCCTCTACCTCGTCATCCCACATACCTGCTGCTATATGTGCTCCAAAGAAGTCACATGGAAATAGAATGCCGTCTTCTTCAAGGTATGTTACCATCGTCTCTGGCCAGTGAAGCCATGGGGTATATATAAATCTAAGTGTTTTTCCACCTAAATCAATTTCATCACCATCTTTAACAACATAGATTCTCTCATCTGGTATTCTATAGAATATTTTAGCTATTTTAGAACCTATTGACGATGTTACAAGCCTTGATTTTGGAGCAATGTTTAGTATATAGGGGATTGCACCAGCATGATCTGGCTCTGCATGGTTCATAACAATATAGTTTATATCTCTTGGATCAACAATGCCTTTAATTTTATTTTCCAGCTCTTTTTCAAAACCTGGATTAACAGTATCTATAAGAGCTATGCTATTTGATCCAATAACTAGGTAAGCATTATATGATGTCCCTTTTGGTAAAGGTATTAAAGAGTCGAAGAGCCTTCTATTCCAATCTTTTACACCTACCCAGTAAACTCCTTCAGCAAGTTTAAATGGATGTAAACTATACACAGTTCCACCTCTATTAAATGGTAGATATTAAGCTATTAACTTTTTGTTGCGAAAATAGATTTGGGCAAATATTGCACTTTGAGATGTCTATATATGGCTCTATGGCTTTATGTGTAGAGCATAGATATCTGTTTGATAATGCATACAGAGCTATTCTATCTATTTCCTCATATATTTGATAGAAATCTATATCTTTTCTAGCTATTCTATCTGCAACTCTTTCTATCTTCTCCATAACGTCTCTATACCTTGACAAATCTATGTTATAGCCTCTTTCACCGCTTAGATATCTAGATACAAGGGAATATGATATGTTGAGCGATCTTGCAATTTCTACTTCCATAAAGCCTCTTTTTATAAGCATCTTCACAATCTCTCTTCTTATTGCTGGTATTAGATATCTATATGCTATCTCAAATATCGACTTCATTTTAGAGCACTAGAATCTTCTTTTTAATTTCATTTACATTGTTTATAACATCTGTTAAATCTTCAACTATTTCTACTGTTCCTAGATATCTTCCATCATCATCCTTCACACCTACTATTAAAACCCTTATAACCCTATCTCCAACCCTAGTCCAAAACTCTCTATAGCTTGCCTCACCAGATTTTATTTCATCAACGGTTTTTCTAACCAATGCCTCTAGTCTTGGTGGATGACAATACTCTACTCTTCTACCAATGATTGTCTTAGTTCTTGTAAATCCTCTTCCAAATATACTCTCACTAAAGAACTTAACTCTATCATCAATATTAGCATATGTTATCTCCAATGGCAATGACCTGAATAGAGAGCTTATCTCTTTAACATTTAGAAACCCTGTACCTAAATCGATATCCTCATCTCCTTTAATTTTATAGCCATTGGGTTGAATACCATGCATTAAAGCCATTGATTTAAATTCTGGTGGAAGTTTATCGATTTGTTCTTGTGTTATAGCGACTTCTATCTCATATGGCATAACAGGATTGGTTTTTGGAACCCATAGCTTTTCACCAACATCAACTAGCCAGCTGATATCATTTGCTATCTCATCTATAGCTGCCCATTCACCTTCGCTAAATAGAGTCCATACAGCTGGAAATAGTATCTTGTTTTCTCTAAACACTAACTCAGAAATCTCTCTAGCAATTTCTAATGCTCTATTAGCAATACTATTAATAGCCATTTGATCAAGACTATCAATAGCTTTAGATATAAACTCGCTAAGCTGTCTCATCTTGACTATAACCTGGTCTTCTCTACCCCACATAACCCTTGGTACAGCGACTATACCTCTTCTCTCAAGATATGGAAATATAAGCATTTGAATTTTTCTATAGTGAATTCTGAGCTTTCTTAGATTCTGAAACACTATATTTAATGTATTTAAGATGTTTTTGATCTCTTCAACTCCTTTAGATCGAGTTAATGTAGAGGCATAAAGAGCTAATGCATCAGCTTGTTTCAATATCCATTCATTTTCTCTAATAAGCAAATCTATTGGATGACCTTTCGGAACATCCTTTAGCTCTCTAGACTTTAGAAACTCTCTAAAAAGCTCTACATGAAGATCACAAAGCTTTAGGATATCATCAATAGATATACCTTCTCTAACAAGTTGCTGCTCTATAATCGGTATTTCAAATGGTGAAATCTGTGATAATATATCGCTAAATCTCTTCTTTATCTCTTCAACACTTTCACCTCTATGTATATTCTTTAATAGCTCTTTTACTATTTCGATCTTTTTATTCATATCCAAATTTGACATGTGTCAAACACCGAGATTTATATCACACTACCAAGATAAAAAACTAATCCATATAAATACCGACAAATAAAGTATGAACTACTGTAACATTGCTTCAAATTAAATATAGAGTTTAAAACTATTTTATATTAGCTAAATTTCTATAGTGTTTAAAGCTGTAAGGTATGAAAGATGTATGGTATAGTTACACATACAGATCTTGATGGTATTGTCAGTGCAGCTATCTATGTTTTAGGTAAAGGTATTAGAAAAAATGAATATTATGTATTGTTTATAGAGCCTATAGAGATTGGAAAGATATGCGATCTTATTAACAAAAACTATGAAGCTATAGCGATAATTGATATAGGTGTTAATGTTGATGGTTTAAAGGAATTGCTAAGATGTGTAGAGGGTAGCAATGTTAATATATATTGGTATGATCATCATATATGGGATTTAGAATGGATTAATGAGTTGTCTAGACATGGTGTAAAGCTATATATAGATTCCAACTCGAGGTGTGCAGCTGATGTAGTTGCTAAGTCGATGAATATAGAAAATAGGTTGATTAGAGAATATGTTGATGTTACATGTGCTGTAGATTCTTGGAGTTTCTATAGATGGGAGGCACCATATCTCTATCGGTATATAGACTATGTAAAGAGGTTTTATGGATTAGAGAGGGCATTTATAGATATTCTAGATGCTATTGAGAGGTCTATAGAGGTTGGTGAATTTATTAAATGGATAGATCCATTTGTTGAGAAATATATAGATGAAGAACTTAAAATAGTTTCAAACATCTGTAAAGATGTAAAGATGATTAAGATAGATGACAAGGATATATGTATATATTATAGAGGTTTTAGCATACCAAATCAAAGCATAGTTGGCAATGCTGTTCTAAATATATGCAACTGTAAAATAGCTGCTATAATAAGACATGACTTAACAAGTATTAGCTTTAGATCAAGAGATTACAATGTGAGAGAAATTGCAAAGAGGCTTGGTGGAGGTGGTCATATGAAAGCCGCGGGTGCTCCACTAAAAATAAATAGATTTTTTAAAATAGCTTTAGATATGCTACCAGATAAGCTAAGAAAAGCTATGCTATATGGATACATAGAGAAATTGCTAAGAGACTCTATAGCAAATAAATAAGAATGATTCAATAAATGCACCACTACCTAAAATCTTGAAGCTAAAAATCTAGTTTTAAAAATAAAAATGTTTAAGTGGGGTTGATGTTGTTTAAGCATAGCTAGCGTAGTATTAGTGGAAGCGTATATAGTAGGAATGATGTTAGTGCTGATCCAGCAATGCTTCCAGAGCCACCTATAAAGAATATATCTCTAACCCTCTCCCTAAATATTCTATATAGTATTATTCTTGCAGCTATAGTTACTAGAGATACAACTCCAGCCATTGGGTTAAGTATCATTAAACCAGTTGCAAATAGGATTCCAATCTGTTTCTCAGGCCCTCCCACAAGCTGAATTATAAAGCCTATAGGAGCCCACATCAATATATACCTTAGCAACTCAGGATCTGCAGCTGCAAATGAAGCTGTTGCAAGTGTTTTTGCAGCTGGTGGGAAGAGGTTATTTGAAAAGTAACCTGTGTAAACTAAAGAGACTATAGCTAAGGCTATAACCAATGCTACAATTTCTGCAAGGAATTGCCAGAATCTTCCAGAACGTTCAAATTTTGGATCTTTTCCCTCTCCTCTTAACATCCAACCAGTTTTCAAATCATATGATAGATCAGCCATACCAGGACCTGTGGCAGCTACATATGCTGCACCAATAGCTAGTGCTATTGGTGGGAAACCTAGAAGAAGACCTATCATAAGCGTGGCAAGAGCTGTTGCAAATGCTGGGAACCACCCAGCATGCATACCTGAAAGTGCACATACAAGTGTTGTCCATAGAGCCCCAACACCAAAGTATATTATCCATGCAACTACATGTCCTAGTCCCATCATATTATGAAGACCTAGACCAAAGGCTAGGGCAGCTGCTCCAAGAAGCCATAGAACTAATGCTGCCCCTATACTTCTTAAGGCTTCTCCTGCATTAACAAGTGTATTCATTTTACTACTTTCTTGTGATGAGGATCTACTTCTAACTTTGATATAGAGTATAACAAATTGAAGTATAGCTGCAATTCCAGCACCTATCATAATTCCATGTGGTGCATACATCTTATATAGATCTACTCCAAACCACTGTGGAGAATAGGCTCTTAAGATAAGCCCTATTCCAAACATCGATATAGCCCATACATTTCCTATCAATGCTATACCCATCACATCTCCTGGATATTTAAAATATGTTAAAATTGTACCAACAATGGCACCATATAGTAGGATTAGAGCTTTCTTTCCTCTTTCTAAACCAGCTCTTATTGACAACGCTGTTGATACTCCTATTGGCCATGGATTAGATGCTGGATAAAACGGAGAATCAAATATTTTGTACGCTAGAATCAAGTCTACAAGACCTGAAAACAGCAAACCTGCTAAAGCACCATAGATCATATATGGTAGTAGCAACCCTATCTTCTCACCTGCTATCCATACAATAGCTAAGCCAAGTAACAATACATTGCCAGCTGTAAACGTTGCACCTGAAATCACAGTTTGAATAATGTTTACTCTATGGACATTAAGGAAATATCTTCTTGTAAATCTCGATGGTAGATAGCCTACACCTATAGCAATGAGAGCACCTATAATTGATGTATTGGGATTTATACCAACACGCACTATTAGCTCTACACCTATAATAGCACCTAATACACCTATCAATGCTCCCATAATTAATAACGCTGGTTCGTATAGCTTTGGATGGTATTCACTTGAATTACCCATGAAACACACCTCTTTTAACTATCTTATGCAAGGGATATATATATTTTTATATTTATTTTAATATATTATGATATTATGAATTTATATATATCTTTTAGCATTGTTTGGATTAGGTGATATAGCTTTGTCTGTTTTAAAACAGTTAATAGAAATAATAGATTTATTGGAGGATCCTAAAGTAGATGGAAGAAAAGTTAAGGGTTTCTTCCATGAGAAAGGATTCAACGATATAGAGATAGATATTGAAACTATTAAAGGAGATAAAGGCTCTACAGATTTCATAACAATAAAGATACCTGGATATAGTGGTAAATCTGTTGGAGGAGTTTCACCAACAATTGGAATTATTGGTAGACTTGGAGGTATAGGTGCAAGACCTGCATTTATAGGAATGGTCTCAGATGCTGATGGTGCAATAGCGGCTCTTACAGCCGCATATAAAATTGCTGAAATGAAGAAACGTGGAGATATATTGCCTGGAGATGTTATAGTTACAACGCATATATGTCCAAATGCGCCAACAAGGCCCCATAAACCTGTTCCAATGATGGACTCACCTGTAGATATATTTACATTGCTAAAAAAGGAGGTTAGAAGTGATATGGATGCTGTTCTATCTATTGATGCAACTAAAGCTAATTGGGTTATAAAACATACAGGTTTTGCAATAACACCTACGGTAAAAGAGGGGTGGATACTTAAGGTAAGTCCAGATCTAATAGATATATATATAAGGGTTGTAGGTGAGCCTCCAGTTATAGTGCCAATAACTATGCAGGATTTAACGCCATATACAACACCTATATATCATATAAATAGCATGATGCAGCCTTGGCTCTATACCTCAGCACCTGTTGTAGGCGTTGCAATAACTGCTAAAATGGCTGTCTCTGGTTCAGGAACAGGTGTAACAAATGTTGTTGCATTAGAGCAAGCAACGAGATTTGTTGTTGAGGTTGCTAAGGACTTTACTATGGGAAGGGCAAAGTTTTACGATGAAAATGAATGGGATATATTGATGAAGATTCATGGATCTATAAGAGATGTGTTGCGAAAAGGTGTACCAGAATAATATATAAAGGTGGTTCCATGTCTTATTCTATAGGTCTTATTAGAGTTGTTACATTAACTAGAGAAGATCTTTTAAATATTCATGGAAAAATAATTGAAGAGATGTTTCCAGAGCTAAGGGTTATAAGCAGATGTATATGGGATCAACCAAAGGGTATATATGACCGTGAAAGTGAGGAGATTGCAAAGCCTAAGATACTGAAGCTTGCTAAGGAATTTGAAGAAAGTGGTGTTGAAGCTGTTATAGTTAGTTGTGCAGCTGATCCAGCAGTTGATGAAGCTAGAAAAATGTTGAAGATACCTGTTATAGGTGCCGGCTCTGCTGCAGCTGGATTAGCTTTAACCTATGGTAAAAGAATAGGTGTTTTGAATTTAACAGAAGAGACTCCAGAGGTTATAAAGAGTATTCTTGGAGAACATTTAGTGGCGGAGGATAAACCTATTGGTGTTAAAAATACTCTTGATCTTATGACTGAATGGGGTAAAAGAGCTGCTGAAGAAGCTTTAAAGAGATTATTAAAGAGAAATGTAGATGTAATTGTACTTGGATGTACAGGGTATAGCACTATAGGATTTGCTAAAATAGCTGAGGAGATATCTGGGATACCTGTTATCGACCCTGTTATTGCTTCAGGGGTTGCTACACTATATATTCTAAAAAGCAGAAAGAAGAGATGATGTAAAATGGTTATAAGAGTTGATGAATCTATAGCTGAGTATGCTATTTATGGAGGAGCATTTCTTGGCGGTGGAGGAGGGGGCGATATAGAAACAGGACTTAAAATAGCTAAGATGGCTATAGAACTTGGAGATGTTTTTATATCTGATGTTGAGAGCATTTCTGAAGATAGCTATATAGCTACAGCTTCAGTAGTTGGTGCTCCAGCTGCTAAGGAAAAATATCTTCTACCTATGCATATGATTAGATCTGCAGAGTTGTTTATAAAAGCATTAAATGGAGATATAGCAGGTTTTATATCATCTGAAAACGGAGGTACCTCAACAGCTAATGGATGGATCCCTGCAGCTGTTCTCGGGATTCCTATAATTGATGCACCAGCAGATGGTAGAGCTCATCCAACTGGTGTTATGGGTTCTATGGGGCTTCATAAAGTAAAGGAGTATATATCTCTACAGGTTGCTGTTGGTGGTGATAAGATGGTGGGAAGATATGTAGAGGTTATTGCAAGAGGTTCTCTAGACAAAGTTGATAAAATTATTAGAGAGGCTGCTGTTCAGGCTGGAGGTATGGTGGCTGTAACCAGAAATCCTCTTAGACCAAGCTACATTAAGCAAAACGCTGCTGTAGGTGCTCTTACAAAGGCTATAGAAATAGGTAGGGTTATTAGAAATTATTGGGGTGATGCTGAAAAGATATGTATAGAGGTTATAAAGTATCTTGGTGGAGGTAATATAGTTGATATAGGTGTTGTTGAAAGAAAGTCGTTAGAAACTAGGGGAGGATATGATATAGGAAGTATTTTGATAAAGAGTAAAAGTGAATCATATGAGATAACATTTTGGAATGAGTATATGACCCTAGAAAATTCTGTGGGTAAAAGACTTGGGGTATTTCCAGATTTAATAGTGACTATAGATGCTGATTCTGGTAAACCATTAACTTCTGCAGAAATCATAGAAGGTTGCAAGGTATTTATAGTGGTTATTCCAAAGGAATATATTCCATTAGGCTCAGGTGTTAAAGATCCTGATATATTGGCTCAGGTAGAGAAGGTTATAGGAAAGAAGCTGTAGAGGTTTAAAAATGTTGAAGAAGATAGCTCTTATAACCATTGGTCAGTCACCGAGAACCGATGTTGTATCTGAGATAAGGCCTATTTTAAGTGATGTTGAAATCATTGAATGTGGTGCTTTAGATAACTTAACAGAAGAGGATATAAAGGCTTTAGCTCCTAGAGAAAACAGCTATTTATTGGTTACTAGGCTTAGAAGCGGCGTTGAGGTCAGGATAGATAGGGAAAAAGTTGTTCCACTTATTCAAAGTTGTATAGATAGAGTTGAGAGAGATGTAGATATAGTAGGGCTTCTTTGCACAGGTGAATTTCCAGAGCTTAAATCAAAAAAGCTTCTAGTAGAGCCATCAGAAATTCTACTAAAGGTTGTAGAGGCATTGAAAATCAGAAAACTTGGTGTCTTTGTTCCTAATCCTAAGCAAATTGAAATAGCTAAAGCTAAGTGGTTGAAAGTTGTAGAGGAGGTTAAAGTAGTTAGTGTTTCACCATATTCCGAAGGTGTTGAGGAGCTTAGAAAAGCTAGTGAGTATCTAAAGGACTGTGACCTCATAGTGTTAGACTGTATTGGATATAGTGTAAATGCTAAGAGAATTGTTGGTGATATTACAAAGAAACCTGTATTAATTCCAAGAACACTTATGGCGCATATAATTAAAGATATTATTGAGGTGTAGATCTGTTTGAGTAAGGAATACATATTTAAATTTAAGGAGGAAGTCTATAAAGCTAGCGAAGTAGCATTGAAACAGTGTCTAGGTGTTAAGGAAGGTGAATCTATTCTTGTTATTACTGATGAAATTCTTAGAGGTATAGGGCTTCATATATGGCTATGTGCAAGAGATTTAAATACTGAGGCAATATATATTGAAATATTGCCTAGAAAGATGCATGGTGAAGAGCCTCCAAAGCCTATCGCTGAGGCTATGAAGAATGTAGATGTTGTTGTAGCACCAACATCAAAGTCTTTAACACATACAATTGCTAGAGAAGAGGCTACTAAAAGAGGTGTTAGAGTTGCTACGATGCCTGGTATAACGGAGGAGATATTTATAAGAACAATGAATGTTGACTATAGCTATATCCAGAGAGTTACAGATGTTGTTGGAGATATTCTCGATAACGGTAATACTGTTAGAATAGAATCTGGTAATGGAACTAACTTAACATTTTCTATAGGGGGTAGAAAAGCTAGAAGAAGTTCTGGAATTCTTAGAAATCCTGGTGATTGGGGAAATCTACCAGGTGGTGAAGCATATATAGCACCTATTGAGGGAAGTGCTAATGGTGTTGCTATAGTAGATGGTTCTATGGCTGGCATTGGAAAACTTGTAAATCCTATAAAGATTGTGTTTAGGGATGGCTATGCCATAGATATAGAGGGTGGTGATGAGGCTAATAAGTTAAAACAGATTCTTTTGCAGTATGGTCAAGACGCAAGAAATCTTGCAGAGTTTGGTATAGGTACAAATCCTGGTGCAAAGGTAAGTGGCATTGTTCTTGAAGATGAGAAGGTAATGGGAACAATACATATAGCTCTTGGAAACAACTTTGGATTTGGTGGAAAGGTTAAAGCGCCTATACATCTAGATGGTGTTATATTGAATCCAACTGTATATATAGATGGAGATATGATTATGAAAGAAGGAAGGCTTTTATTAGAGGTGTAGATACAATGTCTGAAGATATATTTAAAGTTATAATGGGTAGAAGATGTATAAGAAGTTTTAAAGATATGGATATATCTAATGAGTATATAGTTAAGATTTTAGAAGCTGGTATATGGGCTCCAAGTGCAGGAAATATACAGCCATGGGAATTCATAGTAGTGAGAAACAAAGATATGATTGAGAAAATAAAACTAGTTTCCCCTGGCCTTTTTGGAGACCCAAATACAGTAATTGTTATATGTATAAATTTAGAGAGGGCTAGAAAAGGTGGTAAAGCTGGTGAGAGAATGGCTCTTATGGATATTTCAATGGCGGCTCAAAACATGATGTTGATGGCTTATAGCCTTGGTATAGGCTCTTGCCCTATAGTCTCATTTAGCAAAATTGGTATTAAAGAACTACTTGAAATACCAGATACTATTGAACCTGTACTTTTAATAACTCTTGGATATCCTAATCAATGGCCAAAAGCCCCAGAGAGAAGGCCTCTTAATGAGGTTGTTCACTATGAAAAGTATGGAAAGCATTGTTAAAGATCCTCATTTCAAACTCTTGTCATTTCTAATAACAAGTGCTAGAGGCTGTGTTGATGAACCACCACTTTATGGAACGCTAAGGCTTATTGATGCAGCATCTCGGTTAATAGATATAATGAAGGAGGAAAATAAAGCTGTTGAAGAGTTGATAAAGCTTCAGAAAATGATTGAAGAAAACAAAAGTCTTGTGATGTATGATGAAAAAGCATATATAGAGTTTTTAGATAGATTAGTAAAAGAGCTTGCAAAAATAATTAAAACCGCTGGAAATATCTAACCCTTTTTCTTTTTACTGATGTTCTTCTATATCATGTTCTAGTGGTGTATCTATTGAGTAAAATCTATATAGGTATTGACCTAGCTGCAAAAGAGCATAGATGTAGTGGTTTTGCATATATTGTATGTAATGATATATGTAGAATTGACTTTGTTAAATGTATATATAGTAATGATGATATAGTGAAAATAGTAGGTGATATAGCTAAGTATAATCCTTATATCTCTATAGATGCACCTTTTAATTTAGGTAATGGTATTAGAGATGTTGATAGAAAAATGATTTCTATGGGTTTTAGAGTTTTTCCACCAAAATTCTCATATATGAAACTATTAACTTTAAGAGCTATTAGGATTATCAACGATTTAAAGGCTTTAGGTATTAGCAATATCTATGAAACTCATCCAAGAAGTGCTTTATTAAATAGTAGATGTAGATCTATTAGAGAGCTTTTGCAAAGGCTGTCAATAAGATATTCTATCGATATAGATAATTTAAAGAAAGACCAAAAAGATGCTATTATATGTGCAGCTGTATCTTATTGCATAGACAACAATTGTTATATAAAGATTGAAGGAAGCGATGGCATTATATGGATTCTAGATAAAGTATGTAGCAACCTCCTTCCTACTCTAGAAGGTGGGAATTCCCTTTAGGATCCATCAGCTTCCCACATCTATCTATGTTTATATCTATCATCTGCAGAGCTGTTGAAGTGGTTAGAGGTCCCTATCTACATTGTTTGCTGAGTTACACTCCTTGCATCCCTATGCTTAAATGTATCAACATAAAATTGTGTATCAAGTTTAAATCTTTCACTTTATCTCTGCTTTAAAGGCGAGGTTTTCAGCTGTAATAAGAACATTTCTTTAAGCTTTTCTAAATAGGGTGTTATCTATGTATATCTGTAGAAGATGTGGTAGAGTTTTTAAGAGTAGAAGAGCTTATGTAATGCATGTAATTTTAGGGATAGAGGGTGGAGGAGTTAAAAGAAGTAAATTTAAGAAAAGATGAAGCTAAAATATTTGTTATTGTATCTATTTTCTATTAAGCTGTTATGTAATTGATAGTTAGAGGTTAAATTTACAGCTTTCGATTCACTCTAGCTTCCCAGAGCTTGCCTAGGCGATGGAAGCTTTGCTCAAAGTCTAGATAAGCTAAATCTATATAGGAACACAGTCACACAGGGCTCAGCAGCCACTCATAAACCCACAGAAGGTATATAAAGCGCTATAGGCAAGGTGGAGATCCCTAGATACAGCAAATAAATATGAATTAATGAAAATGGATATCTAGGGACAAACAGTTCTATATGATGTTTTAAAATAGCTAATTTTATACAATGTCTAGATAACTTTATAAGCAACTCTCCTAGGATATGTGGTTAGGTGAGCTCTTTGAGCCAATGGAGTTAAACTCTCTAAATCTAGAGCATACCATATCTAGCTATAGATTAACTAAGATAAGAAAACATCAAATAGGATTGATATATTCTATAGGTGGCTTCTGTGCCTGATAGCTGGATCTGGAACCCTAGAGTAGAGTCTATGCCAAGAGAAGATATTAGGAAAATCCAGCTAGAGAAACTTAAGGAGACGGTTTATCGTCTATACAATGTTGACTACTATCATAGGAAGATGAAGGAGGTTGGTTTAAAGCCCGATGATATTAAAACTCTTAGCGATTTAAGAAAACTACCATTTACAACAAAAGACGATCTACAGGAATGTCAGCCTTATGGCCATGTAGCTGTAGCTTTATCAGATATTGTTGAGGTTCATGGAACATCTGGTACAACAGGTGAGCCTATATTTCAATACTATACCAAGAGAGATATAGAGAACTGGAGCGAGCTTATGGCTAGATCTCTTGCTGCTGCAGGATTAACAAAAAGAGATGTTATCCAGATAACACCAAGTTTCAGCTTATTTACAGGAGGCTTTGGCTTTTTCTATGGTGCGAGAAAAATAGGTGCTTTTATAGTTCCAACAGGACCTGGATATTCAAAAAGACAAATATATGTAATGGTGAAGCTAGGTACAACAATGATTGCAGGTGTTGCAAATTATGCTCTTAGACTTGCTGAAGCTGCTTATGAAATGGGTATAGACCCAGCTAAAGACACAAAAGTAAGGAAGGGGGTTTTTGGAGCTGAGATGTGGAGCGACTCATTGAGGAGGAAGATTGAATCTATATGGGATATGGAGTCATTTGATATATATGGAATGGCTGAGCTCTACGGACCTGGAACAGCAATAGATTGTCAATATCATAACGGTCTTCATGTTTGGGAGGATCACTATATAGTTGAGGTTATTGATCCTAAGACTGGTGATTTGTTGGAGCCTGAGGAGAAAGGGGAGCTGGTAATAACAACACTAACAAAAGATGCTGTACCCCTCATAAGATATAGAACTAGAGATATATCTAGAATCCTAGATACCAAGACATGCGACTGTGGCAGAACACACATAAAAATAGATAGAATACAAGGAAGAACAGACGACATGTTCATAATAAACGGAGTAAATATATGGCCATCAACAATAGAGCTTATTTTAATGAAGCATCCCTTTGTTGGCAATGAATACCAAGTTATTGTTAGGAAGTCTATGAGTGGAGACAAGATTTTGATAAAAATTGAGTCTTCTAGAAAACTTGATAAATATGAGAAAGAAGCTATGGTGAAGAAGCTTCAATACGAGTTAAAAGAGAATATACTTGTTACTCCTGAAATAGAGATAGTTGATCCAGGGACACTTCCTAGAAGTGAAGGGAAGGCTAAAAGAATAATTATAGAAGATGAAGGTATTTAGAAAACAAGGGTTATATATTATATTTGAAGACATTAATAATCTAGCTATCTCTATCTATACAATTTATAAATTTTCTACTAGATTCATACATAGCTTGTTTATAGCCCATAATCAAAGCCTTTTTATTTGTCTCTCCAAGCTTTTTCTCTACAATGTCTTCTGCTATATCAATAGGCAAAAATGTTTCTACGTCTTTAAAGCTTAGTAAAGCTCCAACCATAGCTATATTTATAACTCTTGAGTCTTTCATTTCATTAACAATTTTCTCTACATCTATCAGCATAACATTGATTGGAAGTTTTGAAAGCGTTTCTATTATCTGGCTCTTTGTAGGAATTTTATCTATATTAGGTGGAGGTAGATGTACATTACTCGATAAAAGCCATCCACACCTCTTTAGATATCTTAAGGCTCTTAAAGACTCTATCATTTCAAGAGCTACAACATAATCTGCTGAAGCTAGTGGAATAAGTGGCGCATCTATATCTCCTATTCTTATGAAAACTTCTACAGCTCCACCTCTTTGTGCCATGCCATGTGTCTCAGCAATACGTACATTTAAACCCATTTTAACACATATCTCTCCTATTATACTACCCATTGTTATAATTCCTTGTCCACCTACACCAACAATTAAAATATCCAACTTCAATTCTTTTTCACCACAGCTTTAACAGGACATATCCTTGCACATACACCGCAACCACGGCAAATAAACTCAGCTATATATGGTTTACCACCTTCATTAAGTATAGCTGGGCATGCTAAGCTTTTTATACATAATAAACAACCTATACATCTATCTATATCTATAGCATATGTACCCTTTAACAACCCTAGCCTTGAAGCTAATAACGAGCACATCCTTCTAGATACTAAAACAGCAACACCGCCATTTACAGCAACCTTCAACCCTTTAACAATAGCATCTATAGCTTCATCAATATTATATGGATCGAATACCGCTATAAAATCTGCTCCAGCAGCCTTTGCAATATCTTCAATAAATATCCTCTTACCTTGCTCGCCACTAGCTCTAATACCTGTACCTGGATGTGGCTGAAACCCCGTCATACCGGTTGTCTCATTATCAAGAACAAGTATAACCATTGAAGATCCGTTATATATGGCATTAACCATTGGAGGTATACCAGCATGGAAAAATGTTGAGTCTCCTATAATAGCTACAACAGGTCTATCTCTAACAGTATGTGTAAAACCATTTGCAAGCCCTATGCTCCCACCCATTTCTATAATCACGTCTTGGACATTAAATGGTGGTGATATTCCTAGGCTATAGCATCCTATATCACCTGTATATATAGGGTCTATGCCAAGGCTTTTAGCAGCTTTTTTAAGAGCATAGAATGTAGCTCTATGAGGGCAGCCGGGACAGAGTATAGGGGGTCTTGAAGGAACCTCTATATCAACTTTAATTGGCTGTGGAGGAACCCAGTTCTCACCTAAAAGCTTTGCTAAAGCCTGTACAACTCTATCAATTGTAAGTTCACCTATTCTACCAATAACATCTTCTCCATGTACTTCAATCTGCTGCTTCATATCATATAATATTGACTTAAGCTGCATCTCTACAATAGGATCTGTCTCTTCTACAACAAGAATCTTCTCAACACCATCTAATGCTTGTTCAATAAGTCTTCTTGGAAGGGGAACTGGTGTAGATATCTTCAACAGCTTTACCTTTTGTTTGAGAAGTCTGATGGAGTCTTTGGCATAGGAATACCCAATACCTGAAGCAACAACCATAACCATTCCTTCACCTTCTACTCTATTTTGAGGAACATCTGCCAACACCTCTTCTATAGCTCTCCATTTCTCAATAACTCTGAACTTCATTTTACGGGCATTAGATGGTATAACAGCCCACTTCTCCGGCTCACGTGGAAAAGAACCTAGAGTTCTAGGGGGTCTAATAACCCCTAACCTTACTGGTGCTCTTACATGGCTAACTCTTGTAACAGACCTTAATATAAATGGGTGATTAAATCTCTCAGATAGTTCAAGACCTAGAAACGTTAAATCCTTTGCTTCTTGAGGATTTGAAGGCTCTAAAACAGGTATATATGCATGGAGACCATACCATCTATTATCCTGTTCATTTTGGCTACTATGCATATATGGATCATCTGCTGTAACTATTATAAACCCTGCTCTAACCCCTGTATAGGCACTAGACATAAGAGGGTCTGAAGCAACGTTTAGACCTACATGCTTCATAGATGTTAAACTTGGAACACCGCTCATAGCAGCTGCATAGGCTACTTCAAAAGCTGTTTTCTCATTAACACTCCACTCAACATATATTCCCAGCTCTTTTGAGATTTTAGCAAGTGTTTCAACGACCTCGCTAGATGGTGTTCCTGGATATGCAGCTGCAACGCCTATACCATATTCTATAGCACCTCTAGCTATAGCTTCATTACCTAAGAGAAGAACCGTTGAATCTGGTTCTCCAAGTATTTCAGTTTTTGGCCTACTCATTATATAGACCTCTTATCAATAACAATTTTTGGTTTACCATCAAATCTTGGTAGAGTTCCTGCATCAACGATTTTAACTATAGGTGTAACTATTATCGTTTCTTTAAGATCTCTCTGAAGCTTCTTCTCTAAAGCTTCCTTTTCAACGCTATTTAAAGGCTTTATAGATTCAACAAATATAGTCATTCTATCCAATGCATCTTGACGTTCAATAACTATTTGGTAATATGGAGCTATAAGAGGTTCTCTTAATAAAACCTCTTCAACTGCTGATGGCCATATATTTACTCCGTTTATTATGAACATGTCGTCTGTTCTTCCTTGTATTCTATCTATTTTTATGTGTGTTCTGCCACAGTCGCATGTCTTGGTATCTAGGATTCTAGATATATCTCTAGTTCTATATCTTATGAGGGGTACAGCATCTTTTGTTAGTGTTGTTATTACCAGCTCCCCTTTCTCCTCAGGCTCCAACAAATCACCAGTCTTAGGATCAATAACCTCAACTATATAGTGATCCTCCCAAACATGAAGACCTCCTCTATATAGACACTCTGAAGCTACACCAGGTCCATAGAGTTCACTAAGCCCATACATATCATATGCTCTCATATCCCATACCCTCTCTATCCTCGACCTCATCTCTTCACTCCATGGAGCAGCTCCAAACATACCTTTCCTCACTTTTGTGTCTTTAGCTGGGTCTATACCCATTTCATAAGCAGCTTCAGCAAGTCTAAGAGCATAATTTGGTACAGATGTAATCATTGTCACACCTAGATCCTTTATCATTGTAACTTGTCTCTGTGAATAGCCAACACCTGCAGGAATAGCTGTAGCACCTATTTTTAAAGCACCATAGTGAAAGCCAAACCCACCTGTAAACATATGGTAGTTATATGCAATAAATATAATATCGTTTTTTGTTATACCAATAGCTGTTAGACTTCTAGCCATAAGCTCGCTCCAGTTCTCTATATCTCTCTTGGTATAAAATGATAGTGTCGGTTTACCTGTTGTACCACTACTGCCATGAACCTCTACAACCTCAGAGATATCAACAACTAGAGAACCATATGGATACATCTCCCTTAGATCGTCTTTTGTTGTAAATGGTAGTTTTCTTAAATCGCTAAGAGTTTTAATATCATCGGGCTTTAAACCAACCTCCTTCATCTTCCTATGATAATAGATGTTCTTTTCATATACTTTCTTCACAACATCCCTTAATCTTTGTAGCTGGATATTCTCTAGATCAGAGCGCTTAATAGTTTCTAAAGTAGGGTTCCATATATGGCTCTCCATAGCGGTTAACCTTAGAAAAGTCTATATAGATTATATGTTAATGGTATTTCAATTATATAGTATATATTTATATTTTTAATCTTTTCTTTTATATTGCATATTTTATTAGCTATATATACAATGATAAACACCTTACATAGAGTGACTATGAAGTGGGTTTAAAAGCTTAGCTATTGATAAGAATGATGCGATGCTTCAATCTCTATTATGAAATTGAACCTTAATTATCGATGCTTTGAAATAAATAGGATGAGGTTATAAAATAGATAAGCTTATAAAGGAAGCCCTTAGAAAGATAAGGTTAGGTGTTGCATATTGTGGAGATAGATATTGGAATAATAGCAGGTTATGCAATAGCTTTAGCAGGCCTTATCATAGGCATAGCATTTAGCGTCTATAAAGAGCTAAAAGGTGAATAGAGCATTGTGGTGCAATCACTTGATTCAGCAATTATCCTTATAGTTATAGGGACAACGATAATAATAGGTTTTGCTGGATATAGGCTAAGCAAAACATTTATGGGTTATATATTTGCAAACAAGACTATTGGTCCATGGATACTAGCATTCTCTATAATGGCTACATACTTTAGCGCTGCCTCATTTCTAGGAGGAGGTGGAGCTACATATCTATATAACCTTGGTTTCGGTGCATGGCTAACAGCATGGCATGTAATAGGCGTTGTAATTCTATGGATAATTGTAGCAAAAAGGCTATTTAAGTATGTTTCAGAATATAAGGTAATGAGCATCCCAGAGTTTATAGAACATAGGTATAGAAGTAGATTAGCTAGGGTTATTGCAGTTGTTGTAATGATATTTCTATTTATCTTCTACCTTGTTAGCGTATATAAAGGTGGAGCAATAATAATTTCAACAATACTTGGTATAGATATCCAATTAGCGTTGTTGATATTAGCTATTCCAGTTATAATCTATATAGTTATAGGAGGATTAAGAGCTGCTGCTATAAACAATCTATTCCTTGGATTACTAATGCTTATAGCAGCAACCTTCACATTTAGCTATATAATGAGTTATGTCGGTGGACCTATAAAAGGATTAGAGATACTAACTCAAATGAATATTCTAGATAAATATCCTGGTACGCTATGGCTAAAACTTAATGGCATGGGCCCCCCACCAGTTATGGAAAGAAATATGGTGGTTCCATTGATAATAGGTATAACATTTTCAATTGGAATGGCTCAAATAGCTTTACCCAACCTACTTATACAGTTCTATGCAGCTAGAGACTCAAAAGCTATATCAAGAGGAAGGGTTATAGGACCAATACTAGTAGCTTTATATGCAATGCTTATATTCTCACTTGGAGCATTCTGCCATATTATACTAGATAACAAGATCTCTCCTAGTGAAGTTGCACAACTTATGAAAGATACCGATTGGGTTATACCTAAAACAATATTGGTGTTGGCTCCCATAGGTATAAGAGGATTGATACTTGCAGCTCCTGTAGCAGCATCAATGTCAACTATAGCATTAACAGTACTAACACTTTCAACAACAATGACAAGAGATATAGTTCAGGTGATTAGTAAAGTTAACAATGAAAAGATGCTTCTCTATATAGCAAAGTCATCAGCTGCAATATTTGCATTGATACCTATGATACTTGCAAATATAGAAAACAGACTTATAGTAGAGATGGTTGGCGCAGCTTTTGGAACAATATTTGCATGCTTTCTAGGTCCTATAACCATAGGGCTTTATTGGAAGAGAGCTTCAAAAATAGGAGCTATAGCATCTATGGTTATAGGAGTTTCTATAGGAATATCATGGTATCTATATCTATATAGAACAACATGGATATATCCAACAATACCAGCTACAATACTAGCTTTAGCAGCCTATATACTGCTAAGTCTAGTTAGGAAACCAGATAAAAATTTCAATCCACATTAAGCATAATATCAAATTTTTTATAATTCAATCACACTTATCTAAATATTTCTACATAAAAATATTTAGATAGGACAGACTTTTTCTTTAAATATGGATAATCTATAACCTTGCTTAACTAGATAGATGTAGCATTATGTTTAATAATATGAATTTGTGTTAGTTAGTAGCTATTCAATTTATAGAAGTGTTTTAAACTGTTTTCCAACCTATATATAAATTCACTAAGTTGATTGAGGGTTTCTTTGCTAATAAGAGATTTGTTTTCTAGAAATATGGATATAATTTTTCTAATAACTCTCTTAAAATTACCTTCTTCTAAGTATTTTGTAATCTCATTGACTGATATATCTACATGTTCTTTAAACATCATCAACGTTTTTACTATTTCCCATGCAGCTGCAGATATATAGCCTCTATCTATTTTTAGAATAATTTCTTCAAATTTCTTAAGATATACATCGAAATCATCAACATATTGATGAAGATTAGATGGAAGTATATTTTTTATATTATCTCTTAGTCCTTCTGATAGTAGTAGAGCAAGAGATTTTGCATCATATAGATACTTTATCTCCATAGCAAGTGGATAGTATTCCGACTCTAACTCTATAATCATGGGATTTTCATAGTCTTCTGTTTCTAGATATGTAAAGTAGGATCTAATGGCTAGATTATATCTAATTTCTTTATAGAGGTCCCTCAGCTTCTTTAACTCTACTTGAGGTGGTGTATTCATTTCTATAAAATTAAGAGACTCTCTCCATGTGTATAGTTTTCCACTTGGGTCTCTAGCCATTAATAGATATAGTTTGTATTTCTTATAGTCGCTACCTAAAGGATAAGGAGGCTTTACTATAGCTGGTTCAGGACCCTCTAAAACAAATGTAAATGTATATCCTCTATATCTATCAAGATATCTATACAACTCTTTTTCTTGAGCTAGTCTATCAACTACATAGATATATGGATTAGCAATATTTTCAAAACTCTCTACTATTAGTCTTCCCCTATCATAGTACATATTATGCAACACATATCTTGTAGCAAACATCCATCTATTTGCCAATGGATTAAAATACCCTGTTATCTGCCAACCATCAACTCTCTGAGTAGCTTCCCTAGGGATTTTATCACCATATATATGTTCAGAAACTTCTAACGATTTTGCATAACTTAGGGCTTTATTCATCGGATATGCCAATATCTCTTTAGGTTCATTATTATGGAAAAGAATTATTGTTCCAAATGCATGTATCGCAACTGGAAAGAACTTAAAAGAGATACGAGGGTTCCAAGAATATATACATATCTTATAGTCGTTTATAACACTACACCTTTTCTCTATATATCTACCAAAGACATGTTTATATCTATCTAAAACAACATTTAGCTTCTTAGTTGGCTGCCCAAGAAGATACCCTATATCTCTAATCTCATCTTCTGATGGTAAATAGCCTTCATGTTTAACACGATATATAAATTCCTCTATAGTAAAAATTCTATTCACATCACCACCTGCATCATAATATAACATCTAAATATAGAGAGAAAATATATTTAGAATACAAAAATATAAACCAAGTAATAAAAGAAACAGTCTCGACTTCCACAGCTATTTAAATTACAGATCTTGGAATCTGAATTATAAATAGTTATTTTGCTATGCAAGTAGAAATAGATTTTATTGAAACAACTGTATTGAAGTCCTCACTATTTCATCAGCCTTGAAACACTTCATCACAGATCAGAGTTCACAGCCCTTCATCATTGAATAGTGTTACTTTTTTGCAATAAGTATTCTTCTAATAGCTGGGACGACTATAACTGCACCTGGAAGTGTTGCTATTAGATTTCCTATTGCGACAAATATGAATAGAGGTAGTGCTTGACCAGCTTCAAATATATAACTTAGTAGTATAACACCTATAAATATTCCAACTATTATAGAGTCTATCAATGCTATTATTGGAAGAAGCCATCTTCTATAACCAAAAACTTTTCCAATGATATAATTAGCTATTGAGTAGATAAATGTACATAGAGTTCCTATAGCCATATCCCATATACCAAAAGGGGAAAAAACATTTGCTATAAATGTACCTATAGTTAAGGCAAATACACTCTCAATACCCATTATATATGGTAGTGGAGAAAGCATATCTGCTACTCTGACTTGTATAGGTCCATAGCTAAATGGATGTAAAAGCAATACTAGTGCTATGTATATAGCTGCGATTACAATAGATCTAACTATTGTAACTCTCATAATCTATACCTATACAAAGCTTTTAATTATGATGTCTTTAACCTATAAGCATTTTGGCTAAAATATAATAGATGAATAGTGGGATGTAGTATTATGCCTAGAATTGAAGCTAGAAACCTTACAGTTAAATATAATGAGAAATATGTACTTAGAGATGTAAGTATTGTGTTTGATTCTGGTATCCATATAGTTTTAGGTAGAAATGGGGCAGGGAAAACAACATTGCTTAGAGCTATTGCTGGCCTAATTAGTTTTATAGGTGATGTCAAAGTTGATGGCAGAGATATAAAGAATCTGAATAGAAGGGAGTTATCTAGACTCATAGCTTATTGTTGGCAAAATCCATTCTATGGATTTATAGAAGCGAGTGTAAAAGATGAGATTGAAGCTATATTGAAAATACATAAGATTTCAGGTGATAGCTATATACTTAATACCCTTGTTCCTAAACATCTCATGGATAGAGATCCCACAAGTCTTAGTGGTGGTGAAGCTAGAAGAGTATCTCTAGCATCTATACTTATTGCAGATCAACCGATATGGCTCTTAGACGAACCTTTTACAAATCTCGATAGAGAAGGTGTTGAAGCTTTGATAAAGATAGTTGAATATGGCAAAGAGAAAGGTAAAACCATAGTTATAGCACTTCACGAAATATTCTATGCATATCTTCTCAAACCAGATACATATATAGTTTTAAACCATGGAGAAGTTGTCAAGAAAGGGACATGGAGTGATATAGACGATGAAACTCTTTTGAATTCAGGCCTTATCACAATAGGTGATATATGTGCTAAGCTATGTAATAGATGAGATTCTTAAATTTAGAGAGAAAAAGTCTCTTTTTAGTAAAGCAGAGTTAATACCATTTAAATCAACACTATTTATTCTATCAATATTAATTCCATTTAGTTTAGATATAGAGATAGCTGTGATATATACATTGATTGTATGGCTGTTAACAATCTTTTTAGGTTTAAAAAGAACAGCTTTATATATAGTATCCTCAGCTGCTATTCTATACATATCAATGCTTTTAATAACATTAGCTTTAAATGGCAATATACACCATGTTATAAGAGCCTTATTAGTTGCAACATCAACATTATCAACAGGGGTTATAATATTTGCAACTACACCACCAAGTCATTTAAGAAGATTCTCAGTGGCTTACCTATTAATGATAACTTTAAATAGTGTTTTAAAGGAGTTGAGAGATATTCAAATAGTTCTTAAAGCTAGAGGTGAAACTGGCTTTAGATACTATTTAAGGATATTTGTGATATCAATAGAGATTGCCTTATCTAGAATTGATGTATTGATTGATTCTTTAAAAGTTAGAGGAATAGATATATCAGAATGAAATCTCTATTATGTTTTAAGAGATTATAGCGATGCCAAGAACCACATTGAAATACTCATATCATTAATCTAAAACATCTAAAACAGTTATTCAGCTATGTAGAATCAATATTATTTTACAGCCATTATCTTATTAATCAATTCTCTAAACTCTATGTTTTTCGATGAAATAGCTATATTTGTTGATGATGTCATAACAGCTATAGATACTATTACTGGTGTTTTTGATGATCTTATGTATACTATGGTTTTAGTTGCTGGTGGCAATGGATAAGGAGGCAGTAGTTTATGTGGTATATCGTATTGCTTTCCTAGATAAGCTATAGATATAGGTATATCAGTAGCATTAATTCTAGATATGGTTTTATAATCTCCATCACTATATATAATTGTAATTGCCGTTAGCATTGCTGTTTTACCCATTGAATTATCTATGTATAGAATTATATCAGTACCATTAAAACTCCAAAAACTTTCTATACCATATATTGTTGATTGTACACTATTTCTCTCCATGATATGATTTATCGTCATTGTAATTAAAGATCCCATTCTCTCTAATGAGATTATAATAAATGCAGCTGCAGCTATAAAGATGGCTATAAGTATAACCGAACCAACTATTGCTGCAATACCTCTATATAATTTTTGTTGCCCATGAACCAACCTCGCCACCTCTATAAACAATCTTTATATATGCTAGAGCTCCCTCTATAGGACATTTAATTACTGCTATAGATAGAGATGGTACTCTAGCCATATTTATTCCATCAACAATATATGTTTTGTTATCAATATAAGCTATACATGTATATAGACTGTTGTTTATATATATGGCATTAATATCTACAGAAGAATCGCTTGAAACTGCAATTACTATAGCCTCATCACCTCTTATATAGCTAACCATAATATCTAAGTTTTGTCTGTATTCAGCTATAGCTTGTTCTATTCTTTGGCTAAGTGAATTATAATAACCATCAATAACAGCATAGGCATAGATAAATATACCAAGGCCTGCAGCTAAGGTAATGATAGTAACTATAAATACCGAAACATACTCACTTACACCTTTTAAGAACATATATCTTACACCCACTACCACCATTTCTTTCTAAGCATCAAATTTTGCTAAGTTTTAACTACTTAAATATCATCTCATTAGAGGTTTTATAAATTTAATGTAGGGAAATGTTTAAAAAGATGAAAACTATATTATTTTATGGGAAAATATATGAATAACATGTTTTTAAAAGGTGTTTCACCAGTTATAGCAACTATAATACTTATAATAATATCTATAGCAGCAGGTGCTCTTCTATGGATGTGGGTATCAGGATTTATATCTTCACCTCCACCACAAATGCAATCAGCATGGCAGGAAAGGATAAAGATAGAGGCTATAAATATTGTAAGTAATAGAGAGGCAAAGATATATGTTAGAAACCTTGGTAATGTAGCAGTAAATATAGCTTCAGCCTATATCCTCACTGTTGAAGGAACTGCTATAGATATTATATCTATAGAGCCTGTCATCTCAATAGAGCCTCAAAAGGTAAAAGAAATATCATTAAAAATCGGTAATTCCGCGTCATACAAACCTGGATATACATATATAGTCAAAGTTGTTACAACTAATGGTGTTGAAGCAAGCTATGGCTTTATATGGCCAGCACTTACTGAGTAAAGTTTTAAGGTTTTAGAAAAAGCTTTAGCTAAACTAGGTTAAACTATTAAAGTAGTAAGAGGTTTGTATATGGTTGTATTGAAGAATTTTAATGTGTATAGAATTAATAGTGCTGAGTATCTAGTTAGAGTGTTAATAAATAGTTAGCGGTTAAAATCTATGGATGTTATAAGTAGAAAAGTTGTAGATAATTACACCATCGGTTTCCGTAACTATATTGCAATATCGATTGTTGAAGGTATAGATGGCAAGCTTCTTTATATAGTTTCTGAACCTAGTCTCAACTCTATAGGAGAAAAGATATACAATAGCGTTTATAGCTATATTGTAGCTGATGTTAATATCCTTAAAACATTTTCAAGCTTTAACACTTTTGACGATGGCTATGAATATACTAAAGAACTGGTTTATAAAATCTGTAAAAAAATAGTGAAGAACTGTAGAGTTGAGTTAAATACAATTGAATTTATTGTATATTATATCCTAAGGGATTTCATCGGCTATGGTGAGATAGATCCATTTATAAGAGATCCAAATATAGAGGATGTGACATGTGATGGTTTTGATAGACCTATCTATGTTTTTCATAGTGTTTATGAATGGCTTGAAAGCAATAGAGTTCTTAGCTATAGAAACCTTGAGAAAAATATAAGGAGACTTGCATATAAGGCTGGTAAAGAGGTTAGTATTGCTCAGCCCATTGTTGAAGGAATTCTAAAGCCAGAGGGCTACAGAGTTCATATAGTTTTAGATACTGTTTCTCTTTCTGGTCATAGCTTTACAGTTAGAAGATTTAGAGAGTCTCCATATACAATTGCAGAGCTTATCAATAGAGGTATGCTTAGCCCTGCAGTAGCTGCTCTTCTATGGCTTGCAGCTGAAAATAAGCAAGGCATAATATTCTATGGCCCTACAGGATCTGGTAAAACAACACTTATGAATGCAATAGCAATGTTTATACCTCCAGAGCTAAAAATAGTCTCTGCTGAGGACACGCCAGAGATAAGGCTTCCATTTCATGACAACTGGATCTCTATGGTTACAAGACTAAGTAGTGATCCATATATACAGAACATCACTTTGCAAATGCAAATAGAATCAGCAATGAGACAAAGACCAGATGTGGTTATACTTGGTGAAATTAGATCTAGAGAAGCATATAGCTTCTTCCAAGCTGTTTCTACAGGTCATGGAGGTCTTACAACAATTCATGCTGAAAACATTGAATCGTTGATTAGAAGACTTGTTGCACCACCTATGTCTGTTTCTAGATCTCTTATAGCTACTGCTAAGCTTTTTGTACAAGTTTTAAGACTTGTGGATGTAAAGGGTGTTACAAGAAAAGTTACATATATATATGAAGCTGAAGACTATAACCCTATAGAGGATAGAATTACCGTTAAAACTCTTGTTATATGGGATAGACATAGAGATATATGGTTGATAGACATAGACACTAGCAAAGCATTGAGAGATATTAGCAATCTTCTACTATTGAATTACGAAGAAGTTGTTGAGGATCTATATAGAAGATCTGCTGTATTATTCTATGCGGCTAGAAATAACCTAGATATAGTTTCGCTTCATGCACTTGCAAGAAGATATAGAAGAGATCCTGAAAAAACATATAAAGAAATTATAAAGAGCATCGAAGGTGTATCGAATATTGAGAAGCTTAGAGACATTGAAAGAAAAATTCTATGAATATATACATATTCCTTTAAAACCAATTTGCTATCTTCTTAACAAAATAAACGAGGTATTTAAGCTAAAACTTGATGTCTATGTAATAGGCTCTGAAATATCTAGTAGCCTAGATAGATACTTCTTAAATGCATCTAGATATATCTTATTAACTGTTGTATTATCTATAGCTATTTTTCTATATATAGCTTTAACTAATGGGATACCTTTACCCTATTCCTTACTACTATCAACAATCATTTCTTTTTTATTTATACTTCCTCTCTCTTTAGCATTGATAATAGCTATACCAAGGATATTATATAGCAATAGAGGTGCTATTATAGACTCTAAAGCTATTATACTTCTCACAGCCGTTGCTTTTCTCATTACCAGTGGCCAGAGTATTTACAACATTTTTGAAGATATTTCGAAAGTTCTTGGCAAAGACTATAAATATTTTTCATTAGAGTTTGACTTAGTAAAATCCTTTGTTAAGATAGGTATACCGTTAGACGAGGCTTTAAGAAGAGTTGCTGAGATAACGCCCTCAAGGAGTATTAGTGAACTTTTAATATCACTTGCATCAATTTCAAATATAGGTGGAGATGTTTTCTCATCTATAAAGATGTTGCTGGATAGATATATAGCAAGATATGAGATTAGTATTGGGAGAGCTGTTGAGATTTTAAATATATATATGGAGATCTATGTAGCTTTAGCACTTCTTATACCAGTTCTTATAGGCTCTATATCAGCTCTTACTATATTTCATCCAGTAGCTGGTATATCTTTTGAGTATTTAATGTTTTTATCATCATTTATATTACTTCCAATATCAACCTTGATTATCATAGTGTTAGCAGATGTTATTGTGTCGAGGCTTAAGCCATGAATTTAAAAAGAATTATATTGTTATCTATTCTCTTTATATCTATATCATTTATATTACCTCTATATCTACTGCCTTTGATATCAGATATAACTGGGTTGAAGATGTTTAGAGGTATATATGGTATTCAAATATATATAGAGGTCGTTGTTATCCCAATACCTATATTTGCAACGCCTGATTCATATATCTTGACAGGATTCTTCATTTCTGGTTTAACAGCTATGTTATACCTTTTATATAGAGATAGAATTAAAATGACTAGAATTCTAAAAAAGCAGTCTATGGATCTAATACCTCTTGTAGCTTCATATATTAAAACAGGTATATCTGTGTTAGATGCATTGAGTGAAGCTGGTAAGGTGTTGGGTAATCCAATTAATATCTATATCACAAAATTTGTTGAGCTTACAAAACTTGGTTATAGCCCTGAGTATTCATTTGAGACGAGCTTTTCTGATATTCCAAGAGATGTAAGAGTTTCTCTTGCCGCGATAGCCATATCTATAGGTAGTGGTGGTAGAGTTACAGATATTCTTTCAACTGCTGAGAGATATGTATTCCATATATCTAGACTCGATGAGCTTAAAAAACATAGACTTGAAGGTTATAAAGCTGTGCTTATACTTGCAATAATAGCTTTTGCTATAAGTGCTATTCTTTCACTTACTATTCTTTCATATATATCGAAAGCTCTCTATCTATCTGGCTTAGCTATAGATAGAATTAGTTTTCCATTGATATCTACAATGTATTATATACCTGCAATTATTATAGTAGTTGCATCATCTATAGCAATAAGCAGGATTGTCTATGGCGAAACAGCTATAGCTTTTAAGTATGTATCTATTCTATCTCCAGTGATATCTATAATTTTTGCAGTAGCCATACATCTTTTGTAAAATTCATAAAAATAATTAGTTTAGTGTAGAGATGGTGTGAGGAATTAATCTAAATGAGTATAGATACAGTAGCTGTATCCTCTATAATATTTATAAATAGTGATTATAATGTATTATATAGGTTGAATAAAGTGCCTGTAAAAGCTATAGCATTTGATGTATGGAACACTTTGTTAGATATAGGGGTGGTTTTTAATCAAATAGCATATATTGTTTCAAATAGATTTGGTAGCGATATATATAAAGTATCAAAGTGTATGGCTAAGGCTTATAGCTATGCAAAAAAGTTGAGACGATATAGCGATATAGATGGGCTTCAAATTGTATTTGAATCTCAAAAGATTTTGGCAAATACAATTAATGTGGATATAGATGAGCTTTTAAATATTATCGATGAAGCATTTAAAACTATTGATATAAATAAGCTTCTTTTTAACGATGTAATAGAGACTCTTAAAATTCTCAAGAGACTAGATTTTAAAATAGGTATTATAGGCAACACTATGTTTTGGAATAGTTCATATACTAAAAAAATCCTAAGACAACTAGGAGTGCTAAGCTATATAGACACAGCTTTGTTTTCAGATGAATTAAGGATTAATAAACCTGATAAAAAGATATTTCTAGAGTTTAGTAAAGCTATTGGAGTAGAACCTGAATATATAGCTTATGTAGGTGATAGCATTGTTGAAGATGTTGGTGGAGCTCTTTCTGCAGGTATGAAGGCTATCTATATAGACAGATCTAGAGAAAAGAAAATAATTTTAGGTGATCTCGGTATTGCTATTATAACAAATCTTCTTGAAGTTATAGATGCTATAGAAGAATTCTAAAAAACCTAATATACATAAAACCCATCTAAATATTGTTCTCTATTTGTCATAAACAACATACTTAATATCTAGAGAATATATCTACAGCCATAGGTGAAACATCGTGGAGTATACAACACTTGGAAAAACAAAAGAAAAAATATCGAGGATAGGTTTAGGTGCATGGCAATTTAGCGAGGCATGGGGTGTAACAGAATATAGTCAAGCTAAAGCAGTTATAGCTAAAGCTATTGAACTCGGCATCAACTTCTTTGATACAGCTATGGTTTATGGAATGGGTGCTAGTGAAAATGCTCTTGGCAAGGCTTTAAGAGAGCTTAATGTTAAAAGAGATGAAGTATTTGTCACAACTAAGATCCCTGGCGATTTTCTTAATCCAGATGATATATTTAAATCAGTTGATAAATCTATAAAGATACTTGGGCTAGGCTATATAGATGGGTTGTTGGCTCATTGGCCACCTGCATGGCACAACTATCCAACGTATGTATATGCCAAAGCATTAGAGAGGCTTGTAACCCTTGGTAAAGTTAGATATCTTGGTCTTAGCAACTTCCCTATAGAACTTGTTAATAGTTTTAGAAATAGTTTATCGAAAATCGATATAGAGATATTCCAAATTAGATATAATCTTGTTGAGAGATGGGCTGAAGAAGAACTAATACCGTATGCTGAGAAGAACTGTATAACTATTCAAGCTTGGAGCCCAATTGCCAAGGGGGCACTCTCTGGAAAGTATACATCTGAAAACCTTCCAAAATTTACTGATGTAAGAGCAAATGAACCTTTATTCCATCCAAAAAACTTTGAAAACATATGGAAGCTTGTTGAACTTCTAAAGAATATTGGTGAAAAATACGGTAAGACACCAACACAAGTAGCTCTTAACTGGCTTATAATGTCAAGCCCTGTAGTTGTTCCAATACCAGGTGCAAAGAATCCTGACCAAGTCGCAGATCTTGTAGGTGCACTTAACTGGAGACTAAATTTTGAAGATTGGCTCAATATAAATTATGTTAGCAAGTCAATTAAAGTACTATATTCACAGCGTTATCTTGAGTATCAAATACTATAGAAATCTTGATTATATATAGTTGCATTTTACATAGCGTCATATAAACATATATATTTTTATGTTAGTTGTATAGAGGGGTGTTAGGCGAATGTCTCATCAAACTAGTGGTATTAGCGAAGATGAAAAGCTATGGGGTTTAATAGCATGGATTTTATCAATAATTGGGGCAATACTTGCATTAGTGCTTAAACCTGGATATAGATATGCAAAGTATTGGGCTTATCTATCTCTATCATTCTTTATAATAATAATAGTGGCATCTATTATAAATGGAATCTTAATGCTTATACCATTTATAGGATGGATTTTAGCTGGTCTAATATCCCTTGCTATAGTTATTCTATGGATTATAGGGATAATTAAATCACTTCAATTAACATGGTGGAAACCTCCAGTCATATATGATATAGCTAAAGCTCTTGGGATAGAACGTATATAGAGATACTATAAGCATATTAAGTTAAAATTTATTTTTATACTTACAATCTATGTTTTCTGTAATAAAACAGTTGTGTGATGATCCCTTCATGCACTGATTATGTGATGAATGCTGGGAAGGCTGAGAATGTATAGTGGTTTTTAGTGATATAGAATATTTTTAATAAGGGTGGTTTATAGATAACTATAGTTATTTGCATTATTATTGTTTATCTTTTAATTTTTCTATGAAATCGGGATAGTATTGCTTAAGTAGGCGCTTCATATCTACATATGGTGTAAATGTTTTATATGCATTGTATGCTATCTCTATAAATTTCTCTTTATCAGATTCATAGATATCTATTATCTCTGTTAATCTTTTTAGAAAATCGTTATAGTCTTTCTCATCTATTTTAGATGCTATATCGTTTTTCTCAATATCAATGAATTCTTCTAGCTCTACTCCAAAGAACCATCCATTGACATTGTCTTCAATAAGCTCGAGAGATGCTCCGTCTCGAGATGAAAGTGTTGGAATCCCATTGACACCGGCCTTCATCATACTAGTTCCGCTAGCTTCCCAGCAACTAAATGGTGTGAAAAGCAGGAGATCTGAACTTGACAGAGCATAGTATGCAAATTCTACTCCATAGCTTGGATAGAAATAAAAGTTTGGTAACGCCTTTGAAAACTTTGTAAATGTTTCAGCTTGTTTTTTACCCCATTCATCACTTGGATGCGGCTTACCTGAAACTACAACAAATATTCTATCTCTTAGGTCTATGTTGTTTTCTTCTAGAAGCCATTCGATAAAATATGGCCTTTTATATTTAACTATTCTTCTACACCATGATATAACCATTTTATTCTCTATTCTTTTACCAGATAAAACTTGTAGTATAGATATGAATTCTTTTTTGAGATTTTGTCGAGCTTTGGAGAATGACTCTATATCCTTTATATCACCATCGATTCTTTGCCATCTTTCTAAATCGATAGCATTGGTGATATATTCAAGTTTATTAACATATTTTGGGAAAAGCCTTTTTGTTGTCATAAAATGTTTTCTAGATACTGTAAAAATCTTTTCACATATCTCCATAGCTGCTTCAGTCATAGTTTTGACATTGGGTAGCGATATCCCTAGAACTTCTTCAGCCTCTTTACAGATTTTTGGATGGCCCCATGGACCCGGGGTATGAGTTACAAATCTCGTTTTAATGTTTTTAGGCAATAGATATGGTGTTAAAGCCAAATGTGCTTCTTGTATATCAACTGTATGTATCTCTGTAGACGACGCTATTCTCTTTATAATCTCGCTAGAAATTGCAGCTGCTGCTATATAGTATGTACATTCATCTCTATGATGCCTATATAGATATCTAAAAAGCTTTGCAGTTATCAAAGGTCTTTTAACTCTATAGAGGATAGCTTTTGCCGATCCATATACATATTCATATAGATCTACACCAGCAATAACTTTACCACTACTAGCTCTAACCTCTAACTCACCAATATAATTAAGCTTTGATAAGAATGAAAAGCTGTGTCTATGTCTAACCTCAACATGTTTCGCTTTGTTTGCATAGTCCCAGTCAACATATCCATTTAGATAAAATGGCACTATCAATATATATGGAACACCAATTCTACCAGCAGTATAGAATTTATCAGCCTCCAATACACCTAGTCCACCAGCATAGTTTGCAGATCCATTGAATGCAGCCTCCATAGCAACACTTATAATAACACAGGGCAACAAAACCACAGATAAACGTTGTAAAGTAAGAACTATTTAAGATGTGTATCAAATAAAAGAATTAAATTCAGTGGGGGCGGGAAGTCTCTTCATCAATCAAATCCGGCCCAGTGATCATCATCTATTGTATATATAGATATAGAGAGATAAAAAGCTTGTTAAATGTAATTTTAGTGTGAAAAACGGTTGGATGTTTGAAATAGGTGAAGGAAGTGATTCTAGACTAAAGCAACAAATAAAATTCCATCTATTGTATTCTTATCAGATATACACCAAAAAGTTTATATTATATATATATTTTAGTAAAACATGTGATGGAAATTGACATGTTTTGAAAAACCTTTAACCTTTTCAAGTAGCGGATTTGAGTTGTCTTCATATATACATATACCTAATTCGGATACATCATCAATGGTTTTGATGCTTCACGGCTTTACAGGTAATAAAATTGAAGCTAATAGACTCTTCGTAGATATTGCTAGGGCATTATGTAGCGCTAATTTAGCTGTTTTTAGATTTGACTATAGATGCCATGGAGATAGCCCCTTACCTTTTGAAGATTTTAAGCTAGATTATGCTATCGAAGATGCTGAAAACGCTTTAAAATTTATTGAAGGTCGCTATAGACCTAGAAAAATAGGTTTAATTGGTCTTAGCATGGGTGGTCACATAGCTATTAAAACTACTTTAAAATATCAAGACAAAATTTCGTCTATAGCTCTCCTAGCCCCTGCTATAGATTTTGGCAAGCTTGTTGAAGCAGCTAAAAACTTTGTTCAGAAAGTTGGTGAATTCTATATATTTGGTCCAAATAGACTTAGAGAAGAAGGTGTGGAATCTATAGCTAAATCAAATGCAATGGAGCTAGCTGAGAAAATCTATATACCGATTCTCATAATACATGCAAAAAATGATAGCACTGTGCCATATAGACAATCAGAAGAATTCTTTAGTAGAGTAAAATCTATGGACAAGAAACTAGTGTTACTTGATGAGGGAGAACATGTATTTATTACATATAGTTCGAGAAGCAAGGTTATAAATGAACTAGTTGATTGGTTTAAAAATAGATTGATATAGACATAAATAAATCTATGCTAATATAGATATATATGAATTTCTTAAATTTATTAGAGCTCTAAATAATGATATCTATTCAAGCTCTATACTTTTTATAGATAAGAAATGGGTAGATAGCTCTGGATGCTATGTCATAGCTATGAATTATCTGAAATTCCTTTTGATATATATCATAAGATAGTGTGTTATCCATATAAAAAACAATCTTCATGTTTATATAGAATTGAAAGTCTAAAAAACATTGAAATAGAGAGGCTATATAGCTTTGGAAAAGTGCAAATAGATAGATATAATATCATTGGGAAAGGGCATGCTGCTATAGTTGTTTTAGCTAAGCATAGAGTATATGGTGTTGTAGCTTTAAAGATTAGAAGAATAGATTCGAAAAGAACAAGCTTAGAATATGAAGCAAAGCTTTTAGAGGCTACTCACCAATGTGGATATACACCAAAACCCTATCTATATACTGATGACTTTATAGTAAGGGAATATATAGATGGTTTAACAATAAAAGAGTTTCTAGAGATGATATATAGTAAAGAAAATGTTATTGAGCTTATAAAGCATCTTTTGCTAGCTGCATATAGCCTTGATAGACTTGGTGTAGATGTCTATGAGCTTTCAAGACCTTATAAACAGGTAATTCTTTTATGTGGTGATCCTAAAAAACCGTTTTTTATAGATCTTGAATCTGGAGGATATAGTTCGAGACCCTCTAATGTTGCAAGAATTGTAAATTTCGTTATAGTTGAGAGTATTAAGAGAAAAAACATTATTAGAGATAGTATTAAATTAGATGGTGATAAAATTCAATTGCTATTCAAACTCATAAAAATATATAAGAATTTACCTCCAGATTCTAAATCAGATTTATTTAACAGGATCTTAGATGTTCTTGGAGTTTCATAGCAGTTATACTATTTATTTAACTTCTATTCCTTCTCCATCTTCTCTTTAACTCTATAAATCTGCTCTATATTTAATGGGCTTCTAAACCATACATCAACTTGTGTAAATGGTATCTCTATACCTGCTTCACTTAATGCCTTCTTTATTCTCCATAGCAAATCCTTTGTTGTTTCATATGCTACTTGCGGTGGTGTCCATACCCTTACAGTTATATCTACACTACTTCCACCAAGATTTGAAACAAATATGTCTGGTGATGGGTTTATTAAAACATATGGATGTTCATCCAATATTCTCTTTATCACTTCATAAGCTTTTTCAGCATTCTCTCTATAAGCTATTCCAACTTTAAACTCAATCCTTCTAGCTACAGCCTTACTAAAATTCTTTATAACACCACTAATTATCTGTGTATTTGATATATTTACAACAAAACCATCAAATGTTCTTATACGTGTAAACATAGGGGATATCTCTGTTACCTCACCAGCATTTCCACCAATTTCAACAGCTTCACCAACATTTATAGTTTTTTCAATCATTAGATAAAATCCTGAGAAAAGATTTGATAAAACTGGCTGAAGTGCAACACCTATAACTATACCTGCAAAACCACCAGCTATAATAAATCCAGTGAGATCTATGCCAATGGCTCCAAGAGCCGTTATAGCAACTAGAAATATCAATGCATAGTATATAGCTTTACTTAAGTTAGACGCTATTGCTCTAGGCATTCTCATAGAGAGAATTCTTAGAATAGATTTTCTAATTACAATACTAATAGTTATTCCAGTAACAAATATAGCTATAAATATGATGAGCCTAGGTAGTATATCTCCGCTCTGCAGTACTATACTTTTAAATATCTCTATTATATCCATATATCAATACCCCCAAAGCATATCATTTCTAAATGTAATTATCGGTGTCTTAGTCTCTTCAGGCTCATCTATAGATTTAAAACCTGATTCTATAGGTTTTCTATCATATTCCACAACAGCTGTTGTTGAAGTGTTGATAGTTACTGTAATGTGCTGTGTACAGCATCTCCAGCTACCCGCTTCATAAAATATTGAAAGAGGTGATGAATCTAAAAGAATTTTTGATATAGCTGTAAATCTATCTAGCTTGTTTCTCACCTCTATATACGATATGCAGAAGCCTTGCATAGGCTCTTCAGGTTTCTCTAGAGATGTTGCTACCTTAAAATATCTTGCAATAATTCCACTGACATCTCCATATCTTGATGGCGGGCCATAGAGCGTATATTTATATAGTCTATGGATTGGAATTATATCTAGAACTGTAAAATAGTTATCTTTATAGCCATATATAGCTATATCGATGGGGAGAAGCATATAGAAGTTTATGCTATCCATTGGAGGGATATAGATAGGGGTGTTGAATTCGCATAGAATATACCTGGTTAAAAACCTTGGATAGAAAAGTGGGTAGATTGGTATAGGCTTTAAAGAGATATTCTTTGTAAAAACCTCTTTTTCTATAGCATCATTTTTGTATCTTCTATACACTATACCGTTTCCTATATTGCTAACTTCAACTCTATACATATCTATTATAAAAGATTCTGATATCGATAAACCAAACATTTAAACCACAAATATATTAAAATAACCAAGAAATTAAAACACATTATGAAAAATATAGATGTAATGCTATAGATTATGTGAAGCAGTATATACTATATACTATATTAAACTTTCATTGAGAGGCCTTTAACTCAAAGCTATAGTTTCCAGAGCCTATCTCAATAACAATTCTATCTCTTTCTTCCCTAGCAGAGATAACACCTTCAACTATAGACAGTTTTCCATATTTCCATATACTTCTACCACCTTCAAATACCTCAACCTCTTTCCCTATCTTAGGTAAGTGGACCTCAGCTATAGATCCAACAGGGACACTGATAACAAGTCCAAATGTTTCTCCATTATTTCTCCAAGCAACATATACCAAACCTTTCACTGTATATATCTTTGCTGAAACATGGTCTAGCCCTTTAATCACTGGAGGTTTAACTATAAATTTCTTAAAACCTGGCTCAACTACCTGTATCCCTGCTAACCATCTATAGAACCAAGCATCTATACTTCCAAACATGTGATGGTTATGTGAATTCATTCCCGATCCTGTTAGCTTTTCCCATCTCTCCCAAAGAGTTGTTGCTCCCTCTTTAACCATGTATCCAAAGCTTGGGTAGCTCTCCTGGGTAATAGCCTCATAAGCTAGCTGGATATAGCCATATTTTGCAAGAACCTCAGGAACATATTTAGCACCTAGTATTCCAACATTTAAGTGCTTATCCCAATCAACCTCTATACTATAAACGAGGGTTTCTACAATATCCTTTACCCTCTCCCTAGGTACTAAATCCTCTGCCAATGGCAAAGCTAGACATGTCTGTGATCCTCCAAATCTTGGAGAACCTAGATATAGCTGTGTTCCTGCAGCTGAAGTATATATTGAGAAGTAACCAGCTACTTTGCGTCTAAATATCTCTACCTCATGTAGAAACGCCTTGTTGAATGCATCACCTATCTCAATAGCCTTTGCTTCGAAGTATTTAGCTTCATCATGTTTTTCAAGAACCTTGGCTATGCTGCTCAATATCTTGGCATCTCTATATAGAATCCATGTAGCTATAATCTCTGTAGGGCAATCCTGGATATTGAATACCCTACCTGGAGGTACCCAGTCACCATATTTACCAAAATACAGTATGTTGTCCTTTGTTTTAGAGTATAGATAGCTCCACCACTTTTTCATATATTCATAGCTTCTCTCAAGAACTCTTCTATCTCCATAGTAGAGATATAGATGCCATGGAATATATATAAATGCTGTTCCCCATGCTGGATCCGCTGGGTATAGCTCCCAATAAGGTGGCACAACATCTGGTATAGATCCATCGTCTTTCTGCGAATCTATAATATCATTGATTATCTTCTCATAGTATCTAACCATGTTAAAGTTTAGAATTGCAGAGTCTGATGAAAGCCATGCGTCTCCAAGCCAACCCATTCTCTCATCTCTTTGTGGACAATCTGTTTGTACACCATTTGTTAAATTGCCTTTTAAACTCCATATAACAAGTCTATGGATATCATTAACAAGCTTATTAGATGTGATAATAGAGCCTATAGACTCTAAATCAGCATGAACAACAACAGCCTCTACATCATCTAGAGAAGGTGGTGCTATAGAGCCACTTACCTCTGCATATCTAAATCCATGATAGGTAAACCTAGGCTCTAAAACCTCTACACCATCACCTCTAAGTATAAATATATCTGTAGCCTCAGCACCTCTAAGATTCTTTGTATTGATTGTTCCATCAGGATTCAAAACCTCTGAATATCTAATCTTAACCTCTGCACCACTGGATCCCCTAGCTCTTAATCTAATCCAACCAGTTATATTTTGTCCAAAGTCAAATACATATACATTTGGCTTAGGGCTATAAACCTCCCTAGGCTTTAAAACAGCCATGGCTTTAGTAGCTGGAACTGTAGCTGATGATGTGAGCAAACCCCCTGGAGTCTCAACCTTGCTACACAACTTCCAATTTGCATCATCAAAACCTGGCTTGTCCCATCCCAAAGGCTCTAATCTAAAATCATATCTAAAACCGTTATAGATATCATCACTAATGATTGGACCTTTATCAAGGCATTTCCATGTTTCATCAGAATATATCTCTATAACCCTTCCATCAACAAGTTTAGCTCTAAGCATAAATATAAGCTTAGGTTCATCATAGTACTTCACACCTTGAAACTTTTGGCTATATCTACCTCTACCAAGCATAACAGCAACAGCGTTTAGCCCCTTTTTAACAACATTGGTAACATCATATACACTATAGTATATCCTTTTGCTATATTCACTCCAAAGAGGATCTAGAGCCTTATCACCTACTCTAACACCATTCATTCTAAGCTCATAGTAACCTAAACCAGCTATATACACCCTAGCCTCAGCAACATCTCCATCAATATTAAACTCTTTTCTAAGAAGCTGTCCACCTCCAATCCATATACCTCTCCACTCCCTAGAATCCAGAATACCTGTTTCAAACCATGCAACATCACTCCAATCACTTTCACTGCCATCCCTATCCCACCACTTAACCCTCCAGAAATACCTTGTGAAACTCTTTAGAGGAGATCCCCCATATTCAACAATATTTGAATCAGATTCTACAACACCACTATCCCAAACATCACCAACACCCTTCAAAGCATTCTCCATAGAGCTAGCAACAATAACTCTATAAGCCTTTTGAACCTGGTTTCTCCTACCATGTATAGGAACCCATGAAAACCTCGGCTTAGGATCATCAACACCAAGAGGATTTACCGTAAATTCAACCCTAAGATTCTCAA
>Ga0185307_1000059_pt1 | contig 75310 bp, 77 predicted proteins | sample LHCtaG_FD_128010 | JGI IMG/M metagenome (GOLD analysis project Ga0185307, IMG submission 128010) | Hot spring microbial communities from Little Hot Creek, USA to study Microbial Dark Matter (Phase II) - LHC4sed_matched (SPADES... | ecosystem: Environmental > Aquatic > Thermal springs > Hot... | reverse complement strand
TTCAGCGGAGAAAATTCATGGGTGTCGAATCCCAATGCATGATTTTGGCGGCTGAAGACGACAAAGGCAACGTGGTGGCGATACAACCAGAAAAGGATATTGCCGAAGGAAGCAGAATCCACTAAAAAACCTTTTCAGCCCAAGAGCTTGTTTATCTCCGCAGCTTTTTCCTTGCTTTCAGCAATGTATTCAACCATTTCAGGCGTTAGGTCAAGCCATTTGGCGATCCCAGCAGCCATCTCTACATCGTTCCTGAAAATTATCTTCAAATAGGGTAGAACCTCCTTTGCGGCTCTTGTGGCGGATATGTGGCATCTCCGTTTTATTTTTCGGCCGATCTCCAACTGTATGGTGCGTTCTTCCTTCGACCTCGATAGGGCTTGTATGCGTCCTGGGAAATGAAAAGGCGTCCAGCCCGACGTTTTCGTGTTAACTCTCGCCATGGCGACGCCTGCAGTCATAAAGTCAATTACGTAACGTATGAAACTCCAGTCTTGGGTTCGCTTTATTCTTCCACGGTAAACGTCAGCCATGGAAAGGGCATCCATAGCCCTCGCCAAGTCGTGTGGGTCGGTAAGGTGGTTTGGAACGTTCTCGTATATCCATTCAAAAAGCATGTCCACGTCCACGTCCGCCATGTTGATGGCGCGTTTAGCGCCATCGCATGTTTTTCCATAAATTATCATGCGTAGAACCGTGAAAATCGTTTCTTGGCGGTCTCTGAAGCCGAGCCAAGCGACATCCTCATAGGTTAGGCGTTTCTTGCCTTGAGCCAAAGCCTGAAGGTCTGTCACCGCCGAGCGGATGTCGCCTTCAGAACGTTGAGCTATAAACTTTAACGCGTTTTCCTCAGCGTCTATGCCCTCTTTTAGGCATATAGCCTTCAAATGCCTTAAAACCTCGGTTGTTGAAGGCTTTTTGAACTCTATTACGAGGCAGTGGTTGCGGAGGTTTGCAAACCTCGGGTCGAAGGCGTTGTTGGCGATAAGCACTATGGGGCACTGGGCGGTTTGTATGATCTCTGTTATGGCTTTAACCCCGCCCTTGTCCGCCGTTCCAGTTAAACCGTCAAGCTCGTCGAAGAGGATGATTCGCCTAGCCCCAAACAATGAGCCATACTGTGATGCAAGCCCGGCGAAACGTTTTACGGCTTCTTCTGTGCGGTAGTCGCTGGCGTTTTTCTCAACCAACTCCATTTTGAAATCGTTCGCCAAAGCCTCCACAGTGACGGTTTTGCCCACGCCGGGAGGCCCATAAAGAAAGGCGGCTCTTTTGGATGGTATGCCCTTTTCCCATGATTTTATCCATTCAACAAACTTTTGAATAGCTTCTTTGTTGCCGACAACTTCTTTCAAGGTTTTTGGCTTGTACTTAACAGTCCATGGTAAATACACATTCTACACCTTTTTGGCGCCTTTAACTTCGTAGGCGGCCTCCACAAGTCTGGCCAGCAAAGCACTTAATTGGACCTCCTCGTCTGCCCCTTCCACAAGCCTGTAATCTATTTCGCCCGCAATGTCAGCCAGCTTTATCTTCCATGGTTCCGGAATGTCCAGCCTAAAGATTTCCGTGTGGATTTGGCGGATTATGTCGCTTCCAGCCACGCCATATTTTTGGATCATTTCGCGGAGTTGTTTTCGCGCTTCTATAAAGTTGCCTTTCATGGCTGTTTCAATCATTTTCCGCACATCCGCCGGGTTGGCCCTTCCAGCAATGGAGTAAACCACTTTGGCGTCTATGGGCTTGCCCAGCGAGGCAGCGGCTTGCAGAGTGTTTATGGCTCTTCGCAAGTCTCCGCCGCAAACCTCGTAAATGGCGTCTAACCCCTCTTCGAGAAGCGTAACGCCCTCGTTTTCAGCTATGTACCGCAAATACTTGTCTTGTTCCTCCCGCGGCAGATAAGTAAAACGGAACGGAGCACAACGAGACTGTATTGGCTCGATTATTTTACCGCTGTAGTTGGCGCACAATATGAAACGGCATGTCTCAGTGTAGCGTTCCATGGTTCGCCTTAGGGCTTGCTGGGCGTCCGCCGTCATGTTGTCCGCCTCATCCAAAATCATTATTTTAAATGGAATTTCGCCTATGGAACGAACCCTAGCGAAAGTTTTGACTGTTTCCCGCACCACGTCGATGCCTCTCTCGTCGCTGGCATTCAACTCCATAACGTATTCGCGGTAACCCTCGCCGTAAAGATCTCTGGCTAAACAAAGGGCAGCCGTAGTCTTGCCAGTTCCCGGTGGTCCGGCGAAGATGCAGTGGGGCACATTTTTGGCTTTGACAAAGCTTTTAAGCCTTTCAACTATCTCTTTCTGGTTCACCATTTCGTCCAGTGTTTTAGGCCTGTACTTTTCAGCCCACATCTCAAAACTCAATTGGGAGCCTCCTATGCTTTCATATGAGACAAGCCAATAAATACTTATTCGATATTGCAATAGACGGTTTATTGTAAATCTTACAAAGTCCTTTGATGGATGAGTTTTAATTTTCATTACGTTGGAAGTAACGCTTATATTTCGCTAAAGTCTATCTCGCGTGGTTTTGCAATAAGGTGGAAAAGGAGATGACAGAACGCGTCTTTAGAAACAGCTCTTATTTGAATGGGAAATCAACGACTGGAACAACAACAAGAGTCAAAGATACAAGTCCCTCAAGCGGCATGTGTCCAATATGTATCCGCGACTGCCCAGTACTCTGTGAAATAGGATTGTCGGCTTTTAGGGGGAGGGAAGCCCTCTATCCAGAGCCTGTGCAGTTCGGTTTCAGCACCGCTGGAGCCTTAAAAGACTTTGGCTTGGACTGGTCCCACTTCAACATACAAGCAAGCCTCTTTGAAGTTCATGGAATAGAGGAAAACCCAGACCTCGCACTTTTCCCAAACGTAAACATAGAAACCAAAGTTGGGGGCATACCGCTTAAAGTTCCCGTGCTGTGCGGCGCTTTCGGCTCCACTGATGTCGCGAGACTAAACTGGGAGGGGTTAGCCATAGGCACAGCCCTTTCAGGAGCCATGATAATTGTTGGGGAAAACGTATGCGGCATGGATCCCGAAGCTCAATTCACAAACGGTAAAGTAACCTACTCAAAGGAGTTGAAACGCAGAGTTGACATCTTCAGAAAGTTTTGGGATGGAAAATACGGCGAAATAGCCGTCCAAACAAACGTTGAAGACCAAAGGCTAGGCGTAGATGTCTACGCCATCTCAAAGTTAGAGGTCAATGTCATAGAGCGGAAATGGGGACAAGGCGCAAAAGCCATAGGAGGCGAGGTTCGCGTAAGAGACCTTGAAAGGGCAATAATGCTAAAGAAAAGAGGCTACGTGGTGATCCCGGACCCGGAAGACCCGGCGGTGCAACAAGCCTTCAAAGACGGAGTTTTCAAATCCTTTGAAAGACACAGCAGGGTTGGCATACCCAAAGAAAAGGACTTCGTAGAGGACGTTGAATGGTTAAGGAAGCAAGGGGCAAAACATGTAACCCTCAAAACAGGTGCCTACAGGCCGTCGGCAGTAGCGTATACCATGAAGATAACTTCAGAGGCAAAAATCGACGCCGTGTACTTCGACGGAGCTGGAGGCGGCACGGGCATGAGCCCTGTTCCCATGATGGACGAGATGGGCATACCAACAGTTTACCTAGAAACCATAGTGCTCAAATGCGCCCAAATACTAAAAAACAAAGGCCGTTACGTGCCAGACATTATCATGGCTGGAGGCTTCATAAACGAAACCCAAATTTTCAAAGCCATAGCCATGAGCAACTTCGGAGATGGCCCATTTGTAAAAGCCGTTTTGATGGGTCGTTCGCCTCTAACTGCCGTGATGAAAGCAAGCTACTTTAAACAACTGGCTGAAGAAGGAAGACTGCCCAAGGCTTTCGCTGAAAAATTTGGCACAACTCCGGAGAAATTCTTCATAGCCGTTCCGGAACTTAAGAAGAAGTATGGCGAACGTTTCAAGGAAATCCCATTGGAAGCCATAGGCCTCTACACATACCTAACAGATCGCATAGGCGTTGGTTTAAAACAGCTTTTGGCTGGCGCCAGAAAATGGCGACTAGACTTAATAGACAGAAATGACCTAATGAGCTTATCGGAGCTGGCAGCCAAAGTAACTGGCATACCACTAGCTCACGAGGCAGAAGCAGACGCCATCGAAAAAATTTTAGATTAAAACTCACTCCCCATTTTCTCTTTCTAAAAAGAAAAGAAGCTTTAGAGCATATGCCTTAACAGCGACGCAAACTTACAAGGTTTTAAACTCCTCTATCGCTTTTTCTAGACTACACTTTTTATATCCGCCCCGCTAGAAAATAGTGGAATCAGCGGAAGGGGAGCCCACATTGCAGGAGGGCATCACAGGCAAAATTAAAGCATTAGACTTCATTTTTGAGAACTCACCAGTAAGGGTTATCGCTAACCGAAACTGTACGGAAATTAAGCTTGCAGGATTAACCGTAGGCCCATTTGAAGAGGGAAACGAGTATGAAGTTTTGTACTGGGTGGCGCGGGAGCTTGAAAAATTCGGCGTGGTCCGCTTTCGAGGCGAGGATCTGCTGGATTCAGCCAAACTTTACAAGATTCACTGGAAGGAACGCGTCCAAACAGTTGGGCAAATTTCCGAACTTCCAAAGGATTTCTATCCCAAACTTCGCAGGCTTCTCGCGGGTTTAAAAGAGGAGACAGTAAAAAATCCAGAAAAAGTACGCGAATATGAGAAGGCGAAACAGTTGGCAACGGACATCGTTAACGTAAGATTGAAGAAAATAGTTTCCCTAGCATCCGCGCCAGCCCAGACGGAACATGTTTTAAGGAACCTCACAGCCGAGGAGAGGCTTCTATACGATAAGATTTACATGCTTGTCAATAAATGGAAGACCCACCTACTAGAGTTTGAAGAAAAAGCGGAGGAGAAGGAAAATGACTGAAGAACTGGAAATAACGGATCCCCAAGAACGTTTTCTTGAACTTTTTAAGACAGAGAAATACCGCCAAAGAATTTCACAGCTTGCAGTTTCCGGCAAAACATCACTGATTGTTGAGTTTGAAGACATTTTAACCTTCGACCATACACTTGCGGAGAGGCTCCTCGAAAAACCAGAGGAACATTTGAGACATGCGGACAACGCAGCGCAAAACCAGCTCGCCATAGAGGCCCCAGAATACGCGGAAAAACAAAAAGTAACGGTTAGAATTGTGGGGCTGCTGGAGCCCACACCCCTAAGGAAACTGGGCGCAGCTCACATCGGAAAACTCGTAATGATTGAAGGCATCGTTGTTCGTTCAACACCTGTCCGCCCAATGGTAATGCGGGCAGCCTTCAAGTGTCGCGGATGTGGAGAACTAACCTTCGTAGACCAGTCCGGCCTATTTTTGAAGGCTCCTTTTGCGTGTGCGAATCCTCAATGTAGAAGGAAAGGCCCCTTCGACTTTGTGCAGGAGGAATCCACATTCATTGATTCCCAAGACCTCCGCGTGCAAGAGCGGCCGGAAGACCTTCCACCCGGACAGCTGCCGCGAACATTACATGTAAAGCTTGTTGGAAGCGAAATTGTTGACGTTGCAAGACCCGGCGATCACGTTTCCATCGTTGGAATTGTCCGGGCGGCTGCTCCATCTATGCCGAAAGTTGGAAAACTCCGCGTTTTTGCATTACATTTAGATGCAAACTCCATTGAGGTTTTGGGAAAAGAACCCGAAGCAACACTGCCAACCCCAGAGGAGGAGAAACAAATTCTGGAGTTAGCCAAGGACCCGTGGATCCATAGGCGGATTATAAACTCTATAGCTCCTTCCATATATGGTTATGAACACGTTAAAGAGGCGATAATGTACCTTCTCTTCGGCGGCGTCTCGAAAAGTCTTCCAGACATAAACATAAGGGGCGAGCTGAACGTTCTCTTAATAGGCGACCCTGGAACAGCAAAGTCCCAACTTCTACAGTATGTGGCGCGGGTTGCTCCAAGAGGACTTTACACCTCTGGCCGTGGAACTACGGCGGCTGGCTTAACAGCGGCGGTTATACGCGAAAAAGGCGGTGGAATGAGTCTTGAAGCCGGAGCCCTAGTGCTGGCTGACAAGGGAATAGCGTGCATTGACGAAATAGACAAAATGCGTCCAGAAGACCGTGTGGCTATTCATGAAGCCATGGAGCAGCACACGGTTTCTGTGGCGAAGGGCGGCATTGTGGCAACCTTAAACGCTAGAACAGCAATTCTGGCGGCTGCAAACCCGGCTTTGGGAAGATATGAGCCGCGAAGAACAATAACGGAGAACATTTCGCTGCCCGTCACGATTCTTTCAAGGTTTGACCTCATATTCGTGTTGAGAGACGTACCAAACAAGGAAGTTGATGGAAAAATGTCAGAGCACATCCTTGAAATCCACCGAAGAGGCACAAGCCCCACGGAGCCCCCGATACCAATAGAACTTTTGAGAAAGTACATAAGTTATGCAAAAACCATAAAGCCCGTTCTAACAGATGAAGCGATGCAACGCATAAAAGACTTCTATTTAACCATGCGGGCTGCAAGTGAGCCGGAGGGCTCTCCCATAGCAATAACAGCCCGCCAACTCGAGTCGCTTATACGTATAGCTGAAGCCCGAGCCAGAGCCACCCTTCGCACCGAGGTTTTAGCCGAAGACGCGGAAGCAGCCATAAGCATAATGAAAAGATCCCTTGAAGAAGTTGGCATAGACTTTTCCTCTCGAAAAATTGACATAGACTTGATAATGACTGGCAAGCCGAAAAGCCTCAGAGACAAATTGCAAATACTGCTCTCAGTGCTGGCAGAAATGGAAATGGAAACGGGCATGGTTGAAAGGGCGGCTTTAATTAACAGACTCGAAGCCGAATACAACATTCCAAGGAATGAAATTGAACGCCTAGTCATACAGCTGCTACGTGAGGGAACAATATATGAGCCTAGAGAGGGCTACTTAAAGAAGACATAGAAAAATGTTGTAGCTTTATTGAGCAGCCTCCACGTTGGCTTCGACATAATACTGAGCGTTCGCAGTAAACACCGTTATGCCGACAGTTCTGCCCACATCATTAGACGCTATGCTGTCCGGGTCCTCTATATACAAGACCATAGTCCAGCCGGACTTTAACGTCAAATCGTTTGATGCTCGTTCAAAGGTTTCAGTACCTGAAAGATATCTGAATATCTGCCTCCACTGGTCATTTGTCATGGCGCTTGGCTTAACCATAGTTACATTTAAGTCTGCTGAAACCGTAATGGTGTTTGTCCTCCAATAGTATACCTTCGACCAGGGAGATTCTTGACCCCGCACCGATATTTTGTCGATCACTACGTCTCTGCCACCAGTGTTCAATATAACTAGCGCCGCTACAGCCCAGCCTCCACTTGTATTGCACCATACGTGCTGTTTTGTTAGGTGCAGCGACTCTTCCTGTACTCTTGTCGTAACCACGTTTACGGCGTAAAATGTTACGATTGTGGCTAGCAAAACTGAAACCACCAGTATTATTAGCGTGGTTACTACGACGCTTAAACCGGTTCTATTTTTCAGCAGATGCATATCTTCATCTCCAATGGTGATTTTGCTGCAAGATAAAAATGAAAAAGAAAAGTAAGACAATTTGTATGTCACAGGAAACAACGCAATCTAACAATTTTAATTCAAATGATTTATCAAAGGTTAGAACCACCTAAAAATATTCAAATTTTGAATTTTAAAGAAATTTAAAAAGCAAACCAGCTTTACGTGAATAAAAGGAAACGCCATGAACAGCATTATTATGGTCGTTGTCGGCACGAGACCCGAAATCATAAAAATGGCGCCCGTAGTGAAGTTGCTTCAAAAAAGCAGGCTCTCGTACATTTTTGTTCATTGCGGTCAACATTATGACCATGAAATGTCTCAAAGGTTTATCGAAGAACTTGAACTACCAAACCCAGACTACTGCTATCAGGTTAGGTCTTGCTCACAAGGAACGCAAACAGCTCGAATCCTTGCTAGCATGGAAAAACTGCTAAAAAGGACTAAACCGGCGCTTGTTCTCGTCGAAGGCGACACAAACGGAGTTTTAGCAACAGCTTTAGCCTCGGTTAAGCTTGGAATACCCGTGGGACACGTGGAAGCTGGACTTAGAAGTTTTGACCTACGCATGCCAGAAGAACACAATAGACGATTAACAGATCACCTCTCCACATACCTTTTTGCACCAACAAAGGACGCTGAAAGAAACCTCAGAAAAGAATCTGTCTGGGGAAAAATTTTCGTCACCGGTAACACTGTTATAGACACTGTAATGCAATATGCGGCTATAGCCGAGAAAAAATCGAAAATATTAGAGACTGTGCGCTTCCAAAAATTTGCATTAGTAACAGCGCATAGAGCGGAAAACGTGGACGATCCTCAAGTTCTCAAAAATTTCATGAAGGCTTTTATGGAATCACCCATACCAGTCGTCTACCCCGTGCATCCCCGCACAGAAAAAAGACTGAAACAAAATGGGCTGTACAGTAAAGTCAAAAAATCTGAAAACCTTCAAATTTTGCCACCAGTGGGATACCTAGACTTTCTAGTGTTAATGAGGAAGTGTGAAATAATTCTCACAGACTCAGGAGGTGTACAAGAAGAAGCCACAGCTCCACCGATAAGAAAGCCAGTGTTGGTTTTGCGACTTTCAACGGAAAGACCCGAAGCAGTTGAAGCTGGCTTCGCAAAACTCGTGGGAGTAAACAAACAAAACATATTGAAAGCGATAGAAGAAACTCTAGAAAATCGAGGAAAATTGCCTGAAAGCTCTCCCTATGGAGGTGGAGATGCGGCGGAAAGAATAGTTAAAATAATTGAGAGCGAATTAGCCGCGCCCTCTTTCTAGGATATGTAGGTTATCTTCTTATCCTCTTCTCTTCGCATTTCCTCAGCTTGCAAAGCCCTTTTCTCTTCAATCCTTTGCAGACGGGCAACCATACTTTCAGTTTTGGCTATTTCCTCATCAAGCCCAGACAGGTCAAGGCTTAAACCTAGAAGTTTTATTAAAACCTCTAAAACACTTTTAGCGGCCTTTGGGTCCGGTAGATAACCCCTCGTCTCACCAAGAAGGCACAAAGCGTCAACTCCCTTGAAGGGCGCCAAGCCCAAAATTAAGCCAGCCGTCCCAACAATGGGACTTCCAAGAGGACTTATTACGGCGTCGGCTTTCAGGGCACGGTCAAGAATTTTCGAGCTTGTAGCGGCCGCTATGACTTTTGGCTTGTCCTTTACCTCCACCCTATAACCGCCTATTGTAATTATGAGTTTTACATTGTATTGTTTGGCAAAATCCAATATTTTATTGGAAATCTCATATTGTCCTTCAATTGTTTGGGCTTGGCTGTCGCCCGTAAACAATATTAGGTCATTTTCGCCCCCCTCATTCTTCCAGAGGTAGAAGGCTCCCCGTAGAAGCCTAACACTTCCCTTTTTACTCACAAGCACAAAGTAGGGAAAGTGGGGCGAATACAAATGTGCAAATTTCTGAGCCTTCAACTGCTTAACCATGTACCGTATGGCAATTTTCCCAACAAGTCCAAGTCCCGGAAGCCCCTCAATCAATATCGGATTTTTCAACTCAACCTTCATTAACTCTTTTATGAAAGTCTCCTTCAACCTGAAACCTCCTTTTTCAAGGCCATTCGGTACTTGAGGTATTTGTCTTCAGGCGAAAACTTTGGAGGGTGCGGTACTCGAACAGTCCCGCCACATTTTGGACACTTGTCCCTCTTTAGCGTATATGCCCCGCATTTTTCACATTTCCTTAGAAGCCAACCCACTATTTCTCCCTTCTAAAGGTTCCTTGTCCACCAGCTTTAACAACGCTTAAAATGATGTTGTCCGCAACCCTTTGAAGAACAGCTTCCGCATGCTTATAGTTATCGGCTGAAACTTCAATGCGGTACTTCGGCGCAGCCACAACGTAAAATCTAATTTTCACATCTCGCGCTTTTTCAGCCTTCTTAGCGTTCAAGAACGCCTCCTTTATTACTTTCACCCCATCCGGCCGTAGGCAACGAAGCTCAACTATACCTCTAATTTTCACCATGGGTACGCGTATTTTTTCCCTTGCAACTTCGACAAAAACCTCAGCGAGGTCTTCTGGAACACCTATCTTTGTTAAAACCTCCACCCCTTCCATAGCGGCTTTTTCAAAACCTTCATACAAGCCGTATTTCTCGTCGATAATGGCTCCAGCCTTTTCATGAAGCTCTTCAACAGACATGCCGACTCTTTCAGCCACGCTGCGAAGCAGACTTTCAGCTTTTCGCTCCCTTTTCCAAGAAAGCATCTTCTCAATCTTTTCCCGTTTAGTAACCCTTCTAAGCGATAGGTCTATATGCCCCTTTTCCGGGTCAACCCTCAAAACCTTCAAAACAACCTTTTGCCCTTCCCGAACATAGTCCCTTATATTCCTAATCCATGAAGAGGCAACTTCAGAAATGTGCAAAAGTCCTTTTTTATCATATTCGTCAAGCCTAACATAAGCTCCATAATCTGTAACCGTTTCAACAGTGCAAATGACCAAATCGCCAACTTCAGGCCACTCCTGCCTTCTTAAAACCATAACCTCACCGTCTCTCACTCAAAAACCGCAACAACCTCCCCCTTGATAATGGCTTTCCCACCAGACGGCACCGCCAACTCAGCGCCACAAACATTACAGTTAACTCTGTTCACAGCGTGGCTGAAAATCATCTGTTCATTACCACACTTCAAACATTTAACCCTCAGAAAGGTGCTTTTAGGTCTTGGAATGAGCTTCTCCCACTCAGCCATAAATCATCACCGCCAATCTAAACTATAACGAGTTTCCTTAGACGGATTCCCTCTTTATGCCGCGTGTAACCGCAAACCTTACACTTCAACTTCAAAGTCTGCTTCTTAGTAGTTTTAGCAAACTTCCGCTGAAGGGGATACTTCTGCCCACCATAACCCTTCTTTTCACGCTCGTGGTGGCGCTCACCCTTCGCTAAAGCCCTACGCTTGCCAGCCTTATAAAGCGAAACAGCATGAACTTGATACGCCCTACACCTTGGACAGTAAGTCCTAATCTCCTTTGGCACATTCATGTGAGGATCACTTTCCTTAGAAAAAATCAAACATACACTTATACCTTTTCTATTAAACCGTGATAAGGTTTAAGTATTCTTCCCCAACTCCCTTATTTTCACGGAAACAAGCACGAGGACAACAGTCAACATTCCAGCCAAAAAGCCAAGCGTAAACATCATGAAAAGAGAGACGAAATCCGACTTTAAACTTATAAGGTTTACTGCCAACATGCCGGTTAAGAGACCAGCAATGAAAATTGCAAAACCTATCACCAAGAAACCTTCAATAAAGCCTCTCTTAATTTCCATAACCTACCACTTCCGCCGGACAAGCTATATATTTCTTCTTATTTAAGCTTAAACAAATTTCGGAAGAATAGAAACAAATCCTTGAGAGGTAGTCTTAATGAACTCAACTTTACAAAACAAGCTGATTTCGACTGTAAAAAAATTCACACCAATAGTTGCGTTCGCTGTACCGCTTCTGATTTTGTATCACCTTTATCCAGCCTCTTTTAATATGACTTGGAAAGGGCGAACATACTATCTATTCTTTATATGGCTTCTTGTCATGGAAACCATATTAAACTGGGAAGCGCTGGAAGTCAAGTGGAGAGGAAAATCTTTTAAAACTTTAATTCTATCAGTGGTTTTGGCTCTTCCCACAGTTTATGTTGTTATAGCCAATTACGCTGGCTTCAATGATTCTATTGTAAACTTCGCTATAAATCATGGAGTATATCCCGACAATGTTTGGTTAATGCCCCTAGCTATAGAATACCTAACTTTTACAATTTTGCTGGCATTGGTAGTAGTCACGGAGCACGAAATTGAAACTCTAACAAAATATTCGCTTTCAATTTTCTTTTTAGGAACCATCGGGCTAGTGTACTTGGTAGACAATCTGTATCCTTTTGGCAGATTTATTCCCTTCCAAATAATTGTGCCAACCACATCTCAGCTGGCAGCAAACGTCCTTAACACCATGGGCTTCAAAACCAGCCTATCAAGTGGGATAGATCCAGCTTACGGCTTAATAACAACCTTGAAAGTGTATAATGCCCAAAATGTTCTTTTGGCGAGATTTGGTGTAGCTTGGCCATGCGCAGGGGTAGACAGCTTACTGCTCTATTCAATCGTCACCTTGCTGTTTTTAAGAGAATTTGTCCCTTCGCTAAAGGCTAAACTTGCCTACTTTTTTATAGGGGCAGCAGTCACATATTTCATTAACGTATTAAGGATTGTTTCAATCTTTCTTGTAGCCATTAATGGGGGAGACTGGAGGCGGTTCCACGACTATTACGGTCCACTTTATTCTGTTGTATGGATCATCAGCTATCTATTAATAATAACAGGAATTCAGCTGATATGGAGGGTTATCAAAAACCGTTTTTATAAGTTAGTTTCAGCCAATTTCAATTTCTGACGCTAGGCCTTGTTTAACGAGGATTTTAGCGTTTCCAAGGGGCAGTACTGCTATGTCTTCAACCTTAAATGGACCGTAAACCTTCATGTCAGACCCTACTATTTGGGGGGCATCTTTCAAAATGCGCAGAACAGCAAACTTAGATTCACTCTCTGCTTTTTCTCCACGTCCATACAATATTTTATTAAAGAAAGATTGATATATTTTTGAGGCTGCTAGTAGGTTTGAATAAACTTTTTCTTCGAAGGATAGAAGCCCTTGTGCTTCTCTAACACCCCTAACAGCTGTTTTAATCAACTTTTTATATCGAATTTTCGTTATATCATCAAGCATGCGTTTAACATTGTATTCCTCAATTTTCAAAAGACTTGCCTTTACCGTTTTCTTGTCAAGCATTTTTTGTTCCTTCACTATTTCTTTTAGGTAATTTGTGATTTTTTGAACAAAGTCGACGGGAAGCATCTCAAGTTCCTTGTTTTTCAATTCGTTCTTCCATTTATCAAGTAGCTCGTTGTACAATTAGCCCAACACCTCAGCTTTGTTTTTGCAGATTAAGAGGGCAGCAGCCGACGTGGGCAATTCCACTTTTTGTCTCTTGTAGGGTCCAAATGTTTCGCCTCCGAGTCTGAACCTAGGCGCGTCCGATACAAACAGGGACACCGTGCCTTTTTTAAATGCTACGGCTTTATCAAACGGATCAAAACTTTCAATTTCGCTCGCTGGAAGCCATGTTTTTTTGAGTCCGGTTTTACCGTTCAATGTATTGGGCAACCTAATTAGACGATGTATGTCTGTAGTAACAACAGTGTCTATTTTTGCAGACTGCATTTTCACAGAATGCTCCATTATTCGCTTTATAGTTTCAGGTCCAACCCCTTTAATGTTTCGCCATGTTCCGGAAACCCAATTTTCAAGAAAAACGTTCTTGTTCTTTATTATTGCTTTAGCCAAATTCCTCTTTAGCCCAATCTTTACAAGGTCTTCTTCTGTTGCTTTGCTTATGAACCCTAAAACACCCTTGTTGAGACGTTTTCTCCAACCGTAGAAATACTGTTGGGTTATATCTAATGGTTCAGCGTTAAAACCAAGACCAATTACATAATCAACAATTTCCTTTCTTGCAATGGCATCCAATGCCAGAACAGTTTCGCTTTCAATTTGGATATGGTAACCACGGTGTCCTGAAAAAAACACCTTAATTTCCTTATCAGAAAAACCGAAGTCGTCCATAAGCATATCTAAAAGCTTTATTGTCTCCATCTTTGCCGATTCAAGGCATGTTTCACAAGGCCATGTAATTACGTTAAACTTTTCCCCATTACATATAGGACATTTTTCAGGTGTTACTCCTTTTCCAACGAAGCCGCAGGCGCTGCAGGCCCATTCATCATGGACCTTGTCGCAGTCTGTCGGTATATGGTCAGCGTCAACATCAAAAATTAAGTCCGCGCCTAACCACCCCTTCTGGTCCATTTCAGCGGTCGGATTTTCATAATACGCACAGGAATAATAAGCATCCATGGGGATGGAAGTTTCCAAAAAACTCTTCAACTCTTCGGGAGTACTGAAACTTTTATGGCGAAGCATAAAACCTTCAAACAAGTTGAAGCCAAACTCACGCCTATCCATTTTTGAAGGAAAATCCGACAAATAATACCGCCTATAATACTCGCCAAAAAGGCTCCGAACGAAACTATAGGATTTCTGATTCAACTCGATTCTCCACACCTTATTAATGCTTAAGAAAAGCATCTTATTAGCGATTCCTACTAAGTTGCACCCATTTATCATTAGCCATTAATATTCTCCTGTTTTATCACATAGACATCCATATCATAGTGGCTGTAATTCAAACAGTATTTTGTAAGGATGTAGTCCCTCAAACCATTTTCATGGTATTTAGGAGTATCTATTCCGTTCCAAATTAAAATGTCTGTAATTTTACTTCTCATAATAACTATAACTTTGGGTTTTTCAGATTCTAAAGCTTGTTGAATTTCATTAATGGTTATTAACCCACCTGAATAACCAGTGAACCCACCAACATAAGATGTACCAAAGAAGCCCCAAACATCCTCATAAAATCCTTGATATTTCCATATGGTTGAATTTGGAGTTACTATTAACCTTCCGGCAAAGAAAGCTATGTCAGCTTCTGTTGTCCAAATTTTATCGTTATCGGTGGTTATGCTTTTTATATAATTAGCAACCTCCATTTTGGCGCGGACAGCTAACTCAGAACTTGGAGAACCTAAGAAAATATTGCTCGACAAAAGGAAGTGAATCGTAAAAACCAGGAGAATCAATGTTACCATTTTCACTTTTGTACGTTTGAGATTTATGTATTGATTGAAGCTTTTAGCTGCAATGATGCAAAGGATAGGTGTGAGCATCAAAAAATAATGGTTAATAAGCACCTTGCCCAAAAGAATGAACACAAACGGAATCCCATACAGCAATAATAATACAATATCCTTCCTCTCCTTCCAAACAAATAAAATTGGTGTTGCAGCTACAAACAACGGTAAAGACAGAGCGAAAAAAATTCCAAACTCAACTATTTTGACAGATATTGGAAAGTCAAAACGAATTGTTTGAAAGATAACGGTTTGAATGAACCAGTATTGATGAACATTGAAGAGAACCAGTAAGATCAAAAATATAGAAGGCATTATTAAGGCAGACGCTATAAAAGTCATAAGTTTCTTAAAACCCTTTAAAGCTACAAAGAAAACTATAACTATAACCGCCAAAAGCGCTGAATACTTTGAAAGAAACGCAAGTCCCGAGAATAAGCCGCAAGCGAATAAGTTCTTTTCCCCGCCAATTTCGTAGTATCTGAAAAAGAAATAAAGTGAGAGCGTTACGAAAAATAAAACTGCATTTTCTACAACAGCCAGTTTATTATAATGTAAAACATAAGGGGATAAAGCGAAAAAGGCCAAAGCAATTAAAGCTGTACTTCGAGAATATAGGTTATTAGCAATATGAAAAATAAGCAACATAGTTCCCACACTTAGCAGTATGGAGACCAACCTTGCACTTAACAGACTTGGGAAGAAGTATATGAAGGGATATTCAATTAGGAAGTAAAGAAGAGGATGAGCAATGAAAATATCCTTATAAGGAACACATCCTTTTGTCAGGGCAAAAACTGCTTGAGTGTAAACACATTCGTCGGCTGTCATGTGATGAAAAAACAATAGGTTATAGAGTCTGAAGAAAATTCCAGCAGCCAATATGAGTAGCAGTCTGAGTGTATCTTTTATTTGCATTTCTTAATACCGCCTGTCGTTGGAAATCTATTCGAAGTACTTAGACATTTCTGGAATATTCTCTCGTGGCTGTCCACGTAATAATCTACTGTGAATTTGTTTGCATAATTGACAGCAGCAGCGTGAGATCTCTCAGAAAGTTCAGCCCATAATTTTCTGTTGTGACATAACATGCTAATTTTTTGAGCCAAGGAAAAGTGCGATTTTGGTTCAAAAAGCAAACCTTTTAACAAATATATATTTTCCCTTACGCCAGGAAGGTTTGAAGCTATTGGAACACACCCAAACAAGGCACCTTCTATCAAAACAAGTCCGTAAGCTTCGGTTGTATTTACAGATGGAAGACATATAACATGAGCACGTTTGTACAAATCAATTAGCTTATTATCGTTCAAATCCCCAAAAAATTTAACGTTTAAAAGATCTTTGGACAGCCGCATCAATTTTGGCTTTAGATATCCATCTCCAACGAGGAAAAAATTCACATTCTTCAATAGTTTAGCTGCCTTAATAAACACATCTATTCCTTTGAAAGGACGAAATTGGCCTACGTATAGAACAGTGAAGGAACCTTCTTTACTTCTTATGTCAAGGCTTTTGGGTGGAAGAAATGAAGCTGGGGGTCTCACAACCCAAACATTTGGTAAATTTTTGAAGAGCAGTTCATAGTCGTATGAATGAACCACCACAGCTTGAGCTTTTCTCGCTAAGAAACTGTGAACTTTTCTATAGATCTTCGAAAGGCTGTCTGAAATCCAGCATATTTCCGCGTGGTGGGTATAAACAATTGGCACTTTTGAACGAACAAGCATTGAATCAGAGAGAAAAGGTGTCGGCCCATGTAAATGAATTAAATCGTAATCATCCCATCGGTGAAATGGAATAGTGCTAAACTTAAATTCTCTGAGTCGTATTTTAGGTGATATGATTTGTACCACGTGACCTCGCTTTTTAAGTCCCGTGGAAAGTATGCTTACTAGACGGCTTACCCCACCTTTATATGGAGGGGCATCCGCCGCGACCTCGAGAATCCTCATTTTCCGCTTACCTGTCCTTTTATGTATGGTAATTTATTGGTTACAAAGACCATTAGTAGTTAACATTTTTGTTCTTGACAATTCCGAATTTCCGACCTAAGCTTGAATAAAGCATTAACTTGGGTCCAAGCGATTTTCGGAATTTTCCAAGGTTTATAAATACGGGTGGAGCTATTGTCCATTCTTTTTCTATGGTTTATTGAGACCTCCACAATATTAAAGCCCTTTGCATAGGCTCTTACAGTGAATTCGTTCCAGAAGCTTTCACTCATGTATTTGCACTCACTTGCTATTTCTCTTGCAACTTCTGTTTTCATTAACCTAAATGGTGCGGTCATATCCATAAAATTTGGTAGATTAAATGTGCATTTAACCATTAACTGAAATATCTTAGACATAACCTTTCTGTGAAAGGCATCCGCCCTATTCTTTCTCCAACCACATACTATATCGTATTTGGTTCGTAGATTCCAAAGCTTCCAAAAGTCGGTTGGGTCATGCTGTCCATCGGAATCAGTTATTAATACATATTCAGCTTCGACTAATTTTAATCCATCTTTGATCCCTCCGGCATATCCTTTGCGGAAAGGCGAAAGTATGGCTTTCAAAGGTATCCTTTCGCTCATTTTTTCAATAATCTCTTGAGTATTATCATTGCTTCCATCTTCACTTAAAACAATCTCTAGAGGCATTTTAGAGCCTATGACATCATAAAATGACTTAACAGTTTCTTCGATTGTTTCAGCTTCATTATGAACAGGCATAAGTACAGCTACTTCAGCTTTTCCAACTTTGTGCGTAAAAGTGTCAATAACTTTTTCGCTCACGTGACTGAGCGCTCCATTAGTATTTTCTCATCGATATAGCCTTTAGGCTTATGAGTATTAACATAATGTTGAATAGTCTTGCGTAAGCCCTCTTCAAGGCTGACTTTGGGCGTCCAACCCAAAAGATGTTTAGCTCTAGATATATCTAACGCCCTACTTGTGACTCCTTCTGGTTTTGATCTATCATAAATTATGCGTTTAGGTTTCCACCCCATTATTTCGAATATTTTAGCGGCAACGTCTTTTATCTTGTATCTCCTCCCGGTGCCTAAATTTATCGGTGTACCATCGGTTATTTTTTCAGCCGCAAGGATTGTCCCATCAACTATGTCGGAGACATAGGTGAAGTCTCTTTCCTGCTCTCCTGAGCCCCATATAACATATGGATCCATTCTTTCAAAGGCCTTATAGATTAAGGCGATTATTGCATGTGTCTCGTTTTCTCTTGGACCGTACGCCGTTACAAACCTTAGGATGCAGCCCTTCATTCCATATTGTTTTATAAATGCGATTAGTTGAACCTCTCCCATAAGTTTAGCCCAACCATATTCTATATCAGCGCTTAGGGGTTTATCCAGTGCAAATGGATTGCTGTCGTCCTCCTTTAACAAATAATCAGAATCCGTAGTTGCTTGAAGTTGAGGTGGATATACACAAGCACTGCTGGCCATAACTACTCTTTCAACGTTAGCTTTCAGACATGCCTCAAAAACATGATGATCTATTGCAAAATTAGAGCACACATCAGCGGGATGGGTGTGGATAAAACCCCTTCCTCCATGGGTTGCAGCTAAATGGAAAACAACCTCATGGCCCTCAAATATTTTCACAAGTTCTTCGAGATGACACCATTCTAGGTCTATTTTTACAACACGAATTTTATGAAAAGATTGTGCAAGGTTTTCAACAGTCCCGCTACTGAAATTATCTACAACTGTAACATTGCTCCCCAACTCAACAAGTTTGTCGACTAAATGACTACCAATAAAGCTTGCACCACCGGTGACTAAAACTTGTTTGTTTTTCCAATATGTCATATTGAATTATCTCCATGACAGTTAGTCTCGGACTTTAATATTGCCCGGAGTATTTTTGGTAATTTAACAAGAAGTATTTATAAGTTATACGCAAAACTGCCTATCTATTTTCTCATAACCTATGACGGTAGTGTTTGAGCGGATGTTTAATCTCACCACAAAAGTTAGGATTTGTGCATATCCCATGGGTTTGGAGGGTTTCGCATTTTGGTGGTTTGTATCTTGTTCTTGAGCCTCTTTCGCCTGCTATGTGTTCTACTTGGTATCGGGTTAGGCGTTCGTTGAAGTCTGATGATGTTCGGAATAGGTCTATTATGTTCTCTTTTGGCATTCCAATGTTTACGAGGAAAGTTGTCAGCGTGAATCTTCCTATGTGAGATATATGCCGTCCTTTTAACGCTGCTTCGTATAGGGCTTTTATGCAGGGTGGGAATGCTTCCACATTTATTGTTTTGGGGATTCCTTCTATTTCGGCTATGTCTACTTTTTCAAGGATTAGGTTTTTCAGTGTTTCGGCTATGTCTGTTATTTTTTGGGGGAGTTTTGGCAGTTCTTTTATTTCTAGGCGTTTTTCTACGTGTCTCCTAACTTCTTCGCTGAGGAGTCTTGCCGTCTCCGTTTTTGTTAGGTAGACGTATCCGTGGACTAGGAGTCGGTTGATAAGTTTCCATTTTTTATCGCGGAGGTTTGCCGTGTTTTTCAGGTAGTCTGCGAAGTGGAGTTTGAACTTGTAGGGCGCAACGTTTTCTTCAGCGTTTGCGGTCGTTATTTTCCATTGGAAGTTTTCGGCTATTGCCAAGATTTTCTCTTTTGGTTCGAATTTTAGGTCGTTGTAGGCTTGTTTTGCCTCTGCTAGGGCGTAACGCCTTTTTATGAACTGGTTTTCTGTGGCTGCTGCAAGCATTATGGCTGTTGGAAAGGATAGGATTTCTATTTCCTCGTTTTGAAGTTTTCTGGACGCTATGGCGTATAATATGGCTTCTTCCACTCTTTCTTTGGCACGTTCCAGAATTTGGGAGAATTCTGGGCTTGCCAAGTCTTCGATTTTTAGGTCTAGGGTTTTTACGTATTCTGCTGCCTCTTTGAGAAAGGGATATTTGGCTAGATCGCTTTTTGTAAACTTTATTGTTGCGGTTTGCATTTTTCCACTTGCATTTTTCCACTAGGCTGTTTCTATTCTTGGCGCCAAATAGAAGACTAGTTTTCCCTCTCCGGCTTGTTGGAAGTCAAGTTTTATTGGCATGTCTGTGGAGAATTCGAGGACTGCAATGTCGGATGTGGCTGACGCCGCCTTAATTATTTCTGTTAGGTAGCTTAGGCTGAAAGTTGCCTTCGAGGGTTCTTTTGCTTCCAAATCCAGTAGGGCGTCGCTTCCTTTTTTGAGCTCTATAGTGGCGCCCATCAAGTCGCCTGTTGCTTGAAAAACTAGTTTTTCGTTGTCTGCTTCTATGCGGACGTGATCGCTTACAAGTTCAGCGTCTTCTATGGCTTCGCGAAGCCCTTCGGTTGTTGCTTTTGCTCTCACGTTGAAGGTTATTTTCGGTGTTGGCACCTCTTCCTCCGAAGCCTCTAGGATTGGCATGGTGAATGTGCGCGTGTATTTCCCAGTCATTTTTACTTGCAATTTGCCAGTTTTTTCGTCGAGGGCTAATTCGACAATTTCTCCTTTGCCAGCCCTCTTTAACAGTTTCAGTAGTTCGCTTATGTTTATGCATATTTTTGTGGGTTCTGTGCAGACGTATTCGTCGAAAACTGTTTTTGGCCATTCGAAGTCTACCATGGCTACGCGGGATGGATCCATAGCCCTAAGGCTTAGGGCTTCTGGAGTTATTTGGAATGTGGCCTCGTCCACGAGGATGGATATGGCGTTTGCCATGTCCCTTAAAAGTTTGGCGTCTGCAACTTTAAGTCTGAACATGCCTCTCCCTTTTAAAGGGTAATGCTTAGGATTATAAAACTTTATACTTAAAGGTGACTGCCACGGCTTGTGCTAACTGTACTCTCTAAACGTGTAGCCGCATTTTGTACAGCGCAGGAACTGGGTTGAGGATTCGTCTGCTCCTCGAGTTTGCACTTGCCAAACATAGGCTGTGTTGTTTCCGCATTTGGGACATTCGATTCTTACCGTTGGCAGTGTTCGCAGTTTCTGTTCTTCCTTGCCTATCACAGCAACTTGTTGTTGGGGGTTGTGCTGTATGATTTTTGCCACTTTGGGCGTTACTTCTTCGCCTACTATTTGCCGTTTGTATCCGCATTTTGGACAAACAAGGGTTAGGGATTCTTTTTTCTCGTTTTTACCCTTTTTAGGGACTAGGCGAGTTCCACATTTTGGGCAAAATTCCATTGTTTGAAGCTCCGATCTTCGTTTGTTTTCCCATGTTCACGGTGTCTTTTAAACTTTTCTTGTCCCCAATTAGTATTCTAGAACTATAGCGGGGTTATGCCGGAAGCAATTAAATGGGCTACGCGGAGGGCTTCTGGAATATTGCTCCGAGTGGATGTCAACTTCAAGATTTTTATGGCGTCTTCCAGTGTTATTCCAACCGCCTGCATGTAAATCTTTTCTTTGCCGCCTTTAACCGACACTTCTATTGGTTCTCCAGCGTTTAATACGGCTTTCCAGCGCTCCTCGCTTTTTGGAAGGTTTTTCAAAGCCTTTTGAATCTCTTCGAGGTTTGGCTTTTCACGGGTCACAGTTATGATTGGAAGCTTCGTTTTAGCGTTCAACTCTTTTATGTCAACAACGTTGAAGCCGGCGAAGGTTATTCCATCCAACATTACCACTCTTAACTGTTCGTAGTGAGGAGAAACCATTATCATTTGGGCGATTTTTCTTGTGGCGTCCATGCCGTCCACTTTGATTTTTGTGTGCATTACTCCGTCAAGCCAGTATCCTCCACGGAAAACAACGCCGATGACTGGCACGTAGCCACGCGTTCTCGGTTTAAATATTCCGTCGTCAACGCCTAGAACGCGGATTTCCGGCTTGATTACTCGAAACTTTTTGTAAGCCAAAACCTCCCCTCTTAAAGCACAGAGATTTTAGAAGATAGAAACATGTTATAAGGTTTAAGCGAAAAGTTTAAAGTGCCATCTCCAAGACAGAACCAGCCATGTGTGGTGAACAATGGACAAGGCATATGCCCTCAGCCTTTTCCTAATAGCATTGGGCGTTCTGCTGGTTTTGCATCATTTAATTTTTTGGCAGAGGCCCTTCGACTTGGCTGACATGATGCACCATGAATTCTTTGAAGCCATATTTTTCACGGCTGGCTTAACGCTTCTTGTGGCTAGGCGTTTTTCCAAAAAGCGTGGGACTCAATAAATGGAGATTATAGTCCACAGCGGAACAATAATCACCATGAAAAACGGCCAGGTGATTAAGGATGGCGCTGTAGTCGTTGAAGACAAAACAATAGTTGATGTTGGAAAAACCAGCGAGATACTTGGGAAATATCCACGAGGCTATGAGCGGATAAACGCGAAGGGCAAGGTGGTTATTCCCGGACTTGTCAACACACACCAGCACGCCGCCATGAGTTTGTTAAGGGGTTATGCAGACGACTTGCCACTGCAAGAATGGCTTGAGAAGTGGATTTGGCCCTTGGAGGGACACATGAACGCCCATGACATTTATGTGGGGGCTCTTTTGACGGCTGTGGAGTCTGTTTTGGGCGGCACAACAACAGTTAACACCATGTACCATTACATGCCAGACGAAAATGAGGCGAAGGCTTTCGCCGACGTCGGTGTGAGGGCGGTTGTGGGGCATGTGTGCTTTTCATGGCGTAAAAAAGAGGACAGAAAAGCATTGGAGAATTTAGCCAAAAACTGGCATGGCAAAGCAGATGGATTGATAAGGGTCAGCATTGACCCCCATGCACCCTACACGGTTGACCCTGAATATATGCGGGAGCTCAAAATGCTGTGCGGCGAATTAAACGAAAAGTATGGTTCTGAAAAGGCGCCGATTATTTGGCATATTCACGTGGCAGAGACAAGCGACGAGCCGGAGAAAATCCGCAAAGCCTTTAACGTAAGCCTACATGGCGGTGTCGTGGAGTATTTGGATTCCTTAGGCGTTTTAGATAGCCAAGTGGTTGCGGCGCACTGTGTGGCTTTAACAGACAAGGACATAGCGGTCATGAAACGTCGAGGGGTTAGAGCCTCTCACAATCCGATTTCAAACCTTAAGCTTGCCTCCGGCATAAGCCCTGTTCCCAAAATGCTTGAGCATGGCGTAACGGTTTCGCTTGGCACTGACAGCCCATCCTCCAATAATTCGGCGGACATGTTTGAGGTTATGAAGATGGCGGCTTTACTTCACAAAGGCGTAAACAAAAATCCAACATTAATGCCAGCAACCCAAGTTTTAGGTTTGGCAACAATAGAAGGCGCGAGGGCGCTTTCATGGGATTCGGAGATAAGCTCAATAGAAGCTGGCAAAAAAGCAGACTTAGCCATAATAGACTTTGCTAAACCGCACCTTTGCCCAGTCCATAACGAGATAAGCCACCTTGTTTACGCGGCGAAAGCCACAGATGTTGAAACTGTCATAGTGAACGGCAAAATAGTAGTGGAGAACAGACGTTTAACAACAGTGAACTGCGAAGAAGTTATGGAGATGGCCGAAAAAGCCAAAAACAGCCTTCTAGAACGGCTTAAACGCAACATTAAATAGTCAAGCCGCAAAATTGCATGGAGGAAGTGGCGCCCTCTTGATGAACTATAAGGTTAAGGATGAAAGCCTAGCGGGGAAAGGTTTTCTGCAAATAGAATGGGCTTCAAAACACATGCCAGTGTTAAACCAGATCAAAAAAAGGTTCAGCCAAGAAAAACCATTGAAAGGGGTAACCCTAGGCGCTTGTCTTCACGTGACAAAGGAAACCGCCGTTTTGGTGGATGCTTTTTTGGCCGGCGGCGCAAACGTCGCCCTTTGCGGTTCTAATCCTCTTTCAACGCAGGACGAGGTTGCGGCAGCTCTAGCCCAGCTTGGTGTCCACGTTTTTGCATGGCGTGGACAAACCACAGAAGAGTATTACTGGTGTATTGAAAGGGTCATAGATCACAAGCCATTAATAACGTTAGATGATGGGGCAGACCTTGTAACTACCATCCACAGCAAAAGAACAGACATCTTATCAAACGTGAAAGGCGGAACAGAAGAAACAACCACGGGCGTTTTGAGACTTAAAGCCATGGAAAAAAGCGGCACCCTGAAATACGCGATTATAGCCGTCAACGACGCATACACGAAATATCTTTTCGACAACCGTTACGGAACCGGCCAAAGCACCATAGACGGCATTTTAAGAGCCACAAACATCCTGTTAGCGGGCAAAAACTTTGTGGTTTGCGGTTATGGCTGGTGTGGGAGAGGCATAGCCCTAAGAGCCAGAGGCATGGGCGCCAACGTCATAGTTACAGAGACCAACCCGTTAAGGGCTCTTGAAGCCGTTATGGATGGGTTCCGCGTCATGCCTATAAGTGAGGCTGCAGAAGTCGGCGAAGTCTTCGTTACAGCGACAGGCGATATAAACGTTATCCGCAAAGAACATATGCAGAAGATGCGGGACGGAGCCATCCTCGCCAACAGCGGCCACTTTAACGTGGAAATAAATCTAAAAGACCTTGAAGAACTTGCGGTTTCAAAACGGTTGATAAGATCTAACCTTGAAGAATACACGTTGAAGAATGGGAGAAGGCTTTATCTTCTTGCTGAGGGGCGCCTAGTAAACCTTGCAGCCGCCGAGGGACACCCATCCGAGGTTATGGACATGTCCTTTGCCAATCAAGCCCTATGCGTCGAATACCTAGTTAAGAATGAAAAAATGCCCCCTCGGGTGTATGTTGTGCCAAGAGAGATCGACGAAGCCGTGGCGAAACTCAAGCTGGAGGCTATGGGCGTAAAGATAGACACATTAACGGAAGAGCAGAAAAAGTATTTATCCACATGGGAGCTGGGAACAATATAACGAGATTTATGGTAAAGTTTTTAAAGGCATACATTATAAGACATAGGCTTGAAAATGGTGATATGATTGGTTAGTAAAGATCAAGCAATTGGCGGAGTAATATTTGCAGTATGCGTAATTATAGGTGTGCTATATACCCTTGGATTATTCTATTTTGGAAACCCCTTCGGATGGGCGCTATCCTTCACATTAGTAGCAATACCAGTGTTCATCGCATTTATTGCAGTCATGGCTATTGGCGCGTGGATAGGCTGGACCATGGCGACTACGCCTCCACCCAAACCAATAGAGGAAATTACAAGCGAACTTGAAGAGAAAAAGGAGGAAGCCCCAGAAACAAAAGAAGCTGAAAAGACAGAAGCAGCCGCAGAGCCAAAAGAAGAGGAGAAAAAGCCAGAAAAGAAGACTAAAAAGGAGAAATAGCCCCTCATAATCCCAAAAATTTAAAGGCGAAATGTAACGCAACACTCACCACTGCCGTTATAACCACTATCACCATTATTGTTTTTGGAGAAAATGAAACGGAAGAGGTTTCTTCCCCTTTAGGTTGAATTTCGTAGGACGTTATCTCCTGAGTTTCAGCATCCACGTGGATCATGGCGGTAAACTTTTTCATCTCCACTTCAACTGTGTAGATTCCTTCTTCCAGCGAAACCTTTTTCGGTTTCAATACCCCCTTATGCCCAATCCTCTTAAGGAAGCCCGTAGCTATAGCAGTAACAGACTCAGCGTTCAGCCTTTTCAATTGGGGTGTTGCAGGAGTAACAACCCCCGGAGGTCTTTTCTGTAAGGCTGTTGCCAACTGCTCATTCCCCTGCAAATTTTAAAGACACGCAGATGGTTTAAAAGAGGGTGTGCGTATCATAGGAAACCAACCTATACAGTTATGCCCTTAAGCATACACTGCACTATTTTTGGACAAACCATACACTCTTCCGGAGGGGCATCCCGTGAAGAGCGTTCGCTTAAATATCCAAAGTAATGCTTGCAGTTTGATGTTTCTGCTGAAGGTTGAGGTTGGGCGGCGCTTACGACTTCTTCATGTTTTGTTTCGAGTTCTAGTTTGGCAACCTCTTCGGCCATGACCGACTTCTGTTTTGATGGTGAAATTGTTTCTTCCGTTGCGATTTCGGTTAGGCAGTAGGGACACGCTTCATAAACCACGGCTGCCCCGGAGCTTAAGTTTTCAACTTTCAATGGTTTCGTGAACATTTTTCCACACGCCGGGTTTGGGCAAGTGTGGTTCGGTGTATCTACAGAGTTTTCCCTCTTCTTTTTCGTGTTTTTCCCTCCGAATCATTAGATTCAGACTCTGACTTATAGTGTTGATGAATCCAAAATCCTTATTCAAACTAACACTCCAAAAGCAAGGGGCGAAACGTCTTAAGGAGCAGCTAACTTTTTAAGGTCTTCCTCTCCTTCAGCGTAGCCTGAAGCAATCAAAGTGTCGCCTACTTGGATTTTAGTGTCGGGTTTCGGTCTTATGCATTTTTCGCCTCGCTTTATGGCGAGAACCCACATGCCTGTTTCCTCTGGAATTTTGACATCTTTTAAGAATTTGTTTGCAAGCGGGGAGTTTTCATTTACCTGCACATAGGTTATTGTTTCCTCAGCTTCTTCTATTGCGAGTTTCAAAACGGGGTGCGGCTCCAAACCTCTCAAGACAACTTCGGCTATTTGCGCCGCAGCGTCAGCTATTTTCTCGGTCACAACTCCAAGCCTTATTAACCCAAGGAAGCCTTTAGCCTCTTCCTTTTTGAAGCCGCTTGTGAGAACTTGCAACTCGAATTCTGTGTGCAGTTTATCCACGTACTCTTCGAGTTTTTGCACTTCTTCGGCAAGCTCCCTGCTATTTAAAAGAAGCGCCGAATAAGCCAAGTCAATCATAAGCTCAGACGTGTCTTTAAGCTCAACAAAACGTTTGACTATTTCCTCAAACTTTTTCTGGCTTGTTCTCGGCACGCCTAATCCTCCAGCTTGTCCAGTTTTCCCTCGCAGAGCGCCTTAAGCTCCTTCAAGCCTTCAGAAGTCCCCCTAGCGATCAAAACGTCGCCTGCGTGGATTTTTTCTGTTCCTTTTGGGTTTATTATCCAGTCTTTCTCCCGGTAAATGGCGATTATGTCTACGCCCATTCTTGGAGCAAGTTCAAGCTCGCCTATCTTTTTACCAACAAGGATGGAGTTTTCTTGCACTTTAGCTTTTGTGAGACGCTCCTCAACTCTCTCGAAGATTTCGCTTACAATTGGGTGGACGCCAATGTTTTGGGTGACTATAGCGGCTATGTCTGCAGCAGCGTCTGAAATTTTGTCTGTGGCGGAAGCTACTTTTGATACGCTTACCAGTGCTTCGGCATCTTCAGCGTCTCTGGCGGCTATCATTGTCACCATTTCCAATTGGTAGGCTAGGGTGTCTATGCGCCTCTCAAGCTCTAAAACGTCTTCGGCTAAGTCCCTGTCGTTGAAGAGAGCGGCTGAATAGGCTAGGTCTATCATGAGTTCGGAGAGGTTTTTCATTTCGCGGAGAAGATCTCGGACTGGTATGGGCTTATACTCTATCTTCTCGAAGGATTGCATAGCGTTGGGAGCGCTCCCAAACAGACTATTAAACTACGGATATTTTAACCCTTATCCCTGAAAGGGCTAAATCCAAGCCCACAAAGTCAAAGCAACAAGCAGCGACACGGTCGTCAAAGTGTCAGCCAAAGAGCTTTCGATGGGAATTTCAAAGTTATCGGGGTCTAGACCCCTCTGGTAGGTTATAATTGCCACTGAATAGGAAACCAAAACGATTAGGGCAGCAGCCAAAACATTAACGGTGAACAAAAGCAGGGAAAAACATGCAAGTTTTAGAGGCGTCAATATCCCTTTAATTGTTAGTGCTAAAATGGAGTAAGCGAAATACATTATAAAGGAAGCCGACCACGCGCCTGAAATCTCTGTAAAGTGGTTTTTTATCGAGGAAAAAGAGGATTTCAAGCTTCCGAGAGCCAGTTTTGTTGTGGCTGTCGAGCCGACGACGGCTCCCACGTCGCCAATAGTGTCTATCAAAGCGGGATAAACGACGTAGACCGGATATTTTCCGTAAACTTCTTCTTTTTCACGTACAAGCTCATCCACCCTTCCTAGGACTGCTCCGGCAACGTTAATTATGAAGGAAACCAAAACAAGCGTTAAAAGGGATTCCCTTAAAGTTTTAGCGAACTCTGGCTCCTGCACGTTTTTAAATAGCGTGCATAGAGCCGCTATAAAGAGAGCCAAGCTGATTGGAATAAGACAGTATGAGCCAAACATGAGGCAGATGTTTAGCATGAAAATGTAAATGGCGGTTATCAGAAGATCTGAAACAGTGGACTCTACCGGATATAGGACAATATCTGGGTCCAAGCCGTGTTTAAAAGAAAGGAAAGAGACAGTCAATGTGAGCGGGGAAATAACGGCCAAAGCCAAAGCCATCGTAGCCATCAACACGTTTAGCATGTCCCAAAACTCGGCGAGAAACATGCCAAAATAGAGGGTTCTGAAAAGCACCGCAATCAAACCCATAAAAATGGTGGCCTCAAAGGTTAGGAACACAATCGCCTGAAAAAGCAAGTAGAAGCTTTTAGTGTTTCTGAAAAAGCGGGGCTGAACAGTGCCAAGGTGAAGGGCGGTGCTAAGCCTCCCACAGAGCAAGCCGCCAATAACTCCCCGAGCGCTCAGTATTGGAGGATAAATCACAACAGCCCATGGGGCCCGCTCGAAAAGCCCAGAATAGTATGCGATAATAGTTCCGGCGGCTATTCCAAAAATGTTGAAGGCATAAGCCATCACCGACTGCTTTAAGATTTTTGCGAACCCTGGCTCAGCATCTAGCGTCATTGCCTAAACCCCCACAGAAACACGCTGATGAAATCAATATTGAAATTCTTAGGCAAAGCTTAGTTAAGCAAAACTTTTTGGCATAGAGGCTGGACACACGGCTGTTGGCGTTTCTGTGCATGTGCACTGCTTTGGCTGGTTTCATTGTCTTCGCCTTCTTGGCGTGTTAGGCCTTCTTCCATCCCCCATAGGCACTCCTTCAGGCGCGCATTTTCCAGCGTGCCCTCAAACTCCACTTTTATTGTTCGCTCCTAAACCATCAAATGGTTTTGGAACATCCTAATTAATTTTTCATTCAGATTCAAGATTCATAACGGTTTTAATTACCCAAACTCAAGTACTCTACATCACTAAAGCGTTGTGGTGAAATGTACGCCGTCTGGGTAAAGATTGATGAAACATTGCCATGGATCGAACTTAGAGGCACATACCAAACAGAGAGGGAAGCGCGAAAAGCAGCAAAAGATTTCCTAAAAACGGTTGAAGTGAAGATCGTCAAAGTTGATGTTAAACACAAGCCAGTGAAAGCTGTGGTTACTGTTAAACGCTAAGCCAGAGCTGTTACGCTTAATATTATCCATCTTCTGTTTTAGGCGGCGGATAACACGTAGAACATTTGCAGACGTCAAGCGCTGGAAGATCCTCTTGATGAAGTTTGCATATAACCTTCTCATACCTTATGGCGGCACATATCTCACACAATTTTTCTATGACATCTTCAAGTGTGGCTTCCTCTCGAGCTATAGCTTCAGCCAACCTTGAAATCATTTTCATGGCTTCCGGCGACCTTTCTATTTCATTGGCTAAAATGGATCCCCTTTCGCCTTTGTAATATTGGGTTATTGCGGCTGGCGTCAGCTCCATTTTTTCAGAAACCTCTATTTTGCGCAGGTTATGTTTTTCTATGAGTTCTTTTGTCACGAGCACTCTGATGGCTGGTAGAAGGTATTTTACGACAATTACGCATGGTGGTTTCATTTTGTTCCCTTGTTATTTTTGGCGGTAAGTTTATATATTTTTAACGGTGTTAAATTTCCGTTTAACGGTGTTAAAATGTCCCAAAACCACAGCCAAATACACTTAATCGAACTGGAAAAACTACGCCCACACGAAGAGGCAGACTCAAACTACCTAAAAGAGTTAACCCAACAAATAGCCTTCGACAAAATTCTGAAATACGCTATAGTCGCTGACCAAAAAACAAACGTTATCCTCGACGGAGAACACCGCTACAACGCCTTAAAAAACCTAGGATGCAAAAGAATCCCCGTCATATATGTTGACTACGAATCGCCAAACATTGAAGTTCAAACATGGAGGGACGAATACAACTTAACAAAATGGGACATAATCGAAGCCGCCTTGACTGGAAAACGTTTCCCACCAAAAACTTCACGGCACACGATAAAAAATAGCGACACCCCCGTGCACATATCATCCATCGAGAAAAAAGTGGATGTGCCTCTTGAAATTTTGAAAAGCGACCTCAAACTTGTCCCACTGGAAGATGTTAGGACAGCCATGCACACGAATTTAAAGGACGCGCTGCCAGTCTACGCCAGATTCCTAAAAACAGAAACCGTTGATGTACCGCTTATTCTGGACAAGAAAACAAGGGTTCTGCTGGACGGTTATGAAGCATTCCAAGCATTGGATCTACTTTCAGCTGAAAAAGCGCCAGCATTCCAAATAGACATCAACAAGGTGGAGATAAATGCCACAGAAAATCTAACAAAAGAAGCTATCTTAAAGGCAGGACTTAAAGGAGAAAAGCTTCCACCAAAAAGCTTCACCCTCCTAACCGAATATTTTAGGATAAATGTTCCACTAAAAAAATTGTTTAAACTGAAAAAGCAAAGCAAAAAAGTGTTAAAAGTTTACAACAGCAGCTTGGAACTGCTTCATGAAGGCTGGCCCACACCGCTTGTTAAGCTAAATTCTTTTTCAACCAGTGATAGAAGCGTTTGGGCAAAACTCGAATGCTATAATCCATTCAGCAACAGCATCAAAGACAGAATAGCATGGTACATGATTAAAGAAGCCATAGAAAATGGAGAGTTCAAACATTTTTTGTATGAGGCTACCTCCACAAACACCGGGATAGCCCTAACATCAATAGCCAACATTCTAGGAGCCAGAACAAGGCTTTACATTCCAATGAGCGTACAAAGGGCAAGCGACATATACCTAGAAATCCTCGGAGCAGACGTTGTAAGACTACCAGTAGGCTTAACAGTCGAAGCCATAAGCCAAGTGGACTCAGAAGCAAAAGCCCACGGAGCAGCCCACCTAAACCAGTTTGAAAACGACGCAAACCTCAAAGCCCACCTAAAACACACAGCAAAAGAAATTGACCAGCAACTCGCAAGCCTAGGCTTAAAGCCAACATGCATAATCGGAGGCTTGGGCACGTCTGGGCACATGAGTGCCATATCCCTTTACTTCAAAACCAAGTATGGTGATGACGTCAAAATTGTCGGAATTCAACCAGCACCAAATGAGGTGATTCCCGGTGTCAGAAGGGTTGAAACGGGGATGAAATGGATCCATTGGACAAGCTTCGACCAAATAGTAGACGTCACACAGAAAGAAGCCATAGAAGCCGCCATAAAAATCGCGAGAAAAGAAGGCCTCCTAATAGGGTTAAGCTCAGGCGCCGTAGTCCACGCCTTCCAAAAAATAGCCGAAGAAAAAGGCGTATATGTCTTAATCCTCCCAGACAGCGGATACAAATACGCAGAACAATTCGAAAAACACCTCGAAAACTTATCTGTGGAAAATCATTTCGGCAAAAGCCACCTCCAGCCCGACAAAAACTAGAGAGAATCGGGCTGATAATGGCCTTTTTCAGCAACCAATAAATGTTGAAATTTTATAAAGCTGTCAACTTTCTGTCGGCGGCTAGCTGCAAAATTGACACTAAACTCCTTTTCAGCACCTTCGCTGTCGAAGCGCACGCTCCTTATCGATTCTTTCCAGAAGCATTTTGAGAGCTTTTGCTTTCACCATAAACTCCTTTTGGGAGACTGTGTGCCTCATTGGACATAATTTATCCAGGGCTACGCCTTCACCCTTCACATACACAACTGGATAAATGCGGCAACCTAAAGGCCTAATTCTATAAACTTTACATCGCCTTTCTTTGGAATCGTAAAAATAACACCAGCCATCCACATTCCTGAGATGGGGAACACCATCCCACATAACAACAAAGTCTTCTGGATGAAAACCGGCATCTACGAGTCTTTGAATGTCACTTGATGAAAGCTCCATCTCAGTTTGATGGCAGCACATTCCACAGCGTAAACAGCGCATCGTTAAACCAGTTTAATACTTCACCCTTTTGTGTTTGTCGGATACCCTTACAACATCATCTACGTTGCTGTCTGAAACTTCAATAACTTCAAGGAACCGCTTAGGAATGATTTTATGCTTAACCCCCTTCTTGACATAGACGGGTGTAAGGGGAGCCAACGGAAGAACATTGTCGTCCAACATGATGACGCCCTCACCAATTACTGGTATAAGCAACTCATTTCTGACGCTATGATAATGCATTGAAGTCTCATCCTCAAGAACAAGCTTCTTAACCAAATAACTACCATCATCCACGAGGATCTCTTCATATCCCCACGGCTTATCTATTCTTTTCATGACGTGATCCACGCAACTATGGCAAGACAAGATTAATAATACTTTCTTCAATACTAATTACTTTTCCCATCCACGTATCCCAATATTTTAGATTTCAAACTTTTACGGAACCCGGGATAAAATGTTTAAAGGCGCCGGGAGTGGGATTCGAACCCACGCGGCCCAAACGGGCCACAGGCTCTCAAGGCCTGCGCGTTATCCACTCCGCCATCCCGGCTCAATAACTGCTATTCTCCATACATCGTTCTTAACCTTAAATCTTTATCCGAACCACAAGGCGAATTAGCTATATATGGGAAGGCAGGTAAAACTATCCTAGCAAGGGCCGGTAGTCTAGCTCGGTTAGGACATCCGCTTGACGTGCGGAAGGTCGCCGGTTCAAATCCGGCCCGGCCCACCATAAATGCGGGCTTATATTGCTTGTATTATAGAGGTTGTTCCGAGGAATCCCAGTATCATTTTTGGTTTGAAAACTTCTAGTTTTATGTTTGGCATGTGTTTGCCTATTTTGGGGATTAATCCAACTGCGTCTGTTCCAAGCTTGCAAACAATTGCATGTTCAAAAAGTCCTAGAGGCTCTATGGTTATGATGTCGCTTTGGCATCTTGCATTTTTTATGGCTTTCCATGTTTCTGGTTGGGAAGCACCCAAGACTATGAGCCTATCGAAGAGGGTTTTCACCCATCTTTCATAGGTTGCCAGCTGTGTTTCGGCAAGTTCAGCCTCCACATGGTTTTCGCTGAGACTTGTTATTTTGACTGTTATTGGCATATTTTCCGTTAAGCCGTAAAGCTCAGTCATCTTCTGCATGGCGATTTTTCTCCCATCTGCAAGCTGGGCTTGCAACCGTTGCAAGGAAACCGACGCATCCAACGTTTTGGGAAGAATTACACCGATATCTACGAGGATTTCGTCTACGCCCAGTTTGGCTACGTAGCCTTTCACCCTTGAAAACTTTTTTAGGGCTTCAAGACTTGTGGGGCTTAAGCCAACCTCTTTTTCCAAATAGTTCAAAGCGACTTTTTCGTCCTCGCCGTGAAAAACCACTTGAATTCTGCTGTCAACGGTGATTTCGATGTTTTCTATATTAACCATCAAACCTTTAAACAGCGTTTTCAAGTATTCTTCGACATAAGCCAACTGCTTATCATCGTAGATTTTTGAGGAAAGCACAACAGTAGTCATTTACAGTCTCCGATTAGGGCTAACATTTCCCTATGAAGCCTTTTAACTCGCGCCACCGCTTGCGGCGGCAGTTCCTGTGAAAACTTTTCTATGGTTTCTTCTATCGGGACCCTTTTTGAACCTTCAATAAGTTTGTCTGCATATGCGACAATTTTCTCTTCGATTGTTTGCGGAGCGTACACGTCTTTTGGCCATCCGAGTTTTTTGGCTTCTTCGGCGGTTATTCCGCCACCTACATGCCTCTTTATTATAGCGATTACTGGTTCAGGCAAACCTAAAGTTTTGGCTATCTGCGCTCCAGCTACAGCGTGGTGGACGCTGTGGGTTTTTGCTCTTCCAATGTCGTGGAGGAGGGCGCCAATCTCTACAAGTTCAAGGTTGACTTTTAACCCTTTTTCTACACATTTTTTGGCAATTTCAAGGGCTAGCTCGGCTACTGCCTCACAATGTTTTATGACGTTTTGTGAACAGCCACTCTCCCGTAGAAAGTTGAGGGCTTGCTCCCTTGAGGGAAGCTTTTCACTCACCCAGCTCCTTCCTCAACTGTTCAACCTTTTGGGCTAGAACTTTAACTATTTTCTCGTTGTCGTAGTGCATTAACGGCTTGCCACATGTTGAACACTTAAAAACAAGCTCGACGGCTTCTTCGAAGGGAACCCGTTTGCAGCCCGGAGTATAGCAGTAATAGAAGTCGTGGTTTTTCTCGTATTCAAGTCGAATGTTAAGCTTTTCTAAAACCCTTCGTTTTTGGCTTAGTATGAAGCCTTCAAGCTGCTCTGGCTGAAGTTTCCAGTGGAATATAAACCATCCTGTTTTAGGATCCCTTGTTCTTCTTAGGCTTACAAGCGAATGATCATAGAGCTTGTAGAGGATTTTACGCACATTATTAAGCCTTACACCCGTTTTGTTGGCTATCTCATCGTCTGTGATTTCGTCTGAGTTTTTGAGTATCTCAATTACTTTAACGGCTTCCTCGTCGCCTAAAGCCTCTGCAACTTTCATTAGCGTGGCATCGTCAATTGCAGACAACATAACGACCCTTTTTCCGTCAAGCATCGAACCGAAGTCTTTTAACACAATATTATTTGCAAGTCTTAATTTAAATCTCTTTTCTGATTTCAGATTCAGAATCCACATTCCTAACGACTTTTTTACCCCTTTTTTGGGGGATAATTACAAGCCTAGCGCCTTCAAAAGTCTTTGTAAGCTCCTTCCCCTCGAAAAACCTGTCCAAAAAGACGGCTAGGCTAGCGCATTCTGAGTGGGGCTGATTGCCTATTGCCACGTTGAAGTCTGAAACTGTCGGCGAGAAAAATTCTCCTGGAACCTTTTGGCTTCCAACGATGACTAGGACATCTTTGCCTTGTGCTTTGATCCGTTGCATCACGTTGCTTGTTTCAACGTTTTCTCCGTAAGCCGTCAAATGAACCACTATTCCGCCCTTAGCTTTCCATTCGCGTACAACTTTTCTCCAAGGAGTGCCCATTTCGAAATAGAAGGGGCCGCCCCAGTTTTTCACAACTTTTTCCACGGTCGCCTTTATCTTCTCATCCTCTGTGTCGGATAATATGAAGCCCGAAGCGCCCAGTGCTCTGGCGGTTAGGGCTACGTGGGTTGTTAGGCGAACATCCCGCTTTGGGCGGTGTCCCCATCTTAAGACGAAGACTTTTGGCTCCTTTTCAGTTTTGGAAGCTTTCAATTTTTCCTCCGAGTTCTTTGACACAGCTTACCACCTTTTCAACAAACCATGAAACAGCCTCAAAAACAACATAGGCTTCATTGCCAGCATATTCTATCTTTTGGACGTCTGCACGGTTGAAAAGCCACGAGATGAAGGACATAGCCTCATCCGTCATTGGAAGGCGGAATGATGCCCTTGCAAAAGATTGCAAGGTTCGGGTTATTTCCTCCTTCAGTTGATCGAGGTTAAGCCCGTAGAGGGCGGAAATCGGCACCGGTTTTGGCGCCATGTCCTTGAGCATATCCATTTTCTGTTGAAGTTCATCCCCAGATATCAAGTCAATTTTGTTTAGAGCCGTTATTATGGGGATGCCTGATGCGCCTATACGGTCTATGGTTTCGAGGCAAACTTTCAGCTTTTTCTCAACGGTGGCTAGTGGCTCGCTGACATCCACAACCAGCAGTATTAGGTCTGAGTATATGGTTTCTTCCAGTGTTGAACGAAAAGCCTCTATCAAAGTTATGGGTAAGCGGTCTATGAAGCCGACAGTGTCTGTTAGAAGGAATTTTTTCCTTGAAAACTTTACGAGCCTTGTGGTTGTGGAAAGGGTTGTGAACAAGGCGTTATCGATGGGCACTTCTTCTTCAGTTAAAGCCATAAACAGTGAGCTCTTGCCAGCGTTTGTATATCCAGCCAAAGAAATTGAAGGAAAACCAAGCTCGGCTCTCCTTTCACGGTGTAATAGGCGTTTTCTCCGGATTTTTCGAAGCTTCTCCATTATGGTTTGAATTTGCCTTTTAACAGCTTCATAGTAGACGTCCGCCTCGTAAGCGCCGAGCCCCATGAAGCCCGGCTGTTCGCCCATTTTTGCCAATCGCACTTTTTCCTTTGCACGGGTTAACTCGTACTTCAGCCTAGCCAACTGAATCTGCAGTTTTGCCTCCGTCGTGGAGGCTCTTCTCGCAAATATTTCTAAAATCAGCTGGAAACGGTCTATTGCCTCAACGCCGGTTTCTTTGGCAATGTTGTAGGCTTGAACAGGTCTCAAAAGGTTGTCAAAAATTATTTTTTGGGCGCCAGTAGCCTTTACAAGCTCGGCTATTTCCTTAATTTTTCCATAACCCACTTGGTATCTTGGGTCTGGGGCACGCACTTGTTCAACCTTGCCCACAACAGTGTAGCCGGCGGACTCTGCCAAGCTTTTAAGCTCATCTAAAGTTGAAGGCTCGCTGGGTTTGCGGCGTTGCACTATGATGGCTTTCGTTAGGTTTTCTCCTCCGCCCTTTCCTTGTCTAGCTGTACCAGGTCTCCAAGGGTGAGGGGGCGGCTTGGCTGTTTAGAGACTGTTAAGGCTGAAACCTTGTCTTCGGATGCTGGAACGAGAAGTTTTATCCTTAAAGCGTGTTCAAGTTTTGCTGCTAGCCTATTGTCCGGCTTAATTTTTCTTGTTTCAATCTTTTTGAGAACCGATACTTTCTCGTTTATCTTTTTGCCAAGCTCTTCATGGGTCAGTCCCATTTTCTCTCTTGCCTGTCTCACTTTCACATCGTAATCGTCCACAAGCTCAAGAGAAACTTCATCAGCCTTCTGAGTTCCAACACCAGCAGCAACTGGAGGCAGTTTTGGAGAAGCAATCTTTTTGGGTTTAGCCTCAGGTTTAGGCGGAAGCGGCGAAGGTGTTTTCGGCTCTTCCCATATTATTGTACCGTGTTTTGCACATTCACCGCACACGGTTAGTTTTGCTCCCTCGATTAGGGCTTTGACTGGTTTGCCGTGGATTTTTCTTCCACAAACCTCGCAGCGCAAAGTGTAAGGCACTCCTTTGTAAACTCTTCTTTTAATATTTGACTCTTGGTTATGTTTATAGTTGTCGAATTACGCTTTAAAACGTAGACGGTGGCATAGTTGGAGAACCCTCTTAGACGTGTCAGAAGCATAGCGGACTACCAGTTCGGAAAAGGCGTAGGCGAAAAACTGTTTCCAGAAAACGTGGAAATTGTCTATTCAAAACGCACCGGCAGAATTCGCTACATCTACCTAAACGGAAAGAGGCTTGCCACCCTCCGCCCAATGGACGGTTTTTTCTCATTAAGCATTGAAGGCGCAAAAAGAATAGTTGAAAAACGCATTCCAGCAAGGTGCATAGTCACCGTCAAAAACAGCTTTTCAAAGTTTGTGGCGGAAGGCGGCGACGTTTTCGCCGCGCATGTTTTGAAGGCTGACGGTGAAATCCGCCCAAAAGATGAAGTCATCGTCGTCAACGAGGGAGGCGAAGTTTTAGCTGTTGGAAGGGCCATTTTATCCGGCGAAGAAATGACCGCTTTCAAAACCGGCGTGGCGGTTAAAGTTAGGCGGGGTGTTTTAGAGGAAAGTTAAGTATAAGAAGCTCTAAAATGGTTTTAGTTCGGAGATGAAGACTGTTGATGCGTAGGCGGATAAGCCCCCGCGAAGCCAAACGTATGATGCAACGCATGGGCTTAAGCATGGACGCAGTTCCAGACGTGGAGCAAGTCATCATAAAAACCGCCAGCAAAGAAATAATCATTGAAAATCCAGAAGTCGCCGTGGTTGACATCCAGGGACAGAAAATGTTTCAGGTGGTTGGAGGAAAAATCGCCGAGAAGGCTGTTGAAAGGAAACTAGTCATACCGGAAGAGGATGTTAGGCTTGTGGCTGACCAAACTGGCAGAAGCTTGGAAGAAGCCAGAAAAGCCCTCGAGGAATGTGAAGGAGACTTGGCGAAGGCCATCCTTCTACTTCAATCCAAAATCTAGCCTGGCGAAGCTTAATGGTTTTCGACTTAACCGTTGCCGGACACTTCTGCATAGACACAATACATTTGCCTAACAGACAGAAACCCTACACAATTTTGGGCGGCTCCGCGGCTTATGTTTCCCTTTCAGCCAGACGTCTAGGGGCAAACGTCTCGGTGATTTCAAAGGTTGGCGGCGACTTTCCAAAAGCCTACTTGTGGTGGTTAAGCCAAGAGGGCATAAACCTTGCAAGCGTCCATATAATTGAACATGAAAAAACGACAAAATTTGAACTGCAATACAACAGCGACATGTCCAGCCGCGTCATACGACTGGCAAAAAAAGCTCCACCTATCACTGTTGAGGATTTGCCGAACCTTTTAGAGGCGAAAGCAGCACATCTGGCACCAATAGCTGGCGAAATCCAATACTATGTGGCTGAGAGGCTGAAACAGTCCGTTAAAGTTCTATCATTGGACGCTCAAGGCTTGGTCCGCGCCTTTAACGAAAAAGGGGTAGCTTCAAATAAACCTTTAGAAGACAAGCGTATACTTGAGGTAGTGAACATTTACAAATCCTCCAGTGAAGAGTTAAAGGCGGCTACCGGCATGTCAGACTTGAAGATGGCTATAAAAACCGTTCACGACTTCGGTGTAGAAACAGTCATAGTGACAATGGGAGCTAAGGGCGCCATTCTATCCGTCGACGGAGCAGAATACGAGGTTCCCGCTTACCCGCCTAACAGGCTTGTGGATCCTACAGGGGCTGGAGACGCTTTCATCGGCGGCTTTTTAGCCGAATATGTTCGCGACAAAGAAGCCTTTTGGTGTGCGTGTGTGGGTTCAGCCGCAGCCTCAACAGTTGTTGAGGGTGTTGGTCCAACCCTTATTGGGTATGGAGGCGAAATTCTCCGCAGAGCAGAGTTGCTTTACGAAAAAGGAATTAAGCACTAAACGCATTTTATTCCAGTTAAAAGCCTTCGTACGCTTTAACGCAAGAAGGGACAACTTTGGGAAAAGTTGGGAAAGGCGTTAAATGCAGTGTTTCTGGATGTAGTAAAGATGCGGCTCGTTCACTTTCCGCGGAAAAAGTTAGGATGGCTGGATTAAGCTTAAGCAGTAGCGAAAAACGCGCTTATTTGTGTGAAAACCATTACAAAGAGTTTAAGAAGCGAACAAAAAAGGAGCGCAAAATCGAGCAGTGGCGATTTAAGGGAGTATGAAAAGCTAGAAGGGGAGAGTGAAAATGCGGATACTGCAGCTTCATTCAAACTACATCGAGTACAAGCCTATTCAAAAGGAGATAGCCATAGCCGAAGAAACAGACAAGGAGACAAAACGTCTAGAAGAGGTTGTTGTTCTCTTCACGGCTGTGGAGGAAGAGGACGATGAAACCGTAGCATGCAAAGCCATCGACGAGGTTAAGGCCTTCCTTGAAAAATTGAAAGTGAACCGTATTCTTATCTATCCATATGCCCACTTAAGCAGCAACCTTGCAAAGCCCTCCGAAGCGCTGAAAATTGTAAGGGCTATGGAGGAGTATGCGAAAGCCCAAGGCATAGAAACGTACCGCGCTCCCTTCGGCTGGAACAAACAGTTCACAATATCAATAAAGGGACACCCCTTAGCGGAACAGTCCCGCACCATACAGCCAACAAAAGTAGAAAAAGAAGAAGCCGAAAAAGTTCCAGAAGCTCTAAAAGCCGAAGAGAAACTTGTTTCCTACTGGTATATTTTGCAGCCAGACGGGAAAATGGTTCCAGTGGAAGAATTTGATTTTAAGGGGCACGAAAACCTAGAGAAGTTTGCGAAATACGAAATATCCAAGGTTAGAGCGAGCCAGCAGATGCCGCCCCACGTGTCGTTAATGAAACGGCTTGAAATAGCCGACTATGAAGTGGGAAGCGACCCTGGAAACATCCGCTGGTATCCAAAGGGCAGACTGATAAAATCGCTTATCGAGCAATATGTGACCGCCAAAGTCGTCGAGTACGGCGCCATGGAAGTTGAAACTCCAGTGATGTACGATTTCAGCCATCCAAGCCTAGCCGACTACTTGAACCGTTTCCCTGCACGACAGTACGTCTTGAAAACCGAGGACAAGGAGCTTTTTTTACGGTTCGCCGCATGTTTCGGGCAGTTCTTGATGGTTCACGACACGCAGTTCTCGTATAGGCACATGCCCTTAAGGGTTTACGAGTTAACCCGCTACAGCTTCAGAAGGGAAAAAAGCGGCGAAGTGGTTGGCCTAAGAAGGCTTAGGGCTTTCACCATGCCAGACTGCCACGCCTTCTGCACAGACCTAGAGCAAGCCAAAAAAGAGTTCATAACAAGGTTTAAACTCTGCATCCAAGTTTTAGAGGGTATAGGCTTAACAAAAGACGACTACGAGGCAGCGTTCCGCTTCACAAAAGACTTCTACGAAGAAAACAAGGACTTCATTAAAGGTTTAGCGGAAATCTTCGGCAAACCAGTCCTCGTTGAAATGTGGAAGGAGCCCTTCTTCTATTTCAGGCTCAAATGGGACTTCAACTTCGTCGACAACCAAGACAAGGCTGCAGCCCTATCCACTGACCAAATAGACGTGGAAAACGCCAAAAGATACGAGATAACCTATGTAAACGAGAAAGGCGAAAGACGCTACCCGCTGATACTGCATTGTTCGCCAAGCGGTGCCGTGGAACGCTGCATATACGCACTTTTAGAAAAAGCCTACAAACAGCAACGGAAAGGCGAACCGCCAATGCTGCCCCTTTGGCTGTCACCAACCCAAGTGCGCTTAATCCCAATGTCTGAAAACCTGCTTGAACACTGCGAAAAAATAGCTGAAAGCCTCGAAGCCAACCAAATCCGCGTCGACATAGACGATAGACCATTAACTATGCAAAAACGGGTTAGAGAAGCCGAAATGGAATGGATCCCCTACATAATAGTTGTTGGAGAGCAAGAATTGAAATCCGAAGCCCTTCCAGTCAGAGATAGGAAAGCTAGAAAAATACGAAAAATGACACTGAAAGAGCTCGTAGACGAAATCAAAAGCCAAGTTCAAGACAAACCTTTTAAACCTCTGCCACTGCCCAAGCATGTCTCGAAAAGACCGCAGTTCTACGGCTGAAATTTGGCGGAAAAATTCCAAAACACATATCAACTTAAAAGAAACACTTCTATCCTCGAAAAAGGGGAAAAACAGCCTTGGACAAAGAACCACTCATTTATATCGACGGCGAATATTACCCAAAGTCTCAGGCGAAGATTTCCGTTTATGACCACGGATTTTTGTATGGCGACGGAGTTTTCGAGGGAGTTCGCGTCTACAACGGCATGGCTTTCAAACTTAAAGAACACATTGACAGACTTTACCGTTCAGCCCACGCTGTAATGCTTCAGATTCCAGTCACAAAAGAGGAAATGACAAAAATTGTGTTGGAAACGCTCCGCAAAAACGAGCTGAAAGATGCCTACGTACGCGTGGTGGTAACGCGAGGCGTCGGTGACTTGGGATTAGACCCTCGAAAGTGCCAGAAACCCACCATAATTGTGATAGCTGACGCCTTTATCCTCCATAAAAGCGAGGCAAGAGAAAAGGGCATAACAGCAATGCTCACATGGGTTAAACGAGACCTGGTTGACGCCACAACCCATGAGATAAAATCGCTAAATTATTTAAACAGCGTACTGGCAAAAATAGAGGCTAACAACTATGGCGTAGACGAAGCCATATACCTTGACAAAAATGGCTACGTATGTGAAGCAGCGGCAGAAAACATATTCGTTGTTAAAAATGGACGAATCTACACGCCGCCAAGCTCCACGGGAGCACTTCCAGGAATAACCGCCGAGACTGTTAAAGAGCTTGCCAAAAGCCTAGGCTACGAAGTTATTGAGAAAAACATTACGCCATACGAGCTTTTCACAGCGGACGAAGTTTTCTTAACCGGAACCGCCGCAGAAATAGTTCCAGTCAGAGAAATAAACAGGCGGCAGATAGGCAACGGCAAACCCGGACAAATAACAAGAAGGCTTATGGAGGAGTTTGCCAAACTCGTCGAAGATCCAAAACATGGAACACCAGTTTATTGTTAAACTTGTTGGTTACGTTATTTGAATGAACCTACCTACACCCTTTTTCAACGCTTTATCGTATACCAATTTCGCAACAACAGTATCTTGAATCGCTAATCCAGTAGATGTAAAAACTGTAATTTCGCCCTCTCTTTCCCTCCCGGGCTTCAAGCCTGCAACAATTTCGCCTATTTCAGCCCAGACGTCTTCCTTTGTAATAATTCCTTTACTTAACGGAACATTTATCTCTCCACCATGGGAGGCTTGCTCCCAATCATCCACGACTATTTTAGCCCTCTTTAAGATCATGGGATCCAGCTCCTCTTTTCCAGGTGCGTCCGCCCCTATACAGTTAAAATGCATTCCATGGGAAACCATATCATTCATCACAAGAGGCTGCCTTGACGGAGTTGCTGTTACAACAATATCGGCTCCTTCAACCGCCTCCTTTACGCTTTTCACGGAAAATGTTCGATTTATGTTGCTGTATTTTAACTTAATTTCAGCTGCAAATTCTTCACTGGTCCCATAAAGTCCCCAAACCCTCACCTCTTCCAGTTTCCCGTAAACTTCGAGGAGGCTTGCCAGCTGGGTTCTAGCCTGCGCTCCAGCTCCAACCATGCCAATAATTTTAGAGTTTTTCCTTGCAAGATATTTCGCTGCAATTCCTCCAGCCGCACCGGTTCTCATGTCTGTCAAGGTTTTGCCGCCCATTATTGCCAACGGAAAACCGTTTTTAGGATCCACTAAAACAACAACCGCCATAACTGTTGGTAAGCCATACTTTACCTTGTTTTCCGGATGTGAATTCACAATTTTAACCGCCGAAACATCCAATTCTTCAAGGTATGAGGGCATGACTCTCAAATCTCCGTCATATTTTCTATAGAATATGTAAGTCTTGGCGGGCATTTGGACCCTTTTCAAACCCTTCTCTTTAAAGGCAAGTTCAACCTTTTCCATAACCTCTCTCATAGAAATGAGCTCTTTTACCTCCGCGTCTGACAATACAAGAGTTTCCAACATTCATCGCCGTGCGTTAATTGCCCCTAGAATAAAATATCTTTTTCTGACTTAAAGAAAACTTTTGATACATAGTTCACTGGCAGGGAGCATTAGGGAATAAGGTATGTTATTGAAGCCTCTACAAGCTCCTCGGTAACCAAGATCACAGTTATATTTTTGCCTATATATCTTTGCCAGTCAAACGGGCAAAGCAAAATAGCTTCACCACCAACATTCAGAATCACATGGTTTTTAGGAAGCAAATATTCCAATGCCTCAGCCGAATCTAGGACCTTGATGGTGACTTTTGACAAAGTAAGATTCCATACAGAATGATTTAAGTTTCTAACAGTTAAATTCAAGTATCTAGTGTTATCTATTGAGGTGTGTGTAATCGCAGTGATATTTAGCTCTGCCACCGGAAGGGTAAACGAAAAATTAAATGGATACTCCTTCAGGGTTTTGTTGCCGGTGGCGTAAACAGTTAGTGTTAAGTCTCTACCGTAATTATTGAGAAACTTTGTCCAGTTGAAACCACAGCTGAACGTTTTATTGTCACATGGATTTATGATTCCATCAGTAATAGACAATATTTCGCTTGTCTCCTTCACCATGATTTTGGTTATGTTGACGGTTTCAATGGAGGAAGCATGATTTAGAATCGTTATGTTAAAGTGTTCTTTATCATGTAGGCTGAAGGCATTTGCAGCATTCAGAACCTTCAATATTACAGGAGTGGGTGTTTGCACTCTATACTCCGGGGTGGCAAAGTCTTGAGTGAAATAAGCCACAACTGTTACGCTTTTTCCACGATAGTCCCGCCAATTCCAATCAAACGTAAATACTCTCGTTGCGTTTGGCAATATCTCGGCTGAATCACAATCAAATGAAAGTTTAATGCCATTTTCCAGCACGCATTCAATCCTCTTTACATTCACAGAGTTTGCGGATTCTGCAAAGTTGTAAACTTTAATGTTAAATTTATCCGTTTGGTTTTCGTCAAAGCCGACTGCTTGAATCGCTGCGTAGACGGTTTCCATCGTGATTTCTTTGCAAAATGTGTATCCTTGCTCCGTGTAAATTTCAAGTCTAATTTGAGTGAACCCATGCCAACTTCCATTATAAAATTGGAAGCAAACAGTTGCATTTCTAGGAAGTACGACTGGGGTTGATTTAAAATCCGGGTTCACTTCCTCAAATGCTATCAGTCCAGGGACTAAGTCGGTGATCGTCAAGTCAACCTCTGATCGTAGGCTATTAGTTAAAGTTATGTTGAATTTTTTGAAGGAAACTCTTGGGTTAAAGTCTGCAGTTATTTCTAGTTTGACGTATGGAAGAAGCGTTTCTATATTAGCAGCTGGTGATCCTTCGGCGAAAACGTGTAAAAGAATTGCTTCGCCAGGGAAAGCGCTTACAAATTCGCCAAAAGTTATAGTAATGTTGTCTTTCTTAATTGTTGAGCATGTGATATTTACGGACTCACCCTTTCGAATTCTTAAGCCATTTTTAATGGAGGGATTGGCCTCCACAACATCGTAGAGTTGTGTTCCATTTTTAAGGCTTAATGCAATTCGCGTGACGTTGGTGTCGCTAGGCGAGTATGAGGGGTTTAAAACTTCAATAATGAATGAGCGGATATCTCTGGGGTTTATGTAAACGTTGGTTATTGCCAAAGTTGTTTCTTTTGGGATTTTTGTGTAGTAGGCTATTGTGAATGCATACGATATTATTCCGCCTATTATTGCGGAGATTAACACCAGAAGGATTAGCGCGATTGTGGATGTGCCTCTGACTTGATTGCGTAAGCCCATAACATCACCACGTGGTGGAATTTTATTTTCATAAAGTCTTTGGAATAGATAAATATTCCCTTCAAAAACAACTTGATGGGTGTCGGCGGTGCCGGCGGAGGCGTATTATGAATCAGATGCCATTGGGATGATTGCCACAACCTTTTATGATGGAGCTTTAAACGGTGAATTTATTAGGATATAGCGTGCAATATGCAGTTTGTTGTTAAAGTTGGTGTTGTTATGTTTGGCTGGACTGGAAAATTCTTGCGGGTTAACTTAACCAAACAGAAGGTTGTAGCGAAAGAGTATGATGCTGAGATGGCTAGAAAATTTCTGGGCGGCAGAGGCTTTGCCGTTAAAATTCTCTGGGATGAACTCAAACCAGGCGTTAATCCGTTGTCGCCGGAAAATAGGCTTATCTTCGCAGCTGGCCCATTAACTGGGTTCGCTCTTCCAAGCAGCGGCAAGCTTGTTGTTGCAGCTAAAAGCCCTTTAACGGGTGGCTATGGCGACGGAAACGTTGGAAGTTATGCTGCCGTCCAGATGCGGAAGGCTGGCTATGATGCGATAATTATTGAGGGAAAGGCGGAGTCTCCCAAAGTTCTTCTGATCGAGGACAACATAGTGGAGTTTCTCGACGCCAAGGAGTTTTGGGGTTTAAACACCTTTGAAGTTGAGGAAAAACTGAGAAGCATTTATGGACCGGCCGCTGGAATCCTTACTATTGGACAAGCAGGCGAGAACCTTGTGAAGTTCGCCAACATCGTCTGCCAAATGGGACGCAGCGGCGGAAGACCCGGAATGGGCGCAGTTATGGGTTCAAAGAATTTGAAGGCCGTGGTGATTGTGGGCTCCGGCGAACTGCCAGCTGCCAACCCGAAAGAGTTGAAAGAGTTGGGCGCTGAAGCGTATCGGGAAATTTTGACAAAACCGAACTATGCCTTCTGGAAGAGGCAAGGCACAATGATGACTATCGAGTGGAGCCAAGAAAATAGCGTGTTGCCTACATGCAATTTCAGAGAAGGCATTTTCGAAGATGCAGATGCCATCGGCGGATTTTCCATGGAGAAGATTAAGTCTTCCCAGCGGGGATGCCCCAACTGCAACATGACATGCGGCAACGCTGTTAAAGACGCCGACAGAAAGGAGTCTGAGTTGGACTATGAGAATGTCGCCATGCTTGGATCGAACATAGGCGTTGGCAACTTGAAAAAAGTTGCAACTTTGAATAGACTTGCAGACGAGTTCGGCTTGGACACCATTTCATTGGGCAATATAATAGGCTTTGCCATGGAAGCCTCCGAAAGGGGATTAATAAAAGAAAAGATTTCATGGGGAGACTATAAGGCGGCTAGAGCTCTCATTGAAGATATTGCATACAGGCGAGGACTAGGCGCAGTTCTGGCGGAAGGCGTCCGTTTTGCGGCTGAAAAGTTTGGCGGTGATGCACGAGACTGGGCTATGCACGTAAAAGGGTTAGAGATTTCAGCCTACGACTGTCATGCTGCTCCGGCGATGGCTTTGTCATACGCCACAAGCCCCATAGGAGCCCACCACAAAGACGCTTGGGTAATTTCTTGGGAGGTCAAAGCTGGAAGGGAACGGTACAGCGAAGACAAAGTGGACAAAGTTATAGAGCTTCAACGCCTTCGAGGAGGCTTTTTTGAGTGCGCCACCGTTTGCAGACTACCATGGGTTGAGCTCGGCTTCGAGCTTGAATGGTATCCAAAATTCCTGCATGCAGCAACGGGCTTAGATATGGAATGGGACGAGCTGCACACTATTGCCGACCGGGTTTACACACTGATGCGGGCGTTTTGGGTGCGGGAGTTCGGCGAAAAATGGAGCGCTGAAATGGACTATCCCCCAGCAAGGTGGTTTAACGAACCGTTGAACAAGGGTGCGTTGAAAGGCGCAAAGCTTGACAAGACGAAATACGAGGTTATACTGAAAATGTATTATAAGAAAAGAGGATGGGACGAAAGGGGCATACCAACAAAAACAACCCTTGAAAAGTTAGACTTGAAAGACGTTGCTAAACAGTTGAAGAAACGTGTAAAATTGTCTGACTAAACGTCAATACGACCTTGCAAAGTAGACAAGCTCTTTTGCTTCGCCGCCACAGTAAATACAATTAGAAACTGGTTCTTCCCTTTCGAAGGGGATCAACCTAATAGTTGCTCCACTTTCCTCCTTTATCTTCTGTTCGCATTCCCGGCTGCCACACCACGAAGCCTTGATGAAGCCCCCTTTGGTCTGCAGCATTTCCTTGAATTCGTCGTAGCTCTTAACTGTGGTTATGTGGTCTTCAAGGAAATTTCTAGCTCTGTTAAATAGGTTGCGTTGTATCTCGTCCAAAAGCCTTTTTACAGTTTCAACAACTTCCTCGTCCTTGACCACGATTTTTTCGAAGGTGTCCCTTCTAGCTAAAGTCACTTGCCCATTTGCCACATCTCGGGGGCCTATCTCGACTCTTACTGGCACGCCTTTGAGTTCCCAGTCGTTGAACTTCCAGCCAGGCGTGTACTCTTTTCTATCGTCAACTACTGTGGAGATTCCAGCCTTGTCAAGTTTGTCACGAATTGCGTGGGCTTTAGCGAGGATAGCGCTTGAATCAGCGGTTTTGTAGGGTATTGGCACTATTACGGCTTGTATTGGTGCCACTTTGGGCGGTATTATGAGCCCCTTGTCGTCGCCATGCACCATAACCATGGCGCCTATGACGCGGGTGGAAATTCCCCATGATGTTTGCCAAACATGGTGCTCTTTTTCGTCTTCGCCGATAAATTTTATGTCGAAGACTTTTGAGAAGTTTTGTCCAAGATTGTGGGATGTCCCCATCTGCAAGGCTTTGCCGTCTGGCATTACAGCCTCCAAAGTGGTTGTGTAAAGGGCGCCGGCGAACTTTTCGCTTTCAGACTTCCGACCCACAAGCACTGGAATAGCCAAATAATTCTCCATAATGTCCCTGTACTCGTTTAGGATTAGCATAACCTCTTGGTCGGCTTCCTCCTTTGTGGCGTGGGCTGTGTGCCCTTCCTGCCATAGGAATTCCCTCGTCCTTAAGAAAAGTTTCGTGGCTTTAGTTTCCCACCTTACGACGCTGCACCATTGGTTCATCTTGACGGGTAAGTCTCGCCAGCTTCGAATCCATTTGGCAAAGGTTGCATAGATTATTGTTTCAGATGTTGGTCTTATGGCGAGGCGTTCTTCAAGCGGTGTGTCTCCGCCAATGGTGACCCAGGCGACTTCCGGCACAAACCCTGCAAAGTGTTCAGCCTCCTTTTTAAGGAAGCTTTCCGGTATGAATAGGGGGAAATACACGTTTTTATGTCCCGTTCGCTTGATTTTTTCGTTGAAAATTTGCTGGATTTTTTCCCAAATTGCATAGGAAAGCTCTCTGAAAACCATGCAGCCCTTTACTGGAGCATAGTCAGCCAGCCCAGACTTTAGGATTACTTGAGTGTACCATTCTGAAAGGTCTTCAGACTTTTTCACAGTGACGCCTAAATCAGACATCGCATCTCACTCTCCAAGTTTTTGATTGATGTCGAATATAATTCTAGTGCGGCTTTAGCGTTTAAAATGGGCTTTTTTGTAAAGAATTTAGCAGAGTGGAATGCAATCGCCCATTATCGACCACTCGCAAGTAGAAACGCACCCTTTTTATTTAAGGTTTCTTCCGCTGGAAAACGATAGCGTTTTAACCGGATAAATGGTTAAATTGAAATGTTAAACGTTTAGGCGTGGTTTAGTTGAAGGCTCTTCTAATAATTGGGGATGGAATGGCTGACAGACCACTAAAAGAGTTGGGTTGGAAAACCCCCCTTGAAGCCGCTAAAAAACCGTCAATGGATCACTTGGCAAGCGTTGGCATCTGCGGTATACTAGACCCAATCGCGCCGGGAATCCCACCGGGCAGCGACACGGCTACGCTTTCACTATTGGGCTATGACGCCTTGAAGGTTTATCCTGGAAGGGGGGCCTTTGAAGCTTTAGGATGGGGGCTGGAAGTCGCAGAAGGCGACGTTTGTCTCAGATGTAATTTTGCAACTGTTGACGAAAACTTAACCGTCTTGGATAGGAGGGCTGGCAGAATAGCTGAGGCCGACGCGTCAAAGCTTGCTGAAAGCCTAAAGAAAATTAAGCTTTCAAGAAAAAATGCGGAGTTTTTCTTCATAAACACGGTTCAGCACCGCGCAGCCCTTTTGCTGCGTGGTAAAGGATTGTCTACGGCTGTAAGCGACTCAGACCCAGGAATAAACGGAGTGAAAGTTAGGGAAATCAAACCGTTGGACAGCAGTCCAGAAGCCAAGTTCACAGCCGAAATTCTCAACGAGCTCGCCAACAAATTCCACCAGATTTTGAAGGATCACCCGGTTAATAAGGAGAGGGTTGCCCGCGGACAGCCTCCGGCAAACTTTATCTTGTTTAGGGGAGCCGGCACCATGCCAAAAATTAAGCCTTTAAGCGAGCTTTATGGCATAAAAGCCTCATGTGTGGCGGTGACATCGCTGGTTCGCGGTGTTTGTAAGGTGGCTGGCATGCAATTGTTAGACGTTAAAGGCGCTACGGGAACACCGCAGACAGATTACATAGCGAAGGCTAAGGCTGCCGTTCAAGCACTGGAAAACAGCGACTTTGTTATGTTGCATGTGAAAGCACCAGACGTCGCCAGCCACGACGGAAACGCCAAACAAAAGGTTGAAGTGATAGAGAAAATCGACAATATGCTTGCTTACATACTCAACAAAGTGGATTTGGGCGAAACTTATGTGGCTATAACAGCCGACCACACAACCTCATGCACGACAAGAAAACACGAGGGCGACCCCGTGCCACTAGCCATAATGGGTCCATATGTCCGCGGCGACGACGTGGAGGAATTCGGCGAAAGAGCTTGCGCCAAAGGAGGCTTGGGGAGGCTTAGGGGAAAACACCTTATGCCAATTCTCATGAACCTCCTCTGCAAGATCAAAAAGTTTGGAGCCTAACATATTGCCTACTTTAATCAACGTCGAAAAACCATCATGCCGGCGATTGAGTTAACAATAAAGCAAATCGCATAAGCTATAAACTGTTCTGATTTTAAAGGGTTTTAATGGAGAAATGGGCACTTTTTCGATTTTGGCAATTTCTAAAGACGGCAAGCTTATGGGTGTTGCTGTGGCTTCAGGCTCAACAGCCGTCGGTTCACGGGTGCCTCATGCGGCGCCGAACGTCGGCGTAGTGGCAACTCAAGCCTACACCAATGTGGCCTACGGAACTGAGGGTTTAAGGCTCTTGGCCAGCGGTTTGCCGCCGGAACAAGCCTTACAAAGGCTGTTAGCCGAAGACCCACACAGGGAGATGAGGCAGGTTGCTATAATGGACTTTGCTGGAAGGAAGGCTGTTTTTACAGGGGCAGAGGTGCCAAAAGAAAGAGGAGAGATCGTCGGCAAAAACCACATAGTTATTGGTAACTTGCTGAAAAGCGTTAGAGTGCTTGAAAGCATGGCAGAATGCTTTGAAAAGACTCGTGGAAATTTTGTTTTAAGGCTTTTAGGAGCCCTAAAGGCTGGAAGCGAAAGCGGCGGAGACAAACGGGGCGTAAAATCCGCCGCCATAACGGTGGTGGATAAAGCCAAAATTTTGGTTAGCTTAAGAATTGACGAAAACCCAAGCCCTATTAAAGAGCTTGTCAGATACACGCTAGAACAGCTTGACATGGCAGCTGAAACCCTCAAAGAAGGTGGCGAAAGCTTGGCATGATCTAAAACTCTTAAAGCCTTCAGTTTCTATTTTACTGTGGATGTCAAAAAGCATAACTGAAGAGAAACAGAAGCTTCGGGAAAAAATCTGGCGTCAAATGGAACATATTGGAGCGACAACTTTTCCACTTCCATGTTGGGAAGAATCCCAAACTTTGTGGGGGCTGAAAAAGCAGCTGAAAGGCTCCGTCAACTGGAAGAGTGGAAAAAGGCGAAAGTTGTATTTGTAAATCCAGACTCGCCTCAGCGAAAGGTTAGGGAAAACGCCTTAAAAGATGGAAAAATTCTCATAATGGCTTCGCCAAGGCTTAAGCGAGGCTTCCTCTTAATAGACCCGGAAAAGGTGCAGGGAAAAGAGCATCTAGCCTCAACAATAAAGGGTGCGTTTAAATACGGCGTTACAGTGCAAGATTTTCCAAAACCAGACATGATAGTGGAAGGCTCCGTGGCTGTTGACCTTGAAGGACACAGACTTGGAAAGGGACATGGCTATGGTGACACAGAGATAGAGATTTTGAGGAAAAAATTTGGGGAGATTCCAGTTGCGACAACTGTTCACGATGTGCAAATCGTGGAAAAAGTACCATTCGAAGCTAAAGACGAGAAAGTCTCCATTATAGTTACGCCGACAAGGGTTATCCGCGTAGCTGTACAGCCGCAGAAAACTAGAGGGGGATAGTGTTTTTGCTTTGCCGCAAAGCCAAACCATGTTAGTTTTCAGCAGAGTTTTTCAAGGGCTTTTATCCACGTCGTATAGCTTCACGTTTTTCAGCCTCAGTCACACTAAATCTCCTTAAAGTGCAGAATGCTTGTACGAACTAAACTAATTTAAAATTTTGGTCTCGCCCATTTCTAGGCTTAAAGTAAGCCCTTTAAAGGCCGAAACACATAAGGGAAAAGAGGCTTGAAAAATGGCTGCGGAAGACTTTCTACAACAGCTTGCCCAATGGTTGGAAAACATTTCCATACAGTATGGTTATCTCGGCGTTTTCCTAATAAGCCTACTTGGCTCCATGTCGATTTTCTTCCCAATACCATACACGGTGGTGCTGTTCACGCTTGGCTCCATTGAAAACTTTAATCCAATTTTAATCGCTTTAGCGTCTGGCTTAGGTTCAGCTGTTGGCGAGTTTTCAGGCTACTTGCTTGGTTTAGGCGGCAGGAAAATTATAAGCGAAAAGGGCAAACGCAACGTCGAGTTTCTCTTAAAATTTTTCGGGCGATACGGAGCCCTAGCCATTTTTGTGTTTGCGTTAACACCGCTGCCGGACGACTTGTTGTTTATCCCTTTAGGAGTGATGCATTACGGCTTTTTAAGGGCGTTTATTCCAGCTTTTCTCGGCAAGCTTTGCATGAGCCTAATCATAGTTTACAGCGGCCGCTTCATGGTTGAAGCAATCTGCAAAATTTTCGGAATAGAAAGCGACTGGGCTTCAGCCGTAATAGGCACAGTAATCGCATTAATCCTCCTTGTGATAGTTTTCATTATAATGTTTAAGGTGGACTGGGAGACAATCCTTGAAAAACGCAGAAAACCTAGAGAGGGAGAGGCTAGAGAAAATAAGAAGTAAGGATGAACCATTTTCCACAAATGTAATAGGGAGAAAAACATAACCTTGTGTGTTGGCGAAAAACTTGAGAGTTGTGGCCGACCTACACATCCATGGGCGCTATAGCCGGGCTACAAGCCAAAGCATGCGCATAGAGGAGATTGCCCGCTTCGCTAAAATCAAAGGCTTAAACCTTGTGGGAACTGGAGATTTCACCCACCCAAAATGGCTGAAGGAGTTGCAGGGAACCCTTATTCAAGACGCGGATTCCGGGCTTTACAAGGTTGCCAGTGATCCAGAATCTCCGGTTTATTTTATGATAACAACGGAGGTAAGCACCATATTCACATTTGAAGGTGAAGTTAAGAAAATTCACCATGTAATTTTAACGCCAAGCATGGAAACAGCCATCCAAATCAATGAACGCCTAGCCAAGTACGGAGACCTCGCAGTTGACGGCCGGCCAACACTAGATATGAGTGCCCCGGAGCTTGTCGAGGAGGTTATGGAGGTTTCAAGCGAAAACATGGTTTTCCCAGCTCACGCTTGGACCCCGTGGTTCAGCATTTTCGGCGCCTTCAGCGGGTTCGACAGCGTGGAAGACTGCTACCAAGACATGACCAAACATATTCACGCCCTTGAAACAGGGCTTTCTTCAGACCCGCCCATGAACTGGCGGCTTAGCAAACTGGACAAGTTCACACTGGTTTCAAACAGCGACAGCCACAGCTACTGGCCTTGGCGCATGGGCAGGGAAGCCAACGTCTTCGAACTGGAACGGATAAGCTATAAAGAGGTTGTGGATGCCATACGGACGAAGGATAAAAGGCGGTTCAAGTTCACCATAGAAACAGACCCAGCCTACGGAAAATACCACTGGACAGGTCACAGAAACTGCCATGTTTCGCTTTCGCCAAAAGAAGCCATAAAGCTTGGCAACATATGCCCAGTCTGCCGCAAAAAACTCACAAAAGGCGTAGAACAACGCGTCGAAGAACTTGCAGACCGCCCAGAAGGCTTCATTCCAGAAAACGCCATAGGCTACATGCACTTACTTCCATTATCCGAAATAATTGCCGCAACTCTCGGAATCGACTCCCCATCGACACAGCAGGTCTGGAACATCTATAACAGGCTTACAGAAAAATTCGGAGACGAATACACGGTGCTGATAGACGCGCCAAAACAAGCCCTAAACGAAGTGGTGGACCAAAGAATTGCAGAAGCAATAACAAGAGTTAGAGAGGGAAAAATAAGGGTTATACCGGGCTACGACGGAGTCTACGGCCAACCCATAATATTCGAAGAAGAAAAACCAAACACAAAACCATCCAGAGAAAAAGTTCAACAATTAAACCTTACAGACTTCATATAAACCAGAATTTTACATTCTAGATCTGTATGTGTGTTGTGCGTGTGCACAACAAAGTTTATTAAGTCGCAATATGCACGATACTATGTGAACGCCATGACAACTCTAACTCAACAAACGTCTAAGGAAAACGAGAAAATTGTGAGGATAGTTGATCGGGTTTTGAAGCAAGTTTTTGGAAGTGAGGCTACACGTCTGATTTACCGTTATTTGGAGGCCCGTTATGCAGTGAAGCGTAACGAAATAGCTGAAAAAATTGATTTGTTTGCCATGGGGCTTGAGGAGTTTCTGAAAACTGGGGCTTATGTGATTGAGCGGAAGATTCTAGAGGATATTTACTCAAGTTATGGGTTGCTTCGCAGGCTGGAGCTTGAAAGAATCCGCGAAGAAGATTTTGCAAGTCAGATAAAGATGCTCATGCGGCGGGCGTAAACTGGACGCAGTTTTAGCAGCTTATAGGTAATCTTATTAGCCTCTTTTTGCGATTAAATCCCCTTCAAGCAGATTTACACATTTAGGAAGGGGCATGTTGAAGGACACGCTAAGCAGAATTATTGAGTGGGCTGTCCAAAAGTTTGGAGCAGAATATGTAGAGGCGCGTGCCCAAAAGCTTCACAAAACAATGCTCACCGTTAAGGAGGAGAAGGTTGAGGCTGCAAAGGAAGGCATTGAAAACGGCGTTGCCTTAAGAGTGCTAATTAACGGAGCATGGGGCTTTGCGTCCGTAGGCTCCTTTGACGCCGGGGGGTTAGAAGAGGCTGTTTCACATGCATGTAAAATGGCTAAAGCCGCCGGTCTAAAACTTAAAAATCCGATAAAGCTCGCTGAAGGTAAAGCAATTGAAGACCGAGTGCGAGTTAAGCCCAAAAAGAACCCCTCGGAAATATCCGTCGAAAACAAGATTAAGACGATGTTAACCATTTCAAAAAACGTTCTCGAATATGACGAAAGCGTAAAAAGTTGCACAATAGACTATTTGGATTTGGTTGGAGTAAACTATTTCATGAACAGTGAAGGCACATACATTGAACAGGACAAGCTTTACGTTTGGTCAAGAGTTTTAGCCACAGCCAAAAAGGGAGACGTCTACACGTTTAGCCGCGAAGAGGTGGGTTCAACAGCGGGTTATGAGGTATTTGATGTTGAAACACCAGAAGTTGTAGGCGAAAGAGTTGCAAAAAGGGCTGTAGACCAATTGAAGGCGAAACCTCCGAAAGGCGGATCATTCCCTGTTGTTCTTGGGCCAAATGTGGTTGGCGTTTTCGTCCACGAGGCCTTTGGGCACTTAGCTGAAGCAGACTTAACTTTGTCGGGCTCGGTTCTCATGGATAAACTTGGCAAGAAAGTCGCCTCAGAAGTTGTCACCATTTACGACGACGGAACAATAGAGGGAGCTTTTGGCTCCTTCAAATATGACGATGAGGGCGTTCCGGCACAGAAAACGCTTCTGGTAAAGGACGGTGTGGTCGTGGGGCTCATGCACAACAAGGAAACCGCCAAAAAGTTTGACACGCAGTCTACGGGCAACGCTAGAGCCGAAGACTTCCGGGTTGAGCCAATAATACGGATGCGAAACACCTTCATGGCTCCGCGGGACTATTCCTTTGAAGAGTTAATAGAAGACATAAAGTTTGGATACTATTTCAAAAGCTTCCGTGGAGGACAAGCCAACCTAGACGGCACATTCCAAGTGGGCATTCAAGAAGGCTACGAAATAGTTAAGGGTGAAATAGGCGAACCAGTGCGCAACGCTTCCATAAGCGGAAACACCCTTGAAACACTACACAAGGTAGACGCTGTTGGAAAAGATTTTGAACTCTGGCCGGGAAGATGCGGCAAAGGCCAGACTGCTTTCGTTTGTGATGGTGGACCCCACATAAGAGTTTTAGAGGTGATCGTTGGTGGCAGCGCTTAAAGAGGAAGAAGTGGTAAGCCTAGCCGAGTTTGCGGTTAAATCCGCGTTAAAAAGGGGGGCAGATGAAGCGGAGGCCTTCGCATATGAAGGCCTAACAACAACCGTTGCAATTGAAAGGGGGCAAATCACAAAAAGTTCAAGGATCATTGACAGAGGGTTAGGTATAAGAACCGTCGTCAACAAAGCTGTGGGGTTTGCTTACACCAACATTTTAATGGACAAAACAGCCATCGAAGAAACCGTCTTAAAGGCGTTGAAAGCCGCGAAAGCCAGCAAGCCAGACAAAGACTGGCAAGGTTTCCCAACAAGAAAGTCTTTCGCCCAAGTCAAAAACACCTTTGACGAAGCAATATGTGAACTGTCCCCAGAAGACTTGGTGAAAACAGCCTCATTAATGTTGGAAGCTTGCGAAAAAACTGACAAAAGAGTTTTCCCAGTTGAGGGTGGAGCTGGCGCCTCCTACTTAGCGAGGGCTATTGCCAACTCCAATGGTGTTGCTGGTTTTGACCGTGGAACGGTTGTTGAATGCAGCCTTGCCACCGTAGCCAAAGAAAGCGGTGAAGTAACACCCATATGCTTTGAATTTAACGCTGAAAGGCTTTACAGAATAGACCCCGAATGGGTGGGAGCTGAGGCTGCCCGTCAAGCAGGTTCGGCTTTAAAGGCTAAACGGGTGGAAACAAAAAGCATGAAGGTTGTGCTTGCCCATTTCGCTTTACAACAGCTTCTTTACTATACTTTAATGGACGCTGTGAAAGCGGATTACGTACAAAGAAACCAGTCGGCCCTTCAAGGCAAGATAGGCGAAAAAGTAGCCTCCGAAATTGTAACAATCCATGACGACGGCCTTTTGGAAGGGGGGCTTCGCACATGGAAATTCGACAGTGAAGGCGTTCCACAACAAAAAACCACAGTAATAGAAAGAGGTATGCTGCGAAGCTATCTCTACGACAATTACGCCGCAAAAAAGGAGGGAAAAGAGAGCACTGGAAACGCGTTTAGGGCGGGCTATTTGTCAACGCCACGAATCGAAGCAACAAACTTCCACATAGTCCCCGGAAAAAAGTCGCCAGAAGAGCTTATAGGCGAAATTGAAGAGGGGCTAATAGTCTATTCGGTGCAAGGCGCCCACAGCAGCAATCCAGCAAGCGGCGAATTTTCAGTTGTGGCAACTCCAGCATGGAAAATTAAAAAAGGCAAGATTGCACACGCGGTTAAGGGCGCTATGCTCGCCGGAAACATTTTTGACGCTTTGAAGAATATCACAGCGTTAGCCAACAATAAACGAAAAATTGGGCAGCTGGTTGCGCCATGGGTGCTTGTGGAAAACATTAAAGTTATTGGCAAGTAACTAACCTAAAGCTCAATAATTGAGAATAGTAGGGGATGACGAAAACGGATTTGAAAAAACATCTGCTGAAGATTAACACGCTTCGCATTGTTGTGCAGTTTTTATCCTTCATATTCTTTAGCGCTGCAATCTTCAATTTGAGTTCACTTCCACTACTTTTGCCAGTCATGTGGACTTGGGGGCTTCAACAGAACATTGTAGGCGACGCTTTCACGGCGATACAGCTCACGGCAAGCGGTTGGCAGCAAACACCTCAAACCTTTCCATGGCTTGCAATAGCCTCTTTCCTACTAGTGGGCATTTTGATAGGCAAATCGCTTTGTGGCTGGGTTTGTCCCTTCGGCTTTATCCAAGACTTAGTTAGTTATATAAAAGCGAAAAAAGCGGAGGTTTCACCGAAAACCCACGACGACATGAAGCTTTTAAAGTACCCCGTGTTGGGCATAACGCTTTTCATCACCATAACCTTCTCTCTATCCAAACTTTTGAAAGTCCATGGAAGCTATGAAATGGGCTTAGGCATCTTTGCTTACGCACCCTTCACCGCTGTAAGCCCGGCCGAAACATTGTTTGCAACAATACCGAAAACAATCCAAAACTTTTCTAAAGCGGTGGCGGAAAAGCCAACACTTGAAGTTTTGGCTGGAATTTTGGATGTGCCTCCTCTATTGTGGGTTCAATTGTTCATTCTTATGGGTGTGCTAATTTCAGCCGCATATATCCCAAGAGTTTGGTGTAAGTATCTGTGTCCCCATGGAGCCATAATGGCGATTCTAAACAGGTTCAGTTTCATTGGTTTAAAGAGAGATCCCGTGAAATGTGTTAAGGGTGAATGCCGAGAATGCGTTAAAGCTTGCCCCATGCAGGTGCGCATTCTGGAGCAACCTTGGGAAAAGTTCAGCGACCCGGAATGCATATACTGCCTAAAATGTGTTGACGCTTGTCCAAACAAGGCGATTAGGCTTAAGTATCCGTAAATTATGCCCAAAAACTCCGCGAATACTCGCTTAAAACACGTTCATAAACGCTTTTTGTTTGACGGCTTATCTTCTCCCAGTTGTACTTTTCTACGACCAGGCGGTAGGCGTTTTCCCGAAGCTTGCTGGCGTAAGCTTCGTCAAGCAGAACACGGGTAACACCCCAAGCTAAAGAGTCTGGGTTGTCTGGGTAAACTTTAACACCAGTCAAGTCATGTTTCACCAGTTCGGACAATCCTCCCGTATCTGAAACCACAACGGGGCTTTTAGCGGCCATGGCTTCAAGAGCAACTATGCCGAAAGGCTCGAAAAGCGATGGAACAACAGAAACATCCGCGCATTTCTGCAGATTCCGCAAGGTTTCATCATCCACAAAACCGGTGAACAAGACTTTGTGGGCTAGGCCCATGTTTTTAACTTGTTCCCAAAGTGGTTCTTTCATGTAGCCGTTCCCAACAATAACAAACTTTGCGTTAACTTTTTCAAGAATCTTTGGAATGGCACTTATCAAAACTTGAATACCCTTTTCATAAACAAGCCTTCCAACGTAGAGAACTATTTTTTCCTCGGGCAACGCAAATCGCCCCCTAAAATGCTTTAGGTCCACCGTGCTTTTCTCGTATTCTCTGGCGTCAACACCGTTTGGAATCATGACAAGCTTGTCTTCTGGAAGGTTGAAAGCCCACTTTACATGGGATACCATGTAATTGCTGCAGCATATAACCCTCCAAGCCTCGTATGTAAGCCAAGCCTCTGTTTCATGAATCATCCTTTCATAATCCGAGTGAAGACCGTTCCTTCGACCAATCTCCGTGGAATGGATTGTCGCCAAAAGGGGTCTTCTGAAAACATGCTTTAGGCCTATACCTGCATTTGCCACAAGCCAGTCGTGGGCGTGGAAAATGTCCACTCCGCCAAGACTTTTGACAATTGCCGCCGCCTCTTTCTGCATGTTCATATTCATAAGGTAAACCCAGCTTGCGAAATCCGGCGAAGGATTCTTGTAAGAGTCTATTCGAAAAACTTCGACTCCGTCCATGACCTCATGATCCGGTGCCCCTGGAAAATCACATGTTACAACGTAAACTTTCACGCCTTCTTTTGCAAGGTTTTTTGACAAATAGTAAACGTGGGGTGAAATTCCGCCAATAATCCTTGGCGGAAACTCCCAAGTGAGCATCATAACCCTTAACTGACTAGCCATAGCCACAGCGGCCTCCTTTAAGCTCCCTGTAAACTTTCAAAATGGACTCGAGCCAATGATTAGTTTCGAGATTTACAATTTTCACTTTGGCTTCTGGAACCTTGTATGCCCGGATAACTTCGTTTGCCATCCAATCAGACTTCACAACGACAGCGCCGGCCTCGTATGTGCCAAGCCACTCAATGCTTTTTATAGCCATGTTAAATGGAGAGTTGGCTCCATGGGACCTGTGGTCCTCCAAACTTTCAACGGAATAAATGAAAGGAATTTCAAAAGCCTTCTTCAAGGTGACTGCTGCGGGTATAAAATGCCAGTCTTGCACGTCTATAAGATTTATCTGTTTTCCACTTTTGTAGTATATGTTGGCAGCGACCCTTTCAACCTCTTGGTTTAGGGTTAAAACCCATGTTAGAACACTGACGTGTGTTTTAACAGGATTTGTAACTCTGTAAACTTTTACTCCGCCGTTCTCAAACTCGCCCGTCAAATATTCATGATAAGTGACAAGAAACGTTTCTATCCCCGTTTTGGCAAGCTGCCACGTCAGTTCCTTAACATAGCTTGCAAGTTTTCCAACAATTCTTGGAGGGTACTCCCATGAGAAGATTACGACACGCATTCACTTCGCCAACTACGTGAAAAGTGCACAGACTTTGATTATTCCTCTTCCAGTCAAATAGTACCACTTTTTCCCTTGGCTGTCTGAAAAACTTTCAACGTAACCTTCGCAGCAACATCCATCCAAGATTCTTTCCACTTCCGCCAAATCCAACTGTAAAACTTGAGCTAGTTCCTCGCTTCTTCTGGCTAAATCTGGAGCGGTGGCACATAGGTTATGAAGCGTTTGAAGAAGCCTTTCGGATACAGGAAGCTCATCCCTCATGATTTCACCTGAAAGTAGCCAGCATTTTCCTAATTAAAGGTTTGTATCCGTTTAAAAATATTCTGTCCCCTCTTGGATAAGGCTTAACACTTTTCTGAACCGAGTCTGGAAAGCAACAATTAGGGCTTTACGCAACTCCCGTCCTTTTAGGTTTGCAAGCCTTATCCGCTTTAGCTCTTCAGCCAAAACTTCGTCACATAACGAATACCTAGCCCAATTCTCGAAGTCGCCACGTTTGCAGTGAAACTCTAATGATTTAAGTTCAACTTTTTTCAAGGCGTTCACCATGCCTTTAAGGCTCCAAACCATAACACCAGTGTAGTTTTCGTCCCCGATGCCTCGATAAAAGAGGAAGGGCTCGTTGGCTGCAACCGTGGCTAGGCGGATGCGGTTCTCGAAATCTAGTATGGCTGCTTGAGCCGTTACGTAAGCATCTACGGGCGTGTTAAAAGGACTGAAATAGGAGTGAACCTCGCCGGGCGCTCCACCCGCAGTGAACATGTAGTATAGGTGATCGCTTGTTTGGAAGCATCGCCACACTCTTAGGAAATCTTCGTCTTCAGCCTCTTTGACAAGGGGCTCAAGTCTTCTAACGGAAGTATAATAAGCCCATTGCATGGTGTTTCCAAGCCAGCAGCTTGTGTCCCGCTCCAAGTCCGCCCATGAAACAGTTCCGCTCAACTCTGGAACATCAATTTCGTTGACCGGCTCGTATTTTTTGACGACTTCTGAGGGGGTTGCCATTTGGAGGTGTTCCCACTTCAAAATTTCTTTTGGCAAAAACTTCAGAAACTCGTGGATTCCTGTTTCTGGCCAGTGATGTTCGCCGAAGGTTTCATAGTCTGGAAAGATAATTATGCACTGTCCGGGTGTCGCCGCCAGCCAGCTTGCGTATTTGTCCGCGGTAAGGGGCCATTCACTCCACCATCTGGCTGAAAACCTAAAGCCCACATCGTCTGTCAGCTTATAGTTTCGGAGCAACACTTTAATTTTCTTGCATCCTTTGGGCTTGTACAGGTAGTTTGGAGACCTTCCATGAAGTATGCGTTCGGTGCCTTCCGTGAAAATTCCAGCAAAGCCCAGCTCTTCCGCTATTCTGGCTATAGTGTTATTGTAGATTAGCTCAGTGTTTTCGAAAACCTGCGGCGTATAACCTAACAAGTCCTTAACTATTTGCTGGTGCATTCTCACTTGCTCAATGAATTCATTTTTTTCCGGGTATACGCTTGCCAGTGAATGGTAGTAGGTTTGGTTTAAGAACTCCACACAGCCGGTTTCCGCAAGCTGTTTGAAGGATTCTAGAAGGTCTTTGTTGAACATTTCACACTGTTCGAGGAAAGTACCGGAAATGCTAAAGGAAAACTTGACCTTTTTCTTCCCCCTTTTGTATTCGTCTATAAGGTTTAGGAGAATTTGGTTTGATGGAAAATAGCATTTCTTGCACGCTCTTTCGAAGATTTCCTTGTCAAGGACATGATCAAAATAATATTCAAAAAGTTCCTTTTTCTTTAAACGTTTAAGGATTTCACCTTTCCAGAAATAGTTCTTCTTTAAACGATGCGGCTGGTGCACCTCGAACACGAAAACTATGTCTGTCAAATTTAAACCGCTCTCTGGAGCTATCTATAATCGTAAAGGTTTATTGATGTCTTATTTGTGGTTTTGCTAAGGTTTAGATTTGATTCTGATTTTGAATTCATAACCTATTTATCCCTTACAACGGCTTCATTCATTAAAACAAGGTGAAATATGGTGTCAATTGAAAAAATCAGCATAGAGAGTCACCATGAGTTAGAACAGATGATTGTCAATGAAATAAACCTTGTTGAAAAAGGGCTTACGGTGATTTGCAGTAATGTTCCAGTTAATGATAAAACAACGCTGGATGTTTTGTGCCATGACAGCAACGGGCAACTCGTCATTATACAGTTAAGCGTTCAAGAAGATGACATGATGCTGCTTCAGGGACTGCAGAGCCTTGATTATGTTGACAAGTTCAAATCTTTCTTGAAAGCTACATACAACAAGCATAAGATTGACGATAAAGAGAAGCCAAGGCTGATACTTATTGCGCCAAGCTTTTCAGACGCTGTAAAACGGGCTGTCGAAAGCATGAAAGGTATACGCGTAGACCTCTACGAGTGGGAGTATCTAAAGCTTGGAGACCATAAGGGTCTCCACCTCCAACCCATTTTTACATGGAAACACGCCGAAAAACCGAAAGAAAAAGAGGAAAAGCCTCCAGAGAAAAAGCATGACCCAAAAACACCAAAGAAAAAGGAGGAACCAAAAGAAGAGAAAACGCCCGAACCACCATCTCCACCGCCAGAACGTAAAGAAACACCTAAACCTGAAACTGCACCTCAGCCAAAACAAGAACCTATAAAAGCTGAAGCGCCAAAAGAGGAGAAGCCAGCGCCACCACCGGCAATGCATCCAAAGCCACCCATGGAGAAGCCAAAGGAAGAACCGAAAAGAAAGCTTAGGCTATTCTAAAAAGAGGCATTGTTGGGCTGCTTCAATTGCGCATAGGATTTTTTGTTTGGGAGTATCCGCCCGCCCTTGTAGGTGGCTTGGGCACTTATGCCGAATATATTACTCGTGAGTTTGTTGCCCTAGGCCACGACGTTACGGTTTTTACGCTTAACCCTGGAAACCTCAAAACTAGGGAAATAATCAAAGGTGTTGAAGTTCATAGGCCGCTTATAGCTGATGCCAGCAACGTTTTTCCCATGTTTGTGATTGACGATTTGAAAAGGTGGGGTACGAACATCCGCTTGTTTAATGACATTTTCATATACAACATTTTGAGTGCAACGAAGTTTGTAAACAGCATGTTGAAGAAGGAAGGGCTTGTTTACGATGTTGTGTGCGTGCATGACTGGCTGAGCAGCATTGCTGGCATAATAGTGAAGAATGAAACAAGTGTTCCAGTCGTTTTCCACGTTCATAGTACGGAGTGGGGTAGAAGCGGAGGACAAGGATCTGAAGTTGTTTCACACTTAGAATCAGCCATGGCGCAAAAGGCGGATAGAATAATAACGGTAAGCCACGCCATGCAAGAAGACCTGATTCGACATGGCTGGCCCAAAACAAAAATCAGCGTTGTATGGAATGGTGTTGACCCGGAACGCTACAATCCAAGAAAGTGTAAACAGGAAGAGGTTGAAGCAGTTCGCAGTAAATATGGCATAAAGCCAGAGGAGAAGATGATTCTGTTTCTTGGAAGGTTAACGTGGGTTAAGGGCGTAATGAATCTTGTTCAAGCCATGCCCATGGTTTTAGAGGAATATCCAAACGTTAAATTGGTAATTTTGGGCAAGGGCGAACAGCAAAACGACATAATTGAAACTTCTGCCAGGCTTGGGATAAGCAACCATGTAATATGCAGGTTTGACTTTGTGCCAGAAAAAGAACGCATTCTGCACTATGCTGCAGCAGACTTATGCGTTTTCCCATCCACCTACGAGCCTTTTGGCATTGTAAGCCTCGAAGCAATGGCCATGGAAAAGCCGCTGGTCGTGGGTGCTCAAGGAACTGTGGGTTTCAGAGAGCAAGTAGTGCCCTTCGGTCCAGACCAGAACGGCATTCACGTGAACGGTGGAAACCCCTCCGACATTGCATGGGGGATAAAAGAGGTTTTATGCGACCCTGAAAGGGCCAAGCGATGGGGAGAAAATGGTAGAAAGAGAGTCTTGCAATACTTCACTTGGAAGAAAGCTGCAGAACAAACCTTGCAAATTTACGAGGCTCTTCACCATAGAACAGGGCAAGAAGAGACTAAAGTTGTTGATTTGCTCGAGAAAATAACACGCAAGTAAAATAAAAGAAAGGGAGCTTTAGGGTTTTCGCGCAGTCGCCTTTTCGAGAGCCACAACTCCCGGAAGCTTTTTGCCCATTAGGAACTCTATTAGGGCTCCGCCTGCTGTGCTTACGTAGGAAATCTTGTTGGATAGTCCCAGCTCTTGTAGGGCTGCGATTGTGTGGCCTCCTCCGGCAAGCGAGAAAGCCTTTGATTTGGCAATTTCTTCGAATATTCTTTTGGTGCCATAGATGAATTCGCTGTTTTCAAAAACGCCCATGGGGCCGCTTACCACTATGGATTTGGCGCTGCGTATGATTTTCGCATAGTTTTCCACAGTTTTCGCGCCAATATCAAATATTGGATAATATGTTGGCAACTGCTCAACTGGAATTTCTTTGCGTTTCTTGTCTACTTCAACGGCCACATCCGCTGGGACTTTGATTTTGTCGGGATACTTCTTCATAAGTTCTTTTATGCCGGGAACAAGCCCCATGAGCTTCTTTTCTTCTAGGAATTTCATGTTTGGCTTGCCGAGGTCATACCCTTTGGCAACCATGAAGACGTGGCCTACAACACCGCCTGTGAGCACGTAGTCTGCTATTCCATTGTCCAATACATACTTGGAAATTTCAAGGGAGTCGTCGGCTTTAGCGCCTCCAAGCACGTAAACGCATGGTTTTTCCGGATTTTCCAACACGCGGCTTAAGGATTTTAACTCCCGTTCCATTATGCGACCAGCAACGCTTGGCAAAACAGCTGTAAAGCCAACGATGGAGGCGTGGGCTCTGTGGGCTGCGGCGAAAGCATCATTTACAAATATGTTGGCTAGCGGAGCCAAGGCTTGGACAAGCTCTGATTTGGCGTGATCTTCGGGTGTTCCCTCTTTCGTTTCTCCCGCAAAGTTTCTGACGTTGTCAAGGACTAGGATTTCGCCGCTTTTGAGTTCTTTGATGGCCTTTTTTGCTTTTTCTCCATAAACATCGTCCACGAATTTAACCGGCTTGTCGAGAATTTTGCCAAGGATTTCCGCATGCTGTTTTAGCGGTATAAAGTCTGGGTCGCCTTTTCTGCCTTGATGAGCCAGCACAACGACCTTTGCGCCTTTTTCAGCCAATTCCTTAATAGTTGTTTCGCCGTGAGCCCTAATCCTTGTGTCGTCTAAAACCTTTTTTGTTTCAGGATCCACTGGAGAGTTAAAGTCAACCCTTACGAGGACAACTTTGTTTTTCACGTCTACGTCGTCTAAAGTTAAGAATTTAACCATACGCTTCCCTCTCTTTTGGTGAACAGAAAAATAAGGGGAGGTTTGTTTTTAAATTTTAAATTTTGCTAGGTTAAAAACCAGCTTTCTTTCCAATGAGTTCGATGAGCTCAACCATTCTGCAGGAGAAGCCCCATTCGTTGTCGTACCACGCCAAGACCTTGACAAGGTTTCCAGCGACAACCATTGTAGATAATCCGTCAACAACGGCTGAATAAGGCGTGTGATTCACATCCATTGAAACTATAGGCTCTTCGGTGTAGGCCATTATGCCTTTAAGAGGTCCTTCAGCCGCCTTCTTGAAAGCCGCGTTCACTTCCTCCTTTGTGACGTTTTTCTCCAGAACAGCGGTCAGGTCAACTATCGAGACGTTAGGAACAGGCACTCGAAGAGCTATTCCGTCAATTTTTCCTTTAAGTTCTGGGAATACAAGAGCGGAAGCCCTTGCGGCACCCGTGGTTGTCGGTATTATGTTTATTGCGCCGGCCCTTGCCCTTCGGAGGTCTCTGTGGACAAGGTCCAGTATGCGTTGGTCGTTGGTGTAGGCGTGGGCTGTTGTCATTAATCCGGCTTTTACGCCGAAGTTTTCGTGTAAAACTTTCACGCATGGCACGACGCAGTTTGTTGTGCACGAGGCATTGGAAAGTATGTGATGGTTATTGTGGTCGTACTTGTCGTGGTTTACGCCTAAAACAATTGTTATGTCTGGGTTTTCAGCCGGAGCGGATATCAAAACTTTTTTAGCTCCTGCTTGAAGGTGTTTCGCCGCATCTTCACGTTTTGTGAAAAGGCCCGTAGATTCTACAGCAAGGTAAACATCCAAGTCTTTCCACGGCAACTGCGCGGGGTCCTTTTGTGAAAGCACCTTTAATTCTTTGCCGTTCACTATGATGCTGTTTTCTGTAGCTTTAACTTCGCCTGGGAAGGGCCCGTGGACTGAGTCGTATTTCAATAGGTGGGCCAAGGTTTTCGCGTCTGCCAAGTCGTTCACGGCTACAAAGTCTATTTTTGCTTTTCTTTCGATGGCGGCTCTGAATAGAAGGCGTCCAATTCTTCCAAAACCGTTTATGCCTACTCTTATCGCCATTTAAATCACCATCTCGCGCTAAATTTCGGATATTAATGGAACACGTTCTATTAATTAATTTTCCGACGCAAAATAAAAAGAAGGTATGGGAATTTAGCGGAGTTTCATCAACACCATTTCAGCAGCCAAGACGAGAGGCTCCCAAGTCTCGTTCAGCGGCGGTGCATAAGCGGTGTCTGCCTTCGCCAATTCCCGCACAGTCATCTGCTTTTGTATGGCGAAAGAAACCGCGTTTATGCGTTGGGTTACTTCTTCTCCGCCTATCACTTGGGCGCCAATTATGCGTTGAGACTCCTTTTCGACGACAAGCTTGACTCTTATTGGCAAAGCTCCCGGATAATAGTCTGCCTTTGTTTTAGAGGTTATTGTCCCTGTTATGACTTCCATGCCGGCTCTTTTGGCTGCTGCTTCTGTTAGGCCCGTTGCTCCAATCTGCATGTCGTAAAGCTCTGTCACTGCTGAACCGACGACTCCTGGGAATGTTGCGTAGCCTCCGGCTGCATTTATTCCAGCGACTTTGCCTTGTCTCACGGCGACTGTTCCAAGCTGTTGAACTGTTGGCCTTTGGGTTATTATATTGATGGATTCTGCACAGTCGCCTACCGCGTAAACATCTTTAACATTTGTCTCCATTTTGGCGTTTGTTTTAATGAGTCTTGTTTCACCTAAGGCTATGCCGGCATCCACGGCGAGCTGAGTGTTCGCTCTCACTCCAAAAGCGCTTACGAAGAGGTCTGCGTTTATCTGTTCACCCCCAGCCACTATGCCAGTAACCTTATCTACGCCTAAAAACTCTTCAACGGGCTTGTTTGTCAATATTTTTATGCCCTTTTGTTCCAACATTTCCTGAACCATTTTAGCCATATCTGCATCAAGCATGGCTGGCAAAACTTGTGGCAACATTTCCACAACAGTCACTTGCAAACCCCTTTCTTGAAGAGCAATAGCTGTTTCTAGCCCTATTAGCCCAGCGCCCATAACCACGGCTTTTTTGGCGCCTTCTCGGATGGCTTGATCTATTCGCTGTCCATCCTCAATGGTTCTTAAGGGTAAAATGCCCTGTTTTTCTCGTCCTTTTATTGGCGGCGTGAAGGCGCTTGCGCCGGCCGCTATGATAAGGCTGTCGTAGGGGATTTCCTCCGTGTTGCCGTTTTTGTCCACCGTTGAAACGGTCTTTTTGCCCGTGTCGATTTTTGTGACTTTTGTTTCTGTTTTTAAGTTGAGTTTCATCATTTGGAAGTAGCTTGGCTGGAAGACTACGAGGTTGTTGAAGTTGGGTATGTGCCCGCCTATGACGAAGGGCAAGCCGCAGCGGGAGTAGCCAGCATATTTCTCGTCGGTTATTAGGGTTATTTCTGCTGTGCGGTCTGTTTTTCTGGCAGCGGAGGCTGCGTCAACTCCTGCTGCGTGTGCTCCAATTATTACTATGCGTCTTGGCAAGGGTTACTTCCCTTCTTTAATTAGGCTTTTATGCCATTCAACAGCCGCGTTAAAGTTCATAAGATTTTTGAGCTCTGCTTGCAGGTTTGAGGGTTTTATAACGAGAAGCCAGCCTTTTCCATAGGGGTCTTCGTTTAAGAGCTCCGGCTTGGACTGGACTTCAGTGTTCACTTCCTCTATTGTTCCGCTTATTGGCGCCACCAGGTCGGATACAGCTTTTACGGATTCAACGGTGCCGTATGGCTCGTTTTGTTTTACAGTGGTTCCTGGGCTTGGAAGTTCCGCGTAGACAACTTCTCTGAGCTGTTTTTGGGCGTAGTCTGTTATGCCAACACGCACTTTATCGCCTTCAACTTTCACCCATTCAAAATCTTTAGAGTAGTAGAGGCCCTCTGGGACTTCGTATCCATCAACCTTAACCACAGCGATTCCACCTCACATGTAGTTGATAATCTTAAGGCTTTAAACGTTTAAAATTAACTGTTAAGGTCGCAGTTTTATGTCAATTTTGTGCTGACTGTGAACTGCAAAATTGACGCCTTCTCTAGAATTTCCAACAATTTTGGTTATCTGAGAAGCCAATAGCAGTCCAGCCTCTCTAGTATTTTGGTTGTTGAAAACATTTGTTTCATTCTCGCGCGGTGTCTTTGGAAATGTTTAATTAATTGGTTTGTTGTAAAGCTGTGCAGATGGAAGGATAAGACTTGGGTGAAGAGTTGGCGAAACTTCCTCCACAGGTTCAGGAGCGCCTCTTGAGGCTTCAGCAGCTTCAACAGACTTTGCAGTCTGTTCTGGCTCAGAAACAGCAAGTAGAACTGGAGTTGACGGAAATTGAACAAGCCTTAAGCGAGTTGCAGAAGGTGGCCGACGACGCCGTCATCTACAAGTCTATAGGCTCGTTGATGGTTAAAACTGACAAGGCGAAGGTTACGGCTGACTTAAACGAGAGAAAAGAATTATTGAACATGCGGGCTTCTGTTTTGGGCAAACAGGAAGAGCGCTTGCGAAGCCAAATGAAGGAGCTTCAAGCTAAGCTTCAACAGGATTTGGCGCCAGTTTCGGGAACACAACAGTGAAGACCGTCTCTGGGTGGAAGTTTGGAAGAGCTTAGTTTGCCAGAGCTTACGCCAGAGCAGATTGAAGAATTGTGCTCGTTGGCTGAGGAAGCCGCGCGAGAGTATATTCTATCAAGGGTTTCGCCTAAGCGGGTAGAAACCCTAAACATAAGCGCCGACGTTGAAACTGAGGAAGGAAAGCCTTTAACATTGACGGTGGAGGTTGAGTTAACCCTTTCGCCAATCATAAAAAACTTCGACGCTCAACGGCTTGCAGATGAAGCCGTGAAAAAGGCTTTTAGCGCTGCTGAAAAATACTTGGAGGGGCTGAAGTGTCATTTGCAGAAATAGCCAGAATACTGGATGAACGAAACGCTAAGCACGTTGTCCTACTATGCCATCATAATGCGGATCCGGACGCCATATGTTCAGCCTATGCTCTATCAAGTCTAATAAGACAGTGCAAGCCCCAAATAACTGTGGAAATAGGAGCCGCCCAAGGAATAAGCCGCCTTTCAAAACACATTTTGAAAAACCTTCCAATAAGGGTTGAAACAGAACCGAAAATTGAAAAGGCAGACGTGATAATACTTGTGGACACAAACACGGTGCAGCAGCTTGACAACCTAGCCGAGAATGTAAAAGCTTCAAAAGCTCCTTTAATAGTGGTTGACCATCACGCCGCCCACCCGGAGACTGAGAAAATGGCTAGGCTTTGTATAACGGATGAAAACGTGTCGTCAACATGTGAAATAGTCTACAATTTTTATAGGCAAATGGGCGTGAAAGTTGGAGAAAACGAGGCTAAAGCCCTCTTCCTAGGCATAGCCTTTGACACCCGCCACTTTGTTTTGGCTAACTCCTCAACGTTAAAAATTATTGCGGAGCTTGTAGACATTGGTGTTAACGCCCTAGAAGCTTTGGCTATGCTCGCGCTTCCTATGGATTTCTCCGAGCGGGTGGCGAGGCTGAAGGCTTGTAAAAGGGCTAAACTTTTCAAAATAGGCGAGTGGATAGTTGCCTTATCCCACGTGAGTGCCTATCAAGCCTCAGCTGCCCGTGCAATAATAGATTTAGGTGCACATGTAGCTGTGGTGGCTGGGCAGAAGAACGACAGCCTTGAAATAAGCCTCCGCTGCACAAAAGAATTCCACGAAAAAACAGGCATTCACTTGGGTAGGGATATAGCCAAACCTTTAGGCGAATACCTTCGAGGCATGGGTGGTGGACACGCCACTGCCGCTGGTGTTAACGGTTACGGCGAGCTTGAGGCTGGGCTTAAAAAATGTTGGAAGCTTTTGAAGGAGCGGATAGGGCAAACTTAAATTTAAGTAGCTACTCTTAAATGAGAAAAAGCTTTTAGGGTGCCGTGGAAAACCCTTATGGCAATAATTGAAACAAAAAATCTAACATACACGTATCCGGGCGCCACAAGACCCGCAATAAAGGACGTCTCCATAAAAATTGAGAAGGGTGAATTCACGTTAATTACCGGTCCAAGCGGATGTGGAAAAACAACCCTTTGTAGATGTTTTAATGGGCTTATCCCCCACTTTTATCAGGGCGAATTAAAAGGCGAAATAACGGTAGCCGGATTAAAAGTGCATGAACACCCAGTTTACGAGTTGGCAACCCATGTAGGCATGGTTTTCCAAAACCCTGAAAACCAGCTTTTCGCCCTATCCGTGGAGAAAGATGTGGCTTTCGGACCGGAAAACCTTGGCATGCCAAGGGATGAAATTCGCAAACGGGTGGACTGGGCGCTTCAATTAACCGGCATATACGAGCTGCGGGAGCGAACGCCCACAGAGCTTTCAGGTGGACAACAGCAGCGGGTAGCCATAGCCGCCGTCTTAGCCATGCAGCCAGAAGTAATAGTTTTGGATGAACCTACATCCTTCCTTGACCCATTGGGTGCCAAAAAGATATTTGAAGTTATTTACGAGCTGAACAAGAAGCTTGGAATAACCATAGTTCTCGTCGAGCACAGATTGGATTTGACGGCGAAATATGCAGACCACATCATCATAATGGATAATGGAAAAGTTGTTTTAGACGGGAAACCCCACGAAGTTTTAAGCTCTGAGGAAGCCCGCCTCATCGGGGTTGGCATTCCAAAAGCCATACGCCTCTATCAAATGTTGAAGGCTGACGGGATAAAACTGGGTGGAAAAGTGCCTCTCTCGTCGGAGGAAATGGCGGAAAAAATTAGGGAGGCTCTGAAAAGGCATGATTGAAGTTGAAGACGTCCATTTCACTTATCCAAGCGGCGTAGAAGCATTAAAAGGGGTTTCCCTAACCATCAAGGACGGCGAGTTTGTAGCTATCATGGGCGAGAATGGAGCTGGAAAAACCACCCTCGTAAAACATTTTAACGGACTGTTGAAGCCGACAAAGGGAAGAGTGCTTGTAGATGGGGTGGAAACAACAAAAGTTAGCGTTGCAACCTTAGCCCGAGAAGTGGGCTTCGTTTTCCAAAACCCAGACCACCAGCTTTTCTGCGAAACCGTAGAAGAGGAAATAGCCTTCGCCCTAAAAAATTTCGGCTTCCGCCAAGACGTGATAGAAAAACGTGTTGAATGGGCGCTTAACCTGCTTGGATTATCCCAGTACCGGAAAACTTCGCCTTTCATGCTCAGCGGCGGTGAAAGAAAGCGTGTAGCCTTGGCTTCCGTGCTGGCTTGGGACCCGAAAATACTGATTCTAGATGAACCCACCATCGGGCAAGATTACCAGCAGAAGGAGAAGCTGCGCCAATTCATTTTGCAAATGAATGCTCAAGAGAAAACCGTAGTTATTGTTACCCATGACGTGGAATTTGTGGCTGAGTGCAACCCAAGGGTTGTACTCATGCGAGATGGCAAAATCGTCGCAGACGGAGAAGCTCGGAAAGTGCTCACGAACCCTGAAATACTAGAGCAAGCGTCCCTTGTGCCGCCGCAAATAGCTCAAATATTCTTAAACCTCTCAGACTTGGGATTTCCCAAAGAGGTAATAGATGTCTACGAGGCGAGGGAAATCCTTCTAAAGGCTTTTAGGAGTAGAGAACAATGAGTTTTTTTGATGGCTTGCGTTTTAGAAGGGTTAGCTCACCTATCCACAACCTTGACCCAAGAGTAAAATTCATTTACGCATGTGTAATCTTCGCCGTGGCGATAATTTTCTGGCAGCTGCTCCCCCTTGCAGTGCTCTTTTTCATGCAAATTCCCCTAGTGTTTATTGCAGGGGTGAAAAGGGAGTGGATGCGTTCTATGAGGGGTGCAGCCTTCTTGGCCTCAATAATTTTCCTTACAAACTTTATCTTCTCTTTTATTAGCTCCGGCTATGTGGTCACATTTGCCGCTTTAGAGTACGCTTTAGCCATGACTTTGCGTTTTCTGGTGCTGGTTGGCTCTTTCTCCATATTCTTCCTAACCACTTCGCCGGACCATCTGGGTTTAGCCCTAGAACAGTCAAAGGTGCCCTACGAGTTCTGTTTCGCATTTACAACAGCTGTGCGTTTTGTTCCCGTTTTAGCCGAAGAAGCCCAAACAATAATGGACGCCCAAAAGGCAAGGGGCTTAGAGCTAGAAAAGGGAAACTTTCTGAAAAGAGTTAGAAACTACATTCCAATACTAATACCGTTGATTATAAGCGCCATACGCCGAAGCCTTGAACTGGCTGAAGCCATGGAATCCCGAGCCTGGGGCGCCACCAAAAAACGCACAAACCTCTACGTTTTGAAGCTCCGCCGCGAAGACCATCTCTTCGCAGCCATAACCGTTGGTATACTAGCCTTAGCCATCTTTGTCCGTTTATACCTCTACATACCACGCCTAGAGGAACTTTTAGCTGGAACGGTTTAACCGCAAGACTTTTAACATAGACTTTTGTGTAAGAGGTTTTCGCGGGGCTTGGAAAGCTTGAAATGGTTGAAGGCTGCGGCGGAAGAAATCATTTCTGGAATAAAAGGCGCCATTGAAGATCTTAACTCAAACGAGGTGGAACGTTTCATTCAGCTTCTTTTGGCGGCAAAAGACAAGAAGATCTTTGTTGTAGGCATGGGAAGAAGCGGCTTCGTGGGCAGAGCCTTCGCCCTACGCCTAATGAACTTAGGCTTCAACGTATACTTTCTAGGTGAAACCATCACGCCGGCAGCTGGAAAAGGAGACGTTTTAATCGCTATATCTGGCACTGGTGCGACGAAAATGGTTTTAACGGCAAGTGCCGCCGCAAAAGATATAGGTGCCACCGTTGTGGCGATAACGTCCTTCCCAGAATCACCATTGGGGCAGATAGCTGACCTCGTTGTCACAGTTAAGGGCAGAACAAAGGCGGGGTGGCCTCGCGAAGAGGATTATTTGGCTAGACAGCTTATGGGCGAAAGAGAGCCGCTCACACCTCTTGGAAGCATTTTTGAGAACAACTGCATGGTTTTCCTTGACAGTTTAATAGTGGAGCTTATGCACCGCATGGGAACAACCGAAGAAGACCTAAGGCGGAGACATGCCACCATAGAATAACACCTTCGGGAGAGTGGCGAAGATCAGAGCAAAATGGAAAAAGAAGAGAATGCGTAGGCAAAAAAAGAAGAGGCAGAAGAGAAGAGCCCGATACAAGTAAACCTCTTTTCTGGAACTGTTTTCTGAAGTTTTAGTGTTTTGCGCTGTTTATTTTGTGTTTTAAGTGTGTTAAAGATTGGGCGTGCATATAGCTTATTAAGACTTACGATAGTATACTATTTAGAAAACAGCCCATACCCCAAACCACAAAAGGGAAAAAGAATGCCAAAAACCCGCAAAGAAGCAAAGACAGCCGAAGAAACAGAATTCGGAGTAATGTTAGAGGCTAAAGAAAGGAGACCAGCCGTCTTTAAAGAAGTCTACCCAATCCAAGAGCCGTATGTTTACGCCGCCATAGTGAAGGACCCGGAAACCCAGAAAATCCGCTATGAAGTCATAGAACCCACCCTAACAAAAGAGGAGGAAGAACGTCTAAATGAGGTCAAAGCCATTCTGATGGAAGAAATAGACGTAAACCTAAAGGAGATAGAAACCAAAGAAAAAGCCGAAGGGTACCTCCGCGAAAAAGCGAAACAGGTGATCAAAAAATACCACATAAAAATTCCGCCGGAATCCATTGACAAACTTCTCTACTATCTTACAAGGGATTTTATTGGCTATGGCAAAATCGACCCGCTAATGAAGGACCACATGATTGAGGACATTTCGGCTGACGGTGTAAACATACCCATATATGTTTGGCATAGAACATACGAGTCGCTTCCAACAAACATAATCTTTAAGGACGAGGCGGAACTAAACTCGTTCATAGTTCGCTTAGCGTATTTGGCTGGCAAAAACATTTCCATAGCCTCCCCAATCTTGGACGCAACACTGCCCGACGGAAGCCGTGTACAGCTTACTTATGGGAACGAGGTGACCCGGAGGGGTTCAACCTTCACCATCCGCCGTTTCAGAGTTGACCCCCTAACAATTTCGGACCTCATAGCTTTTAACACGCTTTCTTCAGATATGGCCGCCTACCTCTGGTACATAATAGAAAACCGCGCCTCAGTGCTTGTGGCGGGTGGCATAGCGTGCGGAAAAACCACCATGCTGAACTGCCTATCCATGTTTATCAAGCCGGAAATGAAAATCGTGAGCGTAGAAGACACTCAAGAGCTGAACCTCCCCCACGAAAATTGGATTCCATCCGTCGTTAGAGAGGGCTTCGGCTACGACAATAAAAGCACTATAACCCTCTTCGACCTTTTGAAAGCCGCTGTACGCCAGAGACCAGACTACATAATTGTGGGAGAAATCCGCGGCGAAGAAGCCTACACGCTTTTTCAAGCCATGGCGACGGGGCATCTTGGCATGTGCACCATTCACGCTGAATCCGTTGAAGCCGTGATAAACCGTCTTGAATCCGAGCCCATGAATATCCCGAAGCCGCTCATAGCCATGATTGACCTTGTATTGGTTATGACGAGAACGGAAATCGAGGGAAGACCGGCTAGAAGAACTGTCACAGCCACGGAAGTTGTTGGACTTGATGCGAAAACAGGCAACATAATGACGAAGGAGGTTTTCCGCTGGAAACCCAAAATCGACAAGTTCGAGTTCTTAGGCCACAGCGGTCTCCTAGAAGAACACATGAAAAAGATGGATTTAAGCGAGGATGACGTCAGACAAGAACTCCACCGCAGAAAAACGGTTCTTGAATGGATGGTTAAGAAGGGCATCCGCAGACACACAGAAGTAGCCAATATAATCCGCGAATACTATGCTAACCCAGCAAGAGTTTTCCAGAGGGCAAGGATGGGACTCAAATGAAGAAAGCGAAGATATCCGAAACTTTCAGGAAGCTCTACAACAATTTACTTTCACAACTTAAAAAACTTAGTTCAAAAGTCAGCACTGGAAAGAACACAAATGAAAGTGGCGGTCAAGGCGCGGAGTTTAAGGCTGAAAGCTTTTCTTCCATCGCCTACAGGCTTATCGGCGGAAAAATCGGCCCAATTCTGCCCCTTTTTCAAGACTTAAGCGTGCACTTGCAGAGGGCTGGAATTAAAACCAATTTTAGGGTTTATGTTAGCCTAACAATTTTTTCAACAGCCTTAGCCGCCTTGGCAGCCCTTGTGTGCATTCCATGCGCGCTCTTCTTCGTCTTTAATGTACCGGTCTTTCCAGCGTTGCTATTTGGTGTTGGAGGAGGCCTTTTCGCAGTCGCCTTTTCAGTTGCAGGGTTTTACGTTTACCCAGTTTACCGCGCCGACAAAATTAAACGGGATTTAGAGGACGAGTTAGCTTTCACCACGGGGTACATGTCTATTCTGGCGAGTGCTGGTGTGCCGCCTGAAAAAATCTTCTATTCGCTGTCAAATCTTCCAATTCCTTTGGCGGTTTCGACAGAAGCCAAAAATATAATCCGCGACATCAACATCTTTGGTTTAGACGTAATTTCGGCTTTGGAAAAAGCTTCTAAAAGGTCGCCTTCAACACTGTTTCGAGAAATGCTTGAAGGTTTGATTTCAACAATTCATTCTGGAA
>Ga0185307_1000058_pt1 | contig 76175 bp, 85 predicted proteins | sample LHCtaG_FD_128010 | JGI IMG/M metagenome (GOLD analysis project Ga0185307, IMG submission 128010) | Hot spring microbial communities from Little Hot Creek, USA to study Microbial Dark Matter (Phase II) - LHC4sed_matched (SPADES... | ecosystem: Environmental > Aquatic > Thermal springs > Hot... | reverse complement strand
AGAACAGGAGGTCTTATTATGGCTAAGCCGAAGTTTGAGCGGAAGAAGCCCCATGTGAACATAGGTACGATTGGGCATGTGGATCATGGGAAGACGACGTTGACCAGTGCTATTACGTTAGTTTTATCGAAGTACAATTTAGCTCAGTTTTTAGCTTATGAGCAGATAGACAAGGCGCCGGAGGAGAGGGCGAGGGGTTTGACGATACAGATTGCTCATGTGGAGTATGAGACGCCGAAGAGGCATTATGCTCATATAGATTGTCCGGGTCATGCGGATTACATTAAGAACATGATTACGGGTGCGGCTCAGATGGATGGGGCCATATTGGTAGTTAGTGCTCCGGATGGGCCGATGCCTCAGACCAGGGAGCATGTGCTTTTAGCCAGGCAGGTTCAGGTTCCTTATATGGTGGTATTTATGAACAAGACGGATATGGTGGATGATCCGGAGTTATTGGATTTAGTTGAGCTTGAGGTGAGGGAGTTATTGTCGAAGTATGGTTTTCCTGGGGATGAGGTACCGGTTATAAGGGGTAGTGCTTTGAAGGTTTTGGAGTGTGGTTGTGGTAAGAGGGAGTGTGAGTGGTGTGGGAGCATATGGCAGCTTTTGGATGCGGTGGATGAGTATATACCTGAGCCGGTGAGGGAGGTGGACAAGCCGTTTTTGATGCCGATAGAGGATGTATTTTCCATAAGTGGTCGTGGCACGGTGGTTACTGGTAGGGTTGAGAGGGGTATTCTTAGGCCTGGTGATGAGGTGGAGATAGTTGGTTTAGGTCCTACGAGGAAGACGGTGGCGACTTCTATTGAGATGTTTAGGAAGGTATTGGATGAGGCGAGGCCTGGTGATAACGTAGGGGTTCTTTTGCGGGGAATAGGGAAGGATGAGGTTGAGAGGGGTATGGTATTAGCGGCTCCTGGTTCTATAAGGTCTTATAAGCGTTTTAAGGGTGAGGTTTATGTATTGACGAAGGAGGAGGGTGGGAGGCATACTCCTTTCTTTAATGGTTATAGGCCCCAGTTTTATTTTAGGACGACGGATGTGACTGGGACGGTGAAGTTGCCTGATGGGGTGGAGATGGTGATGCCGGGTGATAATGTGAATTTGGAGGTTGAGCTTTTGGAGCCTGTGGCTTTGGAGCCTGGTTTGAGGTTTGCTATTCGAGAGGGCGGAAAGACCGTAGGAGCTGGGGTTGTAACAGAAGTGATGGATTGAGGGTGTGAGAGATGAGGGTTATAATTACACTTGCTTGTACCGAGTGTAAGAGGAGGAATTACACGACGACGAAGAACAAGAAGAATACACCGGATAGGCTCGAATTGAGGAAATTTTGCCCAAGTTGTAGGCGCCATACCGTTCATAGGGAAGTAAGGTAGGCCAGTAGCTCTAACGGCAAGAGCGCCGGACTCCAAATCCGGAGGTTGGGGGTTCAAATCCCTCCTGGCCTGCCATTTTTGATATTTTGGAGTATTAGATGAGGGATAAGATAAGGCAATTAGGGGAGTTTTTAAAGGAGGTTAAGGCGGAGGCCAAGCGGGTGAGTTGGGCTCCGAGGAAACAGGTTTTAGGGGCTACCCTTGTGGTTTTGATTTTGGTTATCATTATGGCCATTTATTTAGGGATAATAGATTTGATCATAGCAGCCTTTATGAAGGCGGTGTTGGGTTAACATGGCGCAGAAGTGGTACATAGTACATACGCTTGCGGGTTATGAAGAGAGGGTGAAGGCAGCCTTAGAGGAACGGATTCGTAAGTTCGAAGAGGAGAAGGTCCGCCAAGGTGAAAAGGACGCCCGAGGCAAGTATTTTTCGGAGATCATCGTTCCGACCGAAACGGTCATGGAGGTGGTAAAGGGTAAAAAGCGTACCACCACCAAGAAGATATTCCCCGGTTACATCTTGGTGAAGATGGAACTGAATGATGAGACTTGGCATGTGGTTAGAAGTACCCCGCGGGTTACAGGGTTTGCGGGAAGTAGAACTCGTCCCGTTCCGCTTCCTGATGAGGAGGCTGAAGAGCTCATAGCTCAGCTTAAGGAAGGGGCTTATCAGCCTAAGCCCAGGGTAAGTTTAAAAGAGGGTGATACCGTAAGGGTTATAGAGGGGCCTTTTGCTAACTTCGTTGGTACGGTTCAGGAGGTGCATCCGGACAAGAGGAAGGTAAAAATCCTTATAAGCATATTCGGCAGAGCCACTCCTATTGAATTAGATGTAATGCAGGTAGAGCCCGCTTAAGGGGGTTGATGATGGCCAAGAAGAAAGAAGTAAAGGCTACGGTAAAATTAATGCTTCCAGCAGGACAGGCGACTCCGGCTCCACCGGTAGGACCTGCCCTTGGGCAACATGGGGTCAATATCATGGAGTTCTGTAAGGCGTTCAACGAACGCACCAAAGGCATGGAAGGGACCATAGTTCCAGCGGTGGTGACCATTTATAAGGACAGAACCTTTGACTTCGTGTTGAAGACTCCCCCGACTTCGTTTCTTTTGAAACAAGCGGCAAAGATAGCTAAGGGGTCTTCGGAACCTAATAGGATTAAAGTGGGAAAGGTCACCCGGAAACAGCTCGAAGAGATAGCTCGAATAAAGTTTCCTGATCTTAACACCGATGACCTTCAAAAAGCCATGAGGATTGTGGAAGGTACAGCCAGAAATATGGGCATTGAGATCGTGGATTAGGAGGAGAGGATGTCCAGAAGGGGGAAGAAATATCTGGAGGTTAAGAAGAAGGTGGATCGCACAAGGCGTTATCCCCTGAGGGAGGCTGTTGAGCTTTTGAAGGAGCTCTCTTACGCTAAGTTCGATGAGACCGTTGAATTGGCGGTAAGGCTCGGAGTGGATCCGAGGAAACCCGAGGAGATGGTTAGGGGTAGCGTGGTACTCCCCCATGGGACGGGCAAAGAGGTGAAGGTTTTGGTCTTTGCCAAGGGTGAAAAGGAGAAGGAGGCCAGGGAGGCAGGAGCGGATTATGTGGGAGGGGAAGAACTGGCTGAAAAGATCGAGAAGGAGGGATGGCTCGATTTTGATAAGGTTGTAGCCACCCCCGATATGATGAAGGTGGTCTCAAGGCTCGGTAAAATCCTTGGACCACGAGGGCTTATGCCTTCGGCAAAGACGGGAACGGTCACCTTCGACGTTGGGAAGGTGGTCAAAGAACTCAAGGCGGGCAGGATCGAGTATAAGGTTGATAAATATGGTAATGTACATGTACCGGTTGGTAAGCTCTCCTTTGGTTCCGATAAAATTTACGAAAACGTGGTCACCGTTCTTGATAGCATCATGAGGGCGAAACCGCCTACAAGTAAGGGCACTTACATTAAAACCCTTACGCTCTCTACTACCATGAGCCCGGGTGTTAAGGTCAGTCCCGAATCCTTAAGAGAAGCTCTCGGCATGTAAGGAGGGGTAAGGTGCTTAATAGGGAAGAGAAAAAAAAGCTTGTGGAAGAATTACATAAGAAGTTTACGAAGGTTAAGGCAGTATTTCTGACGGATTTCACAGGGCTTCCGGTTGAGACCTTGACCCGTTTGAGGAAGCAGCTTAAGGAGCAGGGCGTAGAGTATCGGGTGGTTAAGAACACGCTGTTGCGAATGGCTTCCGAAAAAACGCCCGTTGAAGCGTTGGCTCCTTATTTTGTTGGGCCAAATGGAGTGGTTTTGGCTTATGATGATCCGATGGTTCCGGCTCGGGTGCTTGTGGATTTTATAAAAGAAGAACCGGAGTTAGACATAAAGGTTGGCCTCATTGAGGGGAGAATCCTGGGAATTGAGGAGATAAAGGCCCTTGCCAATCTTCCACCCAAACCAATTCTCATAGCGCAACTTATGGGGATGATGAAAGCTCCCTTGGCAAGGTTGACGATGGTGCTCTCTGCCCCTATGGTCCAACTCTTAGGGGTATTTGAGGCTATAAAGGAAAAGAAACAGAAATAAGAAAGGAGGAAGGAGAGATGACCGAACTCAGACTAACTAAGGAGGACGTGATAAAGTACATAGAGCAGATGACGGTACTTGAGCTGGTTGAACTCATTAAAGCCTTGGAAGAGAAGTTTGGGGTCCAAGCAATGGCCCCCATGGCTGCTGTTCCCGCTATGGCAGGGGCTCAGGCGGCGATGGCAGCTCCCGAGGTAGAAGAAAAGACGGAATTTGACGTGATACTCACCGGGTTCCAGGCGGATAAGAAGATTCAAGTCATTAAGGTCGTAAGGGAGCTTACAGAGCTTGGTTTGAAAGAGGCCAAGGAACTTGTTGAGAGCGTCCCCAAGCCCATTAAGGAGAAGGTGTCTAAAGAAGAAGCTATGAAGATAAAGGAAAAACTCGAAGCAGCTGGGGCCACTGTTGAAGTAAAATAGGGGGGTCAACCCCTTTTAATTGCATGGGGAAAAGGAAATAAAATAAGAAGAGAAAGGGGGCTCTTCAGAGGGGGTTCCCTTTTGTCTATATTGGAAGGAGGAGAAGGGATGAGTCTTTTAGAGGAAAAAAGGGTACGGAAAAGGTACGGAAAGGTTTTAGAGACGCTTGAGATACCGCACCTTTTAGAAGTTCAACTTTCATCTTACCAGAAGTTATTGCAAAAAGAAATACCGCCGGATGAACGAAAGGATATCGGTATCCAAAAGGTCTTCAAGCAGATATTTCCCGTTAAGGATTTCTACGAGACGGCTGAATTGCGGTTTGTCAAATATAGGATCGATGAGCCCAAATACGATGTGGAGGAGTGCATAGTCAAAGGGCTGACTTATGCAGCACCTTTGAGGGTTACGGTTCAACTGGTGATTTACGATGTGCAAGAAGGTATTAAGACTGGACAGACGAAGGTCATAAAGGAGCACGAAGTTTATTTTGGTGAGATCCCCCTGATGACTTTTAACGGTTGTTTTGTCATAAATGGCACGAAAAGAGTAGTGGTGAATCAGCTACATCGCTCTCCCGGTGTGTTTTACGATCAGGAGATGCCAAGTGCTTATGCGGGTAGACCCATTTATACTGCCAGGATAATTCCCTATCGAGGTTCCTGGCTTGACTTCGAATTCGATCAAAAGGATTTGATTTACGTGAGGATTGACAGACGTAGAAAGATCCCGGCCACGGTCCTCCTTAAAGCAGCTGGTTACAGTACTGAGGACCTGCTGAGGGAATTTTATGGCGTCGAAAAGGTGATTATTCGTGAAGGGACCTTTTGGAAAAAGGTCACGAAAGAAGCGCTTCTCGGAGAGAAGGCCCCCTGCGACATTATAAATCCTCACACCGGGGAAGTTATTGTTAAAAAGGGAAGAAGGATCAACGAGGTCTTGTTCAAGAAAATAGAAGAAGCAGGTATCCAAGAAATCCCTGTCGATGAAGAGGCGCTTTTCGGAAGCGTAGCGGCTTGTGACATAGTGGATCCTGAAAGCAAAAAGATCCTGGTCGAAGTCAACGAAGAACTCACCCCCGAGAGGTTAAACACCATAAAGGAAAGGGACATAAAAGAGTTCGAGATTATCAAAAAGGAAGAAGATAAGATTTCGTTTGGCATAAGAGAGACCCTATTGATCGACCCAGTGAGACTCACTTTAGTTGAAAGGGAAGAGGCTTGGCAAAAGGAAGACCCTTTAAAGGAGATAAGAAAACTCGAGGAGGATAAGGCCTTAATAGAGATTTATCGAAGGATGAGACCAGGAGAACCGCCGATTTTGGAGACAGCCAGAGCCTTTTTCTATAATCTATTTTTCAACCCCGAGAGATACGACCTTTCGCCCGTTGGGCGCATGAAGTTAAACCACAAGTTGGGTTTGAATGTCCCTTATGAGGTCACTGTTTTGAGGCCTCAGGATCTGTTGGAGGTGGTGAAGTATCTGGTTTCTCTGGCAGAAGGTAAGGGAAGTGTTGATGATATAGATCATCTTGGGAATCGCCGGGTGAGAACAGTGGGGGAGCTTGTGGAGAACCAATTTTATATAGGCCTTAATCGAGTGGCCCAAGCTATAAGGGAGAAGATGAGCATTCAGGATGTGGAGTTCTTGATGCCCCAGGATTTGGTGAATTCCAAGCCGCTTACGGCGACCCTTAAGGAGTTCTTTGGGGCTGGACAATTGTCGCAGTTTATGGATCAGACGAACCCACTTTCTGAAACGACCCACAAAAGGCGGCTGAGCGCTTTAGGGCCAGGTGGACTTTCTCGAGAAAGGGCTGGGTTTGAGGCAAGAGACGTTCATCCTTCTCATTATGGTAGGATCTGTCCCATCGAAACCCCTGAGGGTCCCAATATAGGTTTAATAGTCTCCTTGACCACCTATGCGAGGATCAATGAGTTTGGTTTTATTGAAACACCTTACCGGAAGGTAGTAAATGGAAGGGTTACCGATGAGATCCATTACCTTTATGCCTTAGATGAGGAGAAGTACACCATAACCCATTCGAAAATCCCCGTTGATGAGACCGGAAGGATCACGGCGGATTTAATTCAAGCTCGAAGAGGTGGCGAATACGTTATGGTGAAGCCCGAGGAGTTGGATTATGTGGATGTATCGCCTAAGCAGGTTGTAAGCGTTTCGGCCTCACTGATCTCATTTTTGGAACATGACGATGCTAACCGAGCGCTGATGGGATCGAACATGCAAAGGCAAGCGGTGCCTTTGTTGAAACCCCAAGCTCCTCTTATCGGTACCGGTATGGAGAAGATCGTGGCTCGAGATTCAGGGGCAGCGGTGGTGGCGAAAAGATCAGGTGTGGTAGAGAGCGTTGATTCTCAGAGGATCGTGATCAGGGCCGAGGAAGACGGTCAAGTGGTGGGGGTCGATATTTATAACTTGGTGAAATTTCAGAGATCAAACCAAGGGACTTGCATCAATCAAAGGCCTATCGTCAGGAAAGGGGAGAGGGTTCAAAAAGGACAGGTTATCGCTGATGGTCCGAGTACGGACCTTGGGGAACTGGCTTTGGGTAAGAATGTGCTTGTGGCTTTTATGCCCTGGGGTGGTTATAACTTTGAAGATTCCATTTTGGTGAGCGAAAAGCTATTGAAAGAGGATACTTTTACTTCGGTCCATATCGAGGAATTTGAGTGTGTGGCAAGGGAGACGAAGCTTGGAAGAGAGGAGATAACGAGGGATATACCCAATGTGAGCGAAGAACAGCTTAGAAACCTTGATGAGAGCGGTATTATAAGAATAGGGGCGGAAGTAAAACCAGGGGATATTTTGGTGGGGAAAGTGACCCCAAAAGGTGAGACCCAGCTCACCCCCGAAGAAAGGCTTTTGAGGGCCATATTTGGTGAGAAGGCGGCAGATGTGAAGGATACTTCCCTTAGGGTTCCTCATGGGATAGAAGGGGTGGTCATCGATACAAAGGTTTTGACCCGAAGAGGGCTTGAGAAGGACAAAAGAGCCAAAGAGATAGAAGAAGCCGAGAAGACTCAGGTTTTGAAAGATATGGAGACCGAACAGAAGATCATTGAAGATTTTATCAAAAACAGAGCCCTTGAGCTTCTCGAAGGGCAGCGCCTCAACAAAACTTGGGAGAAGTTACCTGCGGGCACAGTTGTCACCAAAGAATTACTTAAAGAGATCCATTGGAGGAAATGGAAAGACATGCCAGTGGATCCTCGGGTTGCGGAGGAAGTCAATAGATTAATCGAGAAAGGGTTCGCTGATATTCAAGAGATAGAACGCAGGGCAAAAGAAAGGATTAAGAAGATAGAGGCGGGAGATGAGCTTCCCCCTGGTGTGCTTAAGGTGGTTAAGGTGTATGTGGCTATGAAGCGTAAACTTTCAGTAGGTGATAAACTCACCGGGCGTCACGGAAATAAGGGAATAGTTTCCCGTATTCTTCCCGAAGAGGATATGCCATTTCTTGAGGATGGGACTCCGGTAGAGATGGTGCTCAATCCCTTAGGGGTTCCATCGCGGATGAACTTGGGGCAGATTCTTGAGACCCACCTTGGATGGGCGGCTAAGGGGCTTGGTGAGAGGGTAAAGGAGTTTCTCAAAGGAGGAGAGGCGGCTCTAAGGGATGAGGAGGTTGAAGAGTTAAGGAATTTCCTCCTTGAGATCTTCTCCGAGCCCGAGGTGAAGGAGGCTTTAAGGAAGGCTACCCAAGAACAACTGGTGGGTTTTGCCCAACGCCTAAAGGATGGCATTTTTATGACGGTTCCGGTGTTTGACGGGGCAACCGAAGATGAGATCCGATTTGCCCTTATTAAAGCCGGTTTACCCCCGGAAGGACAGGTGGTGCTTTATGATGGCAGGACTGGCGAACCCTTTGATCAGAAAGTGACGGTGGGTTACATGTACATGCTAAAGCTCCATCACTTGGTGGACGATAAGATCCACGCCCGCTCTATTGGTCCTTATTCCCTTATCACCCAACAACCGCTTGGCGGAAAAGCCCAATTCGGAGGACAAAGGCTTGGTGAGATGGAGGTGTGGGCCCTTGAGGCATATGGGGCTGCATATAGCTTACAGGAATTTCTCACCGTTAAATCCGACGATGTAGGAGGAAGGACGAGGACCTATGAAGCTATTGTAAAGGGGAAAACGGATATACTTGATCCAGGGATTCCTGAGTCATTTAACGTGATAATAAAAGAGCTTCAAGGGCTTTGTTTAAATGTGGAGGTAATTGAAAAGGAAAAAGAAATAAAGAAGTAAAGGAGGTTAAAAGTGGACGATATCATCCTATCCTTTTTTGAAAAGCCCAAAAACCCTGATGATATAGAAGCGATTAGAATATCGCTGGCTTCTCCAGAACAGATTCGAAGTTGGTCCTATGGAGAGGTGAAGAAACCCGAGACCATAAATTACAGGACCTTTAAGCCCGAACGGGACGGGCTTTTCTGTGCGAGGATCTTTGGTCCAATAAAGGACTACGAGTGTTTATGTGGGAAATACAAGCGAATGAAGCACAGGGGTATTGTGTGTGAGAAATGTGGAGTCGAGGTCATCCCTTCGAAGGTCCGAAGGGAAAGGATGGGACATATAGAACTGGCGGCACCAGTGGCTCATCCCTGGTTTTTGAGAAGTGTCCCTAGCAAAATAGGGATGGTCTTGGATATGACTCTAAAAGAACTTGAGAAGGTCCTCTATTTTGAGACCTTTGTGGTTATAGATCCTAAAGATAGCCCTTATAAGGAAAGGGAGTTAATAAGCGAGGAGGAGTATCAGGAATACATCGCTAAATACGGAAGGGATTCCCTTGTAGCTGGTACTGGGGCTGAGGCTTTACGTGAACTTTTGAAAAGAATTGACCTTGAGGAGCTCTCCGAAAAACTCCGCTTCGAAATGAAGGAGACCCAGTCTGAGGCTCGTAAGCTCAAGATTGCTAAAAGGCTTAAGATAATTGAGGCCTTTCGCGATTCGGGAAACCGACCTGAATGGATGATCCTTGAGGTTATACCGGTGATCCCTCCAGATTTGAGACCCTTGGTGCCTCTTGACGGGGGAAGATTTGCCACTTCTGACCTCAATGACCTTTACCGAAGGGTTATAAATCGGAACAATCGTCTGAAGCGTTTAATCGAACTCAATGCTCCCGAGATCATCATAAGGAACGAAAAAAGGATGCTTCAGGAAGCGGTGGATGCCCTTTTCGATAATGGAAGAAGGGGGCGTAGGGCTATCCTTGGCGCTCATGGTAAACCCCTTAGATCTTTGGGCGACATGCTCCGGGGTAAGCAAGGGCGGTTCAGGCAGAACCTATTGGGAAAGAGGGTGGATTATTCGGGAAGGTCGGTGATTGTGGTGGGGCCGGAGTTGAGGCTTCATCAATGTGGTCTTCCAAAGAAGATGGCTATGGAGCTGTTTAAGCCCTTCATTTATAACAAACTTGAAGAAAAGGGTTATGCCACCACTATAAAGAGTGCCAAGAAGATGGTGGAGAAGGAAAGGCCTGAGGTGTGGGACATTTTGGAAGAGGTGATAAGGGAGCACCCCGTTCTTCTTAACCGAGCGCCCACGCTTCATCGGTTGGGCATTCAGGCCTTCGAACCCCTTCTTACCGAGCACAAGGCCATTCAATTGCATCCCTTGGTATGTGTGGCTTATAACGCCGATTTTGATGGGGACCAGATGGCGGTTCACGTGCCGCTTTCCATCGAAGCTCAGACCGAGGCTCGAGTGCTGATGATGTCCACCAATAACATCCTTTCTCCCGCCCACGGAAAACCCATCATCCTTCCCACTCAAGACATAGTCCTTGGGCTTTATTATATGACTCGAGAGAGGCCCTATGCCAAAGGTGAAGGAAAGGCCTTTTCCAGCTTGGAAGAGGTTAAGATGGCCTACCTTCTTGGGAAGGTGGAGCTTCATGCCAGGATTAAGGTTAAGCTGGATGGAAAAGTGGTGGATACAACCGTAGGGCGTGTTCTTTTAAAAGAGATCCTCCCGGAGGAGGTCTCGTTTGATTTAGTAAACCGCGTAATGGACAAAAAGGCCATAACCAACCTTATCGATTATACCTATAGGGTTGCCGGAGAAAAGAAAACGGTCATACTGGCGGACAGGCTGAAGGACATGGGATTCGCCTTTGCTACCTTAAGTGGTATATCCATGGCCATAAAAGATGTACTCGTTCCTCGAAGGAAGGCCGAGTTAGTGGAAAAGGGCATGAGGGAAGCCGAGGAAGTGAGACATCAATATCTGGAGGGCATTATCACTGATGGAGAGAGATATAACCGCACAATCGACATATGGGCTCAGGTAACTGAAGAGATAGCCAGTGAGATGATGAAGGAACTGGCCTATGAGAGGGTGAAGACCCCAGATGGTAGGGAGGAGCTTGTACCGAGCTTTAACCCCGTTTTCATCATGGCGGATTCGGGAGCCAGAGGAAGTCCTCAGCAGATAAGGCAATTGGCTGGGATGAGGGGGCTTATGGCTAAGCCTTCAGGAGAGATCATAGAGACGCCCATTACCTCGAACTTGAGAGAGGGGATGTCCGTTCTGCAATACTTCATCTCAACTCATGGAGCGAGGAAAGGATTGGCAGATACAGCGCTAAAAACCGCAAATGCAGGGTATCTCACGAGGCGTTTGGTAGATGTGGCTCAAGATGTGAGGGTTACCGAACATGATTGTGGGACCCTTGATGGCATAACGGTGAGTGCCCTTGTTGAGGGTGGTGAGATCCTTGAGCCTTTAACCGAAAGGATCCTGGGGCGGGTGGCCTTGGAGGATATTATCGATCCTTATACTGGAGAGGTGATCGTTAAAGCCAACGAAGAGATAGATGAAGAGAAGGCCCAAAGGATTGCGGACTGTGGGATTACGGAAGTCAAGATAAGATCGGTTCTCACCTGTGAATCCCGCGATGGGGTATGTGCTTTGTGTTACGGTAGGGATCTGGCAAGGGGAAGACTTGTGGATATAGGTGAAGCTGTGGGCATAATAGCGGCTCAATCGATAGGTGAGCCCGGTACCCAGCTTACCATGCGAACCTTCCACATTGGAGGAGCGGCGTCAAGGCAAGTTGAGGAGTCTAAACTTGAAGCCCCCATGTCGGGAAAAATAAAGTTTGTAAACGTCAAAACCGTCAGGAATCGGGAAGGTAAGCTAGTGGTGATGAACCGAAAAGGTGAAGTGGCCATATTGGATCAGGAAGGAAGGGAGAGGAAGCGTTACCCATTGCCTTATGGAGCTAAGCTTCTGGTTGAGGATGGACAGGAGGTAAGGGAAGGCGAGCTAATTGCCGAATGGGACCCTTACACCATACCAATAATCACTGAATTTTCCGGTTGGGTGAAATTCGGAGATATTATAGAAGGCCTTACCATCCAAGAACTTGTGGATGAGGTCACCGGGCATACTCGAAAGGTGATCATCGAATGTAAGGATCCGGATCTTAGGCCTCGTATCTCCATAAAGCAGAAGCGCATAGATGAGGAAGGCAAAGAGGTTCTTGAGACCATCGGGCGTTATTACCTGGCGGTAGGATCTACCATCTTCGTTAGGGAAGGGGACTGGGTTGAAGCAGGTGATGTATTGGCGAAGATTCCGCGGGAGATCGCTAAGACCAAGGATATTACCGGTGGATTGCCCAGGGTTGCCGAACTGTTTGAGGCTCGAAGGCCTAAGGAGCAGGCCTTGATAAGCGAGGTCGAAGGGTACGTGAGTTTTGGTAAAATTGCCAAAGGCCGAAGGAAGATAATAATCACCCCTGAAGTAGGAGAACCGAAGGAATACCTAATTCCTAAGGGTAAACACGTGACCGTCCAAGAAGGCGAATACGTGAGAGCAGGTGAACCTTTGATGGACGGTACTCCTAACCCTCATGACATACTGAGGGTTTTGGGTGAGAAGGCTTTGGCGCGATTTTTGGTGGATGAGATAAAGGTCATTTATCTCCTTCAGGGCGTTAAGATTCACGATAAGCACTTCGAAGTAATAGTAAGGCAGATGCTTAAGCGCGTGAGGGTGAAGGATCCTGGTGATACAAGGTTCGTTTACGATGAGGTGGTGGATAAATTCGTATTTCGTGAGGAAAACGAGCGGGTGATAAGGGAAGGCAAAAAGCCAGCGGTGGCAGAACCGGTAGTAATGGGCATTACTAAAGCAGCCCTTTATACCGATAGTTGGATCTCCGCAGCCTCATTCCAGGAGACAGTGCGCGTTCTTACCCAAGCGGCTATTGAAGGGAGAACGGATTATTTAAGGGGGATAAAAGAAAACGTCATAATGGGAAGGCTAATTCCCGCAGGAACCGGCTATCCTCTTTACCAGGACTTGGACATTAAGGTCGTAGAAGAAGAGTTAATCCCAATTTACCCGAATGCCGAAGACTCTGAGTAGGGATTAGCGTTTCTTGGGGGAAGGGAGTTTTTGACGTGCTAACTCCGCTTCGGGGGTAGTGGGGTACTCCTTTATCAGCTTTTGTAAAAGGTATTGTCCAGTCATTTCCTCCCCTAAGGCGAGGAAGGAGAGCCCCTGCTTGAGGAGTGCAGCAGGTACCTTGGGGGATTTAGGATAACGGTTCAAGACCTTTTCATATTCCAAGATGGCCCTTTCGTAATCTCCTTGTTTGTAAAAACACTCACCTATCCAAAATTGGGCGTTTGAAGCAAGTTCATGGTTAGGAAATTGGGATAAGAACTGGGAAAACAATTGTTGAGCCTTTTGGAAGTCTTCTTGACGGAAGGTTTCGAGGGCCAAACGATAAAGTTCCGTGGGATCTGTGGGTAAGGGAGGTTGTTCGGTTCGAGGAGGAGGTGGAGGTGATGGTGGGGGTGCAGTTTTGGCTTCCTTTAAATCCTTTATGCTCTTTTCGACCTCGTTTAGGTTCCTTTCGATTGTTCCAAGCTTAAGGACTAATTTTTGAAGGACCTCAGCCTTTTCCTGCTGATCAGCTTTGAGAGAAGAGAGGGCTTCTTTTAAAGCATTGAGTTCACCTTCATTATAGGAGGATATCCGATTTAATTTTTCATCAAATTTTTTAAGCTGTGAGGAGGTGTTCTCTTGATTTTCCCTTAATTGTCGAATCTGGGCCTCAAGATTGTAAATTCGGAATTCAAGCTTAGAAAGGTCTTCCTTAGTAGCACATCCTAAAAAGCAAAACGCAAAAAAAAACCATATCTTTTTCATCTTTCTACCACTACAAACTCGCATCGCCTATTCTGGGCCCAAGCCTCCTCGCAATGTCTCGGATCAACAGGTCTTTCCTCACCGTAACTCACAATGGATAGTCGAGAGGGATCTATACCAAGTTGAACTAGGTACTCCATCGCTGCTCGCGCCCTTCTTTCTCCCAAAGCCAGATTATACTCGTTACTCCCCCTTTCATCACAATGACCCTCTATAAGGATTTTCCAAGTGGGGTTTTCCCTGAGCACTTTCGCATTTTCTTCCAAAGTTTTTCTTGCGTCAGGACGAAGGTCATACTTATCGAAGTCAAAATAAATGGTCTTGAGAAGCGGTGTCCTCCATACCTCGCCTTCTATCCCGGGATATTTTACGGGTTGTAAGGTTTCTTCACCCGGAGGGGCTTTTGCCTTCTCCGAAGGAAGAGCCTTTTCAAATTGTGGCGAAGGAGTAGTCGTAGGAGGTACAACTATCACCTTTCTTTCACATCCCAAATAAAGCATTACTATGCCAATTATCCCTATTAAGAATCCCTTTTTCATCTTTTCTCCTGTTGAGACTTAAAAAAATTTTACCAGAACTTTTATGAAATGTAAACATTGTGTATAATTTAAAACATGAAGCCAAAAATAATGATCGTGGACGACGAAGAGTCAATCCTCAAGGCTCTATCAGGTGCCCTCCAGGACGAAGGGTATATATGCCTTTTAGCTCGCAACGGAAAAGAAGCCCTTGATCTTTTTCAAAAAGAAAGACCCGAAGTGGTGCTTTTAGACATTTGGATGCCCGACATGGATGGCCTCGAGGTGTTGAAAAGGATAAAGGATTTGGACAACGAATGCTCAGTGATAATGATATCCGGTCACGCAACGGTCGCAACGGCGGTTAAAGCCATGAAAATGGGGGCAGCTGACTTCTTAGAAAAACCGCTCTCGATAGATAGCGTCCTCATGGCCTTGAAAAGGGAAGAAAAAGGGCGTGTTTTAAGAGAGGCAAAAAACGGTGAACCTTTAAGGCTCACATCGAAGGAAAAGCCGTTTGGGGCGCAGGTTCATCAAAAGACGATAAAAAAAAGCGCTGTTCTTTACGGTACGGGTCTTCATTCGGGTCACAAGACGGGTTTGATCCTTCTTCCTCAGCCCCCTTTTACCGGTATTCTCTTCTATGATCTGGCTGAGGATGTGGTGATTCCAGCCACGGTTGATCACGTGGTGTCCACCGATTTTGCCACTTCTTTGGGCAAAGAAGGCGTCTACATAAGAACCATAGAGCACCTCTTAGCAACCCTTCATGCTTATGGGATTACCAACCTCCTTATAAAGGTGGACCGGGAGGTTCCGGTAATGGACGGTTCGGCCATTGAGTTTTGTCGTTTGATCGAAGAGGTGGGACTTGAGGAGCAGGAAGAAGTGGTGGAGATATTAAGAGTTCCCAAACGTTACGAGATACGTAATGGTGATCGAGTGTTAATTGTTGAACCTTCAGAGGAACTGGAGATCGAGTTCGTCCTTCCCAACCCTCCCTTTAACGGGGATTCCATGAAGTTTGTTTTAAAAAGTCCCGAGGATTTCAAGAGGGACGTCGCTCCTGCTAGAACCTTTGCATTTCTCAAAGACGTGGAGAAGTTGAGCAAAATGGGACTTGCGGGAGGAGGGCACCTTCATAATGTGCTACTATTAGACGAAACAGGACCCGTGAATACCACGTTACGGTTTTCAAATGAACCTGTGAGGCACAAGATCCTGGATTTATTGGGTGACCTTTATCTTTTGAATCGGCCCTTAAAGGCCAAAATCAAAGCCACCATGACCGGTCATAAAGAAAACATAGCCTTTTTGAAAATGCTCAAGGAAGATCTGGGGCTATAAGTCTATTTCTTCCACCTCTTCAGGCCTTTCCCCTAAGAAAAGTTCTCCCAAATATCGAAACTTCTCAGGATTATCCGTCACGTAAAAGGTGGTTCTCCCCGTTCCCTTTTCCCTTCTCAAACTTAACGATTCCAAAACCCTTTTTACCTCTTCGGCGGTTTCTTTTGCCGAATTTATTAAGCTCACTCCCCAACCCACAACCTCCCTTATTACCTTTTCAAGAAGTGGATAATGGGTACAACCTAAAACTAACACATCGATGCCCTTTTCGATCAAAGGGTTAAGATAACGCCGTGCTACCTCTTTGGTGATGGGGTCGTCTATCCATCCTTCTTCCACTAAGGGAACGAATAAAGGACACGCCTGGCCCATCACTTGGACCCTTTTCCCTTGGGCTAACCTTTTTATGGCTTCTTGATAGGCTTGACTTCGAATGGTGGCTTCCGTTCCTATTACCCCTATAATTCCGTTTTTGGTGAGCTCCACGGCCTTTTTAGCCCCCGGTTCTATTACCCCTATTACCGGTATGGTGTTTTTAAACCTTAATAGCTCAAGGCTTACCGCCGACGAAGTATTACAGGCTACAACCAGAAGTTTTATGCCCTTTTTTATCAGAAACTCCGTATTTCTTTCTGAATAACGCATTACCGTTTTGGGAGAACGAGTTCCGTAGGGCACTCGGGCAGTATCGCCTAAATATACCAAATCCTCTTGGGGTAAAAGGCGTTTGATCTCCTTTAAAACCGTAAGTCCACCTACCCCTGAGTCGAAGATTCCTATGGGTTGAGAACTTTTTAACATGGAGGCATTATAACATTTTAAAAAAGGAGGGAAAGATGAGGCTCAAGGATAAGGTAGCCATAATAACAGGTGCTTCAAGTGGAATAGGTAAGGCTTGTGCCAGGCTTTTTGCCCGAGAGGGGGCCAAGGTGGTGTTGGTGGCAAGGAGGATGGAGGCTTTGGAAGACTTAACTTCTGAGATAAAGAGGGAGGGAGGAGAAGCGATTCCGTTAAAGGCAGATGTATCAAACCCAGAGGACGTAAACCGTGTGGTCGATGAAACGGTAAAGGTTTATGGAACGGTTAATATACTCATAAATAACGCAGGCCTCACTCAAGACAATTTGGCCCTTAAACTCACCACTCAACAATGGGAAGAGGTCCTTAAGGTGAACTTGCTTGGGACTTTTTATTTTTGTCAAGCGGTTTTCAGACCAATGAGAAGGGAGCGTTACGGTAAAATTGTCAATACCGCTTCAGTGGCCATAAAGGGAAACATCGGACAAGCCAACTATGCGGCTTCAAAAGCCGGGGTTGTAGCCCTTACCCGGACCTTAGCCTTAGAATACGCTCGGGCGGGAATAAGAGTTAATTGCGTCGCCCCAGGGGTGATAGAGACCCCTATGACCGAAAGTTTTTCGGAAGACATGAGGAAGAAAATCCTTGAGAGAATACCCTTAGGTTACTTGGGAAGGCCAGAAGATGTGGCTTATTTACACCTATTTCTGGCAAGCCCTGAGTCAGATTATATAACGGGTCAGGTCTTTTTTATCGATGGGGGGTTAACAGTAGGCGTTTAAAGGAGAAGCGGAAGGATCATCATTTCAATCCATTGGAAGTTCCTTCTTACCGCCTCTTTTCCCACTAAGATCTGTCCGTGTCCAGGAAGGAGGAACTCTACTTCTAATTCCATAAGCCGTCTTATGCTATTTGCTAAACTCTGGGGATCACCTCCGAGGTCAGTTCTTCCGACTCCTTGTAGAAAGACCACATCTCCAGTTATAAGGATCTTACCTTGGGGATTATATAGGCATATTGAACCAGGAGAATGGCCAGGTGTATGTATTATTCTCCAAACCTCCCTTCCAAATTGGAGTTCTCCTTCGTTGAGGTAAAAATCGGCCTCTTTAGCAGGAAGTCTCGATCCCGAAGCCTGGAATAAATAAGGACCGTAAAATTCCTTTAGGGCCCGCTCTTCTTCTTCGTTAAAAGCGAGGAGGCTCCCTTTGAAAAATTCAACACCTTCAAAATGGTCGGGATGAAGATGAGTGCATATGACCAAGGTGATGTCCTTTCCGTGAAAGTTGTCTCTTCTCATCTCTCTCAAGAGCTCCGGTATAAAGGCCAAATGGCCAGGATCTATGAGCACATTGATCCCTTCCGAGGAGATGATGTAACTGTTGGCGTTGTTGTATTCAGGGTTAAGCCAAGGGTAAATGTATAAGTTTTCCAAAAGTTTCATCTTTAACCTCAGAGTTAAGGACCCTATCACGGCAGAGGATCCTTGTCAACGGTTACTTGAAGGTGGTAAAAAGATGGAAAAAAGTCAAAGGAGGAAGGATGAGAAGGAAGTTGGTATTACTATTTACCGTTTTTTGCCTCTCGGTTTTAGGGTGTAAGACCCTAGGAATAGGAGAAGGTATTGAAAAAGGTGCTACCTCCACAACCATTCCCTCAGATTTTTCCGATATCCCGATTCCCAAGGAACTTAAGCTTGATAAGAAAAGCTCCTTGCTCTTCGAGGGTGGTCCCTATAAGAGCGGGTATTTCGTTTACAAAGGAAGGGTTGAGGCTTCTTCCCTTGCTGAGTATTTCAAAAATGCGCTTCAGGGTTATGGTTGGGTTCTTTTGAATAACTTCAAATACCGCCATTACTTGTTGAATTTCATAAAGGAGAAGGAACAAAGAAGTTGCATCATACTTATAAAAGAAGGATTATGGACCACCGAGGTTCACCTGTGGGTTGGGCCCACCGAGAGTAAACTTAAGGGAAGTTGAACATGTCTCAAGCTCAACTAAGGGTAGTGCTTTTTGAGGCTTCAAGTGAGGCTTTGGACCTCATTTGGAGATCTTACCGGCAATGCTATTCGTCTCGATTTGCACCGGAATTAAAAGATGTGCCCAATGAGGAAAAAGAACGTTTCGTTAAGGAGATGGTAAAACGGGGTCACCATAGTCCTTTGGAGCACGTAAAGTTCACCTTTGCCATAGAAGGGATCTCGAGGGCCTGTTCCCATCAGTTGGTGCGGCATCGCATTGCTTCTTATTCCCAACAGAGCCAAAGGTATGTGGATATGTCCCAATTTAGATATGTGGTTCCCCCTTCGATTGCCAAAATACCCGAGGCTTTAGAAGAATTCCAACGGGCCATGGAAGAAATAAGGAAAAGCTACCAAAAGATAAAGGATATCCTCCGAGCCCACGGTCTAAATGACGAAAGGGCGAAAGAAGATGCTCGTTTTCTTTTGCCTCAAGCTGCCGAGACAAAAATCATCGTCACAATGAACGTGAGGGAGCTTTTACACTTCTTTTCCCAGAGGCTTTGCTCAAGGGCTCAATGGGAGATAAGGGAATTGGCAAAGAGGATGTTAGAAGAATGCAAGAAGGTGTTGCCTACCATATTCGAGGAAGTTGGCCCCAAATGTGTGATCTTAGGATATTGTCCTGAAGGCCAAGAAAGTTGTGGGTTTTATCTTTCGCGGAAAGTTTAAAAGGAAAAAGCAAAGATGTTTTTGGATAAAATAGGGGAATGGTTTTTGCCCTGGTTGGTAAAAAGGGAAGGAAGAAAGTTTCTCCTTTTAAAAGACAAAGAGGAGCTTCCCCTTTGTCTTTCTTCCGAAACTTTATTGGCCCTTTATGTTCACATTCCCTTTTGCCGGAAACCCTGTGCTTACTGTTCTTTTAACCGCTATCCATTTGAAGAGGAGCTAGCCTCAAGTTACTTTGAGGCTTTAAAAAGGGAGTTGGATTTATATTTGGAAAGGGGGTTTCGTTTTAAGAGCGTCTATATAGGAGGTGGAACCCCTACTGTTTCGATGAGACATTTGGCCTCCTTTTTAGAGTATCTTCTTTCCAAGAATGCCCTTCAAGAGATCTCCCTCGAGACAAATCCCAATGATGTGACCTGGGAGAACATAAGGATTTTGAAACAACTTGGGGTGGGAAGGCTTTCAATGGGGGTTCAAAGTTTTCAAGACCATATGCTCCGATTGATGGGGCGCTTTTCCCATACAGGCGAAGAAGCTCGGGAAAAGTTGGAACTTCTACAAGGGGTCTTTAAGACCCTTAATGTGGATTTAATCTATAATTTTCCGGCCCAAAAGTTGGAGGATCTCCGAAGAGATATAGAGGTGGTAAAAGAACTCAAGGTCGATCAGGTTACTTTTTATCCCCTTATGCCAGCCCCAAGGAGATTGAGGGAAATAGAAGAAAAGATTTCAAAGGTCGATCATAAGCGTGAACGTGCCTTCTACGAGCTTATATTAAGAGAAATGCTCACGGATAACTGGAGACCTTCAACCGCTTGGTGTTTTTCCCGAGGAGATCACATGATTGACGAATACATTATCGAATACCCCGAATACATCGCTATAGGAAGTGGTTCGGTGGGACTTTATAAAGAGGTGTTTTTTGTGAATTACTTTGACCTAAATAATTACATCTCCGCCTTAAAAAACGGCAAGTTCCCTGTCGCTATGATAAGGGAATTGAAAAGAAGGGAATTTCTCAATTATTACCTTCTTACCCAGCTTTTTGGTATGAAGCTTAAAGAGGATTATCATCTCAAGGTGTTTGGCCGTTCTTTAATGGAGGATTTAAAATGGGAAATTTTTATTCTCTCCCTTTTGGGAATTATCGAGGAAGTACCGGAGGGCTATCGGGTGACCCAAAAGGGCATGTTCCTTGTAAGTAAAATGATGAGGGAGTTTTTTACTGCTTTAAATAGACTAAGGGAGTACTGTATGGTTAATAAGATCTGAGCTTCAAATGATCAAAAGTAATACCGTTATGAAAAAAACTATCGTGAAGATCAATATCCCAATCCCCACGGGAAAACGATAACGATTGGGGTTATAAGGGGAAACGGGTTTCCTTTGTTTTATCCTTTTAAGTTCAAAAGGATTAAGGCCTAAGAGTTCAAAGAAAGAAACTACATCTTTCATTTTTTCCTGCAAAGCCATTCTTAAACCGTAAATCCCTCCACAGAACGTAAAAAATACCAAGGCTCCCTTTCGGTAAAGCCAATCCGTGTCAAGGGTGATCTTATCCGATGGGGCAAGATATCTTATAAGAAGCCACACTGAGAGAGCCGAAGAGGAGAGAAGCTGTAAGGATTCGATAAGGTGTTTTTTCTCATAAGGGGAAAACTCAAAAGGATATGGTAAAAGTCGATAAAGTAAAGAGGGCCAAAGGCCAAAAAGTACACATAAAAAACTCAAAAAAGCCATACCTGCTTTCATACTTAGAGGAAGTGGGGAAACAGAAATGGAGACTTCTTCTTTTTTGTTTCCAAACCAGGTGTAATAGGGAAGTTTAAAGGCCGTACAAAGCCAGGTACCTATTGAGGCCAGATGAAGGAGCAAATAAGGTATTAAATGCCCTTCCTCCTTACAAGCTTCTACGATCATGGGCTTACTTATAAAACCGCTGAAAAGTGGAACCGAAGAGATGGAAAAAGCTCCTACCATGTAAGGGAAAAATGCCCAAGGCAAAAGCTTAAAAAGTCCCCTTCCTTCCAGTTCTGTCATGAGCCTTCTACCAGTAGCATAAATGACACTGCCTGTACCCATGAAAAGAAGGGCTTTATAGAGAATGTGAGTGAAGGCATGAGCTGCGGAACCACTCATGGAAAGGCTTGTACCTATCCCAACCCCCGCTACCATATAACCCACCTGGCTCACGATGTGGTAGGATAAAAGCCTTCGAATATCATTTTGGATTATGGCCCAAACCACCCCATAAAGGGCCATAATAGCCCCAAACCAGGTTAAAATCGCCTCTCCGGGGAAAGCTCGAAGCAGGACATAAACGGCCGATTTGGTAGTATAAGCGGTTAGATAAATGGCCCCCGTTGGGCTTGCTTCAGGATAAGCATCAGGAAGCCAAGCGTGAAGGGGAGGAACTGCAGCGTTAAGCATAAAGCTCATTAAGATCAGATTCCTTCCTAAACTTGTTTCTTCAAATGCCCCGGAAAACGCGAGGTTTCCAGTTTCATGAAAATGAAGTAATATACCACTTAAAAGAAGGGCTCCCCCAAAAAGGTGTACCAGTAAATACCTATATCCCGCTTTCAAAGCTTCAGGCGTTTTATTGGACCATATTATGAAGACGGCCGAGATCGCCATGAGTTCCCAAAAAAGATAAAGTGAGATAAGATCCCCCGAAAAAACCGCTCCCAGAGCCGAGCCAGCATAAAACATAGCCCAAAAATGTTCCCCTTTTTCTTTCACGTGTAAACTGTAAAGGAATCCCCCAAGGGCTATAATTACAAATACATATCCAAAAACGAGGCTAAGCTTATCCACTTGTCCAAAAGAAAGTTCAAGCCCAAAAATCCGAGCTCCCATACCTTCCCATTCCCAAAACCGTAAAAGGGATAAAAAAGCGAGTAGCGCAACCGATATTCTTAAGACCCCCCTTCCTTTATGAGGAAGAAGGTAAAGAAGAGAAGCACCTAAGAAAAACCAAAGGAAAGGATGGACCTTAAAAATCCCCATAATAGTCCCTCCTTCTAAAGATAAAGAACTTTCCCAAAAATTCGGAAAAGAAGATTAAGCCTATACAACCCAAAAGGCCAAAAACGACCTCAAAAAAACTGAGCCTTTCCCACAAATGATGAGCCTCTTTTTCTTGAATAAAAATCCCCAAAAGACCGCTTAAGATCGTGAGAATGAGAAGAAGCCTTTTCATGCCCTAAACTCCCCAGAAAGAAGATATGACCATCTTCACGAGGTCCAATAGGTGAAAGGCAAAATTAGGAAAAAGCCCAAACACTATACTTACTAAAGCGGTAAACATGAGGGGAATGGTCATACTCGGGGGGGCTTCATTTATTTTTGGGTCTTTTTTTCCTTTAAAAAAGGCCCTATAGACAATTGGGAGGAAATAAACCGCATCAAGAAAGGAACTTGTAAGCCAGACCAAAAGAAACCAATGTTTGGAGGCCTCAAGAGTACCAAGACACAGATACCATTTGCTTAAAAAGCCGCAAAGAGGCGGTATCCCACAAAGACCAAGGGCTGAAACCGTGAATGCTCCCATAGTAAAAGGCATATTATGGCCTATTCCATCAAGTTCACTCACCCGCTCCTTTTTGCTCTTAACATATATAGAACCTGCACACATGAAGAGGGTAATCTTCATAAACCCATGGAAGGGAATATGAAGAATCGCCCCTTTTAAAGCTTCCTTAGAAAGCATAAGGGCTCCCAGGAGGATCGCTGCTAAATTGTTAATTGTCGAAAAAGCAAGCCTCCTTTTAAGATTATCCTCCCTTATAGCTAAAAGGTTGGCTCCTATGACGGTAACACTTACAAAAAGGGAAAGCCAAAAGGAAAATTCAGTCGGAAGCTTTTTCGCCTCAAACAAAAAATACAGAACCCTCAAACACGAAAAAACCCCCGCTTTCACCACTGCCACCGCATGAAGAAGGGCGCTTACCGGAGTCGGAGCGATCATGGCCGAAGGGAGCCACTCGTGAAAAGGCATAAGAGCTGCCTTTACTCCAAATCCCAAAAATAAGCTTAAAAACACAAAGTTCAAAACCCAATCCTTAGGCTCCTTTATAAATCCACCTGCTACAAAAGAGACATTATGATAATGGGCCCAAATATAAATGATGCCGAAAAGTCCAAGTGAGGCTCCACTTAAAAGATAAACCAAATACTTCCTTCCCGCTCTCAAGGCTTCAAGGTTTCCCTCATGAGCCACAAGAGGAAAGGTTGAGATCGTTAAAATCTCATAAAAGACAAAAAGGCTTAATAAATTTGACGAAAGTGCCACCCCAATGGCCCCTAATATGGCCAAGGAAAAACAAAAGAAAAACCTGGTTTGAGCATGTTCATTAAGGCTTCTCATATACCCAATGGCGTAAATGGAGATGATGAGCCATAAGCTTGTAGAAAGCAGTAAAAATACCATACCCAAAGGATCGGCTCGGAAGGAAAACATAAGGCCGGGAAAGAGTTCAAAAAGGTCCTTTTGTGGAATATATCCGGCCCTTAAAGCCTTAAGCATCAAAAAAGCCCATAAAAAGGTTAGGGAAGAAGCCAGAAGGGTTGTTCCTTCTCTTAAATTCCTCCTTTTTTCTCCAAAAATGAGGATCAAAAAGCTTCCCAAAAGAGGGGTTAAAAGGGCCAAAAGCGGTAAAAGGGATTCTTTCTCCATTAAAACCCTCCGAGCGTATAGATCCAAGGATCAATGACCTTTTTTACGATCGTCGAGGCTAAACCGCCTAAAACAAAAAGGGATATCGAAAATATCACCAAAGAAACCAAAAAAGTAAAAGGTAACTTCTTCAACGATTCTAAATGAGGATGTTTGAGATAAATTTTTTCTAAAACCTTAAAGATCAAAATGGTGTTAATAAGGCTTGAGACCAAAATGCCCACCAAAAGATGCCACTTCTTCCCTTGAATTGTCCCAAGAATTAGATACCATTTGCTGAAAAACCCACAGAGAGGAGGAATACCAATTACCGAAAGCCCTCCCATCAAAAAGCCCAAAGAGACCCAAGGACTCAGAATGCCAAGGCCTTCTAAATACCTTAACTCCTCTTTTTCAAACTGGTGAATAAAAGCACAAAGACTCGTAAAAAGACATCCCATCATAAAGACGTCATTTATCAAATGTAAAATGGTTCCCCTTAAACCGTCTAACGTACCAGAGGCTACTCCCATTCCTAAAAAGGAGATTTCACTCAGAAGAAGGTAACAAAAAGCTCTTCTAAGTTCTCTTTGTACTATTGCCATAAAAGAGAAGAAAAAGGCCCCCGTAAAGGCCATCCACCCCAAAATTTCCAAAAGCAGTTTTTCTGAAGGAAATGAGGGTTTGAAAATCCAAAAGAGGATTCTCAAAAGCACATATCCTGCCACCTTTGTGCCTAAAGGAGCCAAAAAGGCACTTACCGTAGAAGGGGCATATGAGTAGGCATCGGGAAGCCAGGTATGTAAGGGAAAAAAAGCCATCTTTACACCTATTCCGATCACAAGAAGACAAAGCCCCACCCTTAAAGCCGAGGAGTCAGTAATGTTTTTCAAAAGGTTAACCATATCCACCATGTTCAAGGAACCGGTCAGAATATAGAGATGCCCCACCCCTAACAGATAACAACAGGCCCCGATGGTTCCAAAAATGAGGTATCTCAAGGCCGAGAATTCGGCTCCCCTTTTACCGATCGCTACCATCGAATAGGCGGAAAAGGAGGCTATCTCAAGAAGTACATAGAGGTTAAATACGTCTCCTGTTACCGTTATGCCTAAAAGGCCACATAATTGAGCGAAAAAAAGGGCATAAAGTTGGGACCACCGAGGGGGATCGACTTCCCTTTCAACCCTTTCCTTGAAGGATAGGATCACCAAAAAAGCCACAAATGAAACTGCAAAGGCCACAATCCCATTAAAATGATCAACCCTATATTCTATTCCCCAAGGAGGTTCCCATCCGCCCATGTGATAACTTAGAGGTCCTACCTTTATCACCCTTATTAAAAGCTTCCAAGAAAAAATGGAGGTTAAAGCGCTTGAGATCAATAGCAGAAAATAAGGTGTTCTTTTTTCGATAAACCCTATCAGAAAGATGAGGAAAGAAAACAGAAGAGGAATTATCACTACTAGGGCCGGCAATTGTTCATTCATTTCTCATCCTCTCCAAAATCTCATCCTCTTCCAAAGTGTTCCAGTTGTGCCAAATTTTTATAAGTAGTGCCAAAGCTATTCCCGTAGTAGCTACTCCTACCACAATGGCAGTGAGCATCAGTACATGTGGCAAGGGATTTACATAATCGTGAGCTCTAATTGTCAGTTTTTCAATTCCATGTTCGGGAAAGATTGGGATATTTCCCCCTTTTTTTGCGCCTATGGAAATAAAGTAATAGATGATGGCCCATTGAAAGATGCTCATCGCCATTAGTTTTTTCATCAAATTGTTTTTTGACATCATCCCGTATAACCCTACGGCTAAAATAAGGGCATATAGCCAATAGTTGTAATGTCTCAGAAGTTCATACACTTGTTCTTTCCTCCTGAAGGAGCTTCAAAAAGATCAGAGCCATTGTGCACATCACCGTAAATTGAACTCCCGTTTCCACCATGGCTATTCCATAATAACGGGCTTTAATGGGACCGTTAGGGAGGAAATTATTTAAAGCCGCATAGTCTAAGAAGTTTTTTCCAAAAAGCATGCAAAGGGCACCTATTCCTGCATAAGACACACCGACGCCGAGAGCTGAAAGGATGAAAAGGAATTTGATGGGGAAATTGCCTTCGAGTCCTCTCGGTCCGTAAAGCAGAAACAGCAAAATTAAGCTTGCCGCATAAATGCACCCTCCTTGGAAGCCCCCTCCTGGGCTGGAATGCCCATGGGCTAAAACGTAAAGCGCATAAATTTGAATGAAAGGAATGAGAATTCGGGATACGGTTTCAATTATCAGGTCTTCCCATTTTTCCTCCATCTGAGTGCCCCTCCCAAGATCATCATTACCGAAAGCCCGGCGGTGAAAATAACGGTGGTTTCATAATTGGTATCATAACCCCTGTAGTCAGCAAGAATAGAAGTAATGGCGTTTGGAACATCTGTTTCTTCAATTGTCTTTTCCACATATCTCGGGACCACATGAACGGAAGCCGGCTGTTGGGGATCACCAAGAGCAGGGAAGTCCTTTACAGCTTGTCCGAGGGCTAAAAAGGTAAGAAGAGCCCCAAGTATTCCCCATTTTTTCTTCAATCCTTGCTCCTCCTTGTGGTTTTGAAGAGCGTAGCTACAAAAAAGGCCGCACTCACACCAGCTCCAACGGCTGCTTCTGTGAAGGCCACATCAGGCGTTCCAAGTTCCGCCCAGATAAGGCACATAAACAAACTAAAAACCCCCAAAAGAACAACCGCCCCCAAAAGGTCTTTCAGTTCCAAAGCTAAAAGGGCCACTAAAAAGACCAAGGGGCCAAGCAATAAATTAAGTTCCCAAATCATGATTCACCCTCCGGCCATTCCAGAATCTCCTTTCCGTCCTTGGTCCATAGTCGCACTCCCCTTTCAAAGGCCGAACGTAAAAGGGCATGGGTCGCCGTAGGACCACCCAGAAACCAAAACAGAGCTATAAAGAGGATTTTTACTACAAGCAAAAACCTTTCCCCTTCCCACCCCTTATGAAGCACAAAAATTGCTAAGCCCAATAAGCTAAGAAGGATTCCCATGGTGTCAGCTTTCCCAGTTGCATGCATCCGGCAATAACAATCGGGAAATCTTATGAGACCTATAGCGCTTGATAAGAAGAAGAAAAGTCCTAAACTCACCAAGCCTATTCCTAATACCACCATCTTATGGTCCCTTATTGGAAAGGTATTTGGAAAAAATTAAAGTTCCGATGAAAGAGAGAAGAGAGTACATAAGGGCGATATCTATAAAGAGCTCAAGCCTTTCGTAAATAAGCCCGATAATAATAAGCAAAACAACCGTAACTGTTCCTACAAAATTCCCCCCCACAATTCGGTCGATGACCGTAGGGCCAAGGACGGCTCTCAAAATACCAATTGCCGAAAGCCCAAGTAGAAAAAGGCCTACCCCCATAAGAAAGCCTTCCATCTCAGGTCTCTCCGAAAACCTTTCCTACTCTTCTCTCCATTTCGCCTGGCAAGCCCTCTCTTGAGGGCTTGTCAATGGCATGAACGTAAAACTGACCTTCTTTGATGAGAAGGGTTATGGTACCAGGGGTAAGGGTTATAGAGTTGGCAAAACAAACAAGAGAAAGTTCTTTCCTCAAGCGGGTCTTAAACCTTATAACCTTTGGGTCTATTAGGTCTTTCATTTTTGGATGAAAGGCCAAATAGGCCACATGTAAATTGGCCTTCCAAATCTCCTTAAGTAACCACCAAAGGTAAAGCAAAAAGCCCCCTGCCTCTTTGGCCTTTTCTTTAACGTTAAGGGGGGTCTTAAAGAGAAGGCTGGTAGAAAGAAGCGAGACCACAATCACCGATCCTATCCCCCAACTTAAGTGCCAAAGATCAAACTTTCCCGAAAGGAGAAGCCAAAACCCGAAAAGTAAGAAAAAAGTCATCAAAAACCTCACCTTTCCATACCTCCTTTAATGCCTATGGAACCTATACCACGGAGAGTTATCTGAAGAAGCACTTTCCATTCGGCCTTTCTCCCCCTTAAAAGAGAAGCTCCGATGTCTTCAAGTGTAAGCCCCAATTCCCAACACTGATGTCGATACCGAAGCCCATAGGTCGTTTCCACTCTTGAATTAGAATGAAAATCATAATCGTGAGAAAAATAAAGGTCAAGTTTCTCTGAAGCCTTGAAGGTACTACTTATTTTCAGGCTTTCGGCTTTAATCGATTTGTCATAGGTATAATCGCCTCCAAGGCTTAATTTCCCATAAGAAAAGTTTATGTTACTATTGAATTGCTCGATTTTTTGTGACCAATAGTTATAATTTAATTCTGCCGAAAGGGAGAATTGACTGTAAGGGTTGAATTTGAGTTGCATACTTAATGGTTTTAAGCGTTCCTTTTCCTTAAGACCGGGGAAGAGATCATAGGGTTGAGATATCTTAAACCAAAGGACCTCTTTGCCTTGGCTTTGAAACCTTTGGAGTAACTCCGCAGTAAAGAGGGCATTTTCCTTTAATCGATCGGAGCTATCGTAAATGGGGTTTTCCGATTGTTTTACTTTAGGCCTTAAAGCGAAACTCAATTTGGGTTCAACCAGGTGGAGGAATTCTTGGGAAAAAAGACGATAATTTTTAAACCCTAAAGCCGAAAGGGAGAAGCCTCCTTCAGGAAGTACCCGGTAAGAGAGGCTTTTGTACGGGTCCTTTTGGTTTTGCGTGAAGTAAAGAGTTGTCCTCAAAAGGGCCCAGGGTTCGAAATTAAGGAAGCCGTAAACCTTTGTTGGGTATGATAGCTTTGGGACCACTTGAAACCTTTGTCCTCGATAACCCTCTTTCCGGAAGAAGTTAACTCCTTCTGCTTCCGTCTCAAAATAAGGGCCACTTTTAACGATCTCTTTTCGGAAAAGTCGGAAGGTCAGTTCGGGAAAGCGGTGAAGCGTTTGTTCGTCCTCTTTGGTGGTCAAGTCCTGGAAGTATATGCCCTTTAAAGTAGCCTCCCCAAAAGGCCAGGTTTTCGAAAGAAACAAAGTGGATTCCAAGGTCCTTTTCGAACGGGCTTCCTTTCGGGATTCCTCAAATAGGTCATCCTCAAAATCCCAAGGATATTCGTCATCGCTTACTAGATTGAGGTTTAAGATGCCCTTTATGCCGTAAGGCAAAGTGCCCTTTTGGCGAGAGAATATGGCCCATCTGTCCTTATGGAGAACCTCATCGTGTAGGCCGAAAACCCTTATTTCACCTTGATCTGTCCTCTTTAAGGCGTATCGATATTCTATTCCTCCCTTAAATCCCCTACCTCGTCCATCCCCGTGTCTGGTGAGGTAAAAGGTGAGGTCTTGATTCTCTGAGAGTACAAGGAAAAAAGGAAGTGTCACTTGAGGGCCATAACGACTGCTTATTTCAAAAGAAGGGATCAAGAAACCAGTTTGCCTTTCGGTTTTGACGGGAAAGATCGCCCACGGAATGGAGAAAAGGGGAGTCTCTTTTACTTTAAGGGAAAGCCATGAGACCTTTCCATAGCCCTCCACTTGGACTTCCAAGCTTTTAGCCGTGAACTTCCAAGGAGGTTTTTCATCGTCACAGGAGGTAAGGCTTGCCTCTTCCACGGTATATCTGGAGGGTCCGATTTTCTTTATTTGTCTTCCAGTTACGTAAAAGTGCCTTTGAGAGATGAAGATCTTCCCATTTTCTATTTCGCCTTCTTTTCTCTCCAGGTCAAAAAAGATCTTATCTCCCCTTATCCAGTCCTCTCCTTCCTTAAGAAGACAGTTTCCTTTTATTAAGACCTTTTTTTCCTCTGGCCAATAAAATAGTTCATCCCCTTCAAAATAACGGTCTTCGTCCCATCCTCGGACATCTTCTTGAAAATTGATGAGCCTTTGAGCTCCATCATAAAATACCCTTTGAGCCTCTATCTTCAACTGGGCGTATAAAAGACTTGGAACAAGCAAAAGGATCAAAAGGAGAAGTCTTTTCATAGTCCTTCAAGGAGAGCGTCTCGGATTTCACCGACTGCAAAAAGGGACCCTGTAATGAGGATCAGGTCTTCCGGATCTGCCTTTTCTTTGGCAATTTTTAGAGCCTCTTCTGGGGTTTTCGCTTCGAAGCCTTCGAGGCCCATCTGTTTTGCCAAGTTTACTATAATTTCAGGTTCGAGGCTTCTTGGGTTTTGGGGTCTAAAGGCTATAACGCTTTGGGAAAGGGGGAGGAGTGTCTCGAGCATCTCCTTCCAACGTTTGTCCTTCATTATCCCTATTATTAAATGAAGCTTTCCCAAGCTTCTCTCCCTTAAAAATTCGCAAAGTACCTTAACGCCCTCTGGATTATGGGCTCCATCGAGTAATACCCTCGGTTTACCTTCAAAAAGTTCGAGTCTCCCAGGCCATCGAACCTCTTTGAGCCCTTTTCTTATATCCTCTTCCTCGATGGAGAAACCAAGATCCAAAAGCGTTTCAATGACCTCAAGCACCAAAGAGGCATTTTCTCCTTGATGCTTACCCAAAAGGCCTACCTTTAAACTTTGAAGCTTTAACCTTCTTCCGGAAAAGGAAAAAGTTCCTTCAGTGTAGTTGTAATCAAAATCGCGACCCAGAAGGTAAAGAGGGGCTTTCTTTTTTAGGGCTTCCTCTACAATCACCTGAAGGGGCTCTTCCTTTTTTTCCCCGCATATAATAGGCGTGTTTTCTTTAATGATCCCCGCTTTTTCCCTTGCTATGTCCTTAAGGGTTGGTCCGAGTACATCCATGTGGTCATGACCTATATTGGTTATCACCGCGACCAGGGGGCGAATTACGTTTGTGGAATCAAGTCTTCCTCCGAGTCCTACCTCTACTATGGCGAGGTCCACTTCTTTTTGAAGGAAGTAAAAAAAGGCCAAAGCGGTGGTGAAATCGAAAAAAGTAAATCTTTCGGGTCGTTTTGCTTTTTCGGTTTTTTCTCGTAAAAGCCTTATGAGGTTTAGAAGCTCCTCATCGCTTATTTCCTTTCCGTTAATTTTTATCCTCTCATTAAGTCGATGTAGATGAGGTGAGGTGTAAAGGCCAACTTTATATCTTCGAGAAAGTATGGCATCCAACATAGCACATACGGATCCCTTACCGTTGGTTCCTCCCACATGGATCGCTCGAAGCTTCAAATGGGGATTACCTAAAAGTTCTAAAAGGCTTGAGACGTTTTCCAAGCCAAAGATCATTCCAAATCGTTCAAGGCTGTAAAGGAAATCGATCTCCTTCTGAAGTTCTTCCATCTTTAACCTTTAACTGTAAAGAAGGCTCAAAAGTTTAATCAAGGCTTCCCTTAATTTGCGTCGGTCAATGACCATGTCCACCATGCCGTGCTGAAGCAAATATTCCGATCTTTGAAAGCCCGGAGGCAGTTCTTCCCCTATTGTCTCCTTTATTACTCTTGGTCCGGCAAACCCGATCAAAGCCCCTGGTTCGGCAATAATGATGTCACCCAGCATCCCAAAACTGGCAGTGACCCCTCCGGTTGTGGGGTCAGTAAGAACGGAGATATAAGGAACCCCCTCCCTTTTTAACCTACCTAACGCTGCCGATATTTTTGCCATTTGCATAAGCGAAAGAGGTCCTTCTTGCATCCTGGCTCCGCCCGAGGCACAAAAGATAATGAGCACCTTTTTCTCCCTTAAGGCCAATTCGACTGCCCGGGTCACCTTCTCTCCCATAACCGACCCAAGGCTTCCTCCGAGGAACTCGAACTCAATAGCCCCTATTATGACCGGATTACCCCCTATGCTTCCCTTTCCATAGATGAAAGCTTCCTTAAGTCCTGTTTTTTCTTGGGCTTCTTTTAAACGTTCTGAGTAACGCTTGGTATCTTTAAAACCCAAAGGATCAAGGGGTTCCAAGTTCATGTCATATTCCGTGAAACTATTAGGGTCAACCACAAGTTCTATTCGAATTCTGGCTGGAATGGGAAAATGGTAGAAACATCTCGGGCAGACCCTTAAGTTCTTTTCCAATTCCCTTATTAGGACCATCTCCTGACAAGAGGGGCACCTTTGCCATAGATCCACCATAGCGGACCCTAAAATACCAAATTGGAAGGCAAAAGCCAAGAAAGAGGGAAAAGTTGAGGAGTTTCAGACCGATTAAGGACGGTTTTTAACCCTATAAGGGTTGAATGGTAAGGATGACAGATTCCTATGGCTTGTCCTTTTCTTTTGGCTATTTTTATAAGTTCCTCCCATCCCTTTAAAAAGTCCTCAGTTGTTTCAGCATTATCAAGAAATACATCCCTTTTATAAAAAGGTAAACCGAGCTTTCGAGCCTCAGCTTCAGCTGCCGAATTTGGGGTGGTGAGGCTATCTAAGAAAAATAGTCCTTCTTCCCCTAAAGTCTCCAGAACAACCCTTACCATTTCGGGATCTTCCATAAACCGGGAACCCATGTGATTATTAGCCCCTTGAACGTGAGGTATAGCTTTTATGAAGAATCTGACTTTTTGCCTTATCTCCTCTCTATCCATTGAGAGCATTAAAGCCTCTCTGCCTGGGTCGTTTAACGGATAAGCCTTGGGTTCCATAGGGATATGAAGCAAAATCTCAAATCCCCTTTTTGAAGCCTTGAGAGCTATCTCTCGGCTGTGTTTCCTTAGAGGTAGGATAGAAAAGGTTAAGGGTTCACCAAGCGCCATAAAATGGGAAGCCAGGTTTAAATCATTCCCTAAATCATCCACTATCAGTGAGACCATTGGTTCCTTAAAGGGGAAGAGGGTGACTTTAAAACTATTATTTCCTGAACGGATGATAATGAGGGTCTTTTCTCCTTCCAAAACCTCATATTGTACCCCTTTCAGGGATTCTGCCTTCCTTTTTAAGGTGGAAAAGAATCTTTCTTCCACTCGTTGAGGCAAAGTGATCTTTGCTTCACTTTCTTCCAACTCTATATATTGGCGTTTAAGACCTATTTCCAAGCAGGTGGCCTCGATTAACGTCTTTAACGTTTCGAGTTCCAGTTGGTAACCCGAAGGTTGGTTTATTTTCGGAACGGGGGCGGGAGGTTTAGGGATTTTTCTGGTCCAATAAAGGGAGGAAAGGACTGCTCCCACAATTGGTAAAATTAAAAAAAGCAACCACACGAAAGAAGGCAATTTCTTTTTTTTACGAGGTGGCATTGTTTTTTAATAATTTTCCACTTTCAAGTAGTTTCCATAAATGCTCAATACCTTAAGATATTCTAAAGCTTTCTTAAGGAGAGGGTCTTCTTTTTCGGAGTTTTCCTCTTCTTCAAAGGTTATATCGGGAATGATTCCCTTATCCTGTATGGAATTTCCGTCCGGAGTAAAATACCTGGCTGTGGTAAGCCTCAATCCCGCTCCTCCTTCGATGGGGATAATGGTTTGGACTGATCCTTTACCGAAGGTCCTCGCTCCGAGTATTACCCCCCGGCGATGTACCTTTAAAGCCCCTGCCACTATTTCCGAAGCGCTGGCTGAACCATGATTCACCAAAACCACAAGGGGCCAATCGGGAAAAGTGCCTTCTCGTTGGGCTTGATACACCAACTCTTGTCCTCCTCGTGTCTTTACCGATACTATGACCCCTTCCTTAAGGAAGAGATCCGCTACTCCCACTGCTTGGTCCAATAGACCTCCTGGGTTGTTCCTAAGGTCGAGGATCAACCCTTTAATGGGCGTTTTTTTCCCATAAACAACTATGGCCTCCCTTAAGTCCTTAGTGGTCTCCTCTTGGAACTGGGTTATCCTTAAATATAGGTAACCTGGTTCGAGCTCCTTTGATTTAACGCTTTGAATCTTTATTATGTCCCTTACGATGGTAAAATCCTTGGGCTCACTGAAACCTTCCCTAAGGATGGTAATCGTGACCTTTGTTCCTTTAGGGCCTCTAAGTCTTTTAACGCACTCCATTAAGCTCAGACCCTTTGTGGGTTCTCCGTTTATCTTGAGAATCTTATCGCCTGCCTTAAGCCCCGCTTTCCAAGCGGGTGTATCCTCGATGGGGGATATAACGGTCAGGATTCCGTCCTTTATACCGATCTCTATTCCTATTCCTCCAAAAGTTCCTTTCGTTTCAATCTCCATTTCCTTCATCATGTCGGGCGTCAGATAAGAAGAATAGGGGTCAAGGGACTGGAGCATACCTTGGATTGCACCGATAATAAGCCGGTCGTAATCAACTTCTTCCACATATTCCTTCCGGACGATCTCCATGATTTCGGTAAATTGTTTGAGCCTTCTATATACTTCATCCTTTGACTTTGAGAGGGCGAAGCCACTTATAATGAAAGCCGACCATAAGATGAAGATTACAACTGCAAAAAATTTCCACTTCTTCATCCTTACCCCCTATTGAGTTATAGGAACGGAGACCCATTTTTCTATGGGTTCACATCTCCCATTATGACGAACTTCAAAGTAAACCATTCCTTCGGTTCCAGTTGAACCAGCAATGCCAATTACCTCACCCATTCTAACCTCTTCGCCCACCTTTTTTAGTAACTTCTCGAGCCGCGCGTAAACCGTGTGATACCCCCTTCCGTGCTCTATTATTAATAAGTTACCATATCCTTCAAAAAAAGAGGCGAAGACCACTTTACCATTAGCTACCGCTTTTACTTTTGTCCCCTTTTCACAAACGATGGCTACCCCTTCATAATGAGGGAGCTTCTTCAAAATTCCTTCCGCAGGAAGGGGAAAATTGACTTTAAGTCTGCTCAAAAGCACAGGGCTTTCTTTTTTCTGTAAACTGATTATTAGTTCCTCCAAAGCCCTTTTCCTCTTTTCCAATTCAGCGATCCTTCTCAACTCTTCTCTTTTTTCTTCCCTAACAGCGGCTAGTATGGTTTTTACTTCTGTTTCTTTTTTTACGTACTGTTTATGTAAGGCTTCGAGCTCCTTTGCCTTTTTGCTCAAAGCGCTTTGTATTCCTCTCAGTTTATCCAGCTTATCCTTTCTCTCCATAACGAGGGATTGATATTGCCTTATTAAGCCCCAATCCCTTTCTGCTACTAAGGAAAGGATTTTTATGCGATTTATAAGATCACCGTGAGATTTGCTTTCAAACAGGAGCTGTAAAAGCGTGCCATTTTGTAATTTATGTAATTCGATAAACCTTATCTTTAGTTCTTCCTTTATTTTCTTTATCTTCTCCTGGAGCTGGTTTATCTCTTTACTCAAGTTTTCAATTTCCCTTTCGATTTGTTTATATTCTTCTTTCAGTGACTGAAGTTTTCCATGAACTTGACCGGCCTGAGAGGAGACCTCTTCCAATTTTTTCTTAAGGCTTTTTTCCTCTTTCTCCTTTTGTTTCAAACGTTCTTGTCTTAAAAGCAGTTCCTTATTTATCTTCTCAAGCTCTCCTTTACTTTGAGAAAGGCCAAACGAAGGAAAAAACAAAAAACAAACAATTAAGATAAGGACCCCACGCAAGAGACCAATCCTCCAATCATTCCGGAAAAAAGCCCCAATCCCAGTATAAAAAGCATGGTTTTAAGGGAGAGAAACTTTAGTTCTGGCAGATAAGGTAGCGTCCATATGGGTATTTTGCTGTGGAGGAATTCGAAGATCAGATAGGAGAGGGCCAAGGAAAGAATCGCTCCTAAAGCCCCTTGAAAGGCCCCTTCTAGGATAAAAGGAGTCTTTATGAAACTCTCACTCGCTCCCATGAGGCGTAAAATTTCGATCTCCTCCTTTCGTTGGTAAAAAACAAGCTTAAGGGTATTGGCAGAGATAAAAAGCGTTATACCGAAAAGCAGTAACCCTCCCACAAGAAGTAAGCCTTTTAAGAAACTCAAACTCTCATAAGCTCGTTCAAGCCATTTTCCTCCATATTGGACTTCCCTTATGCCAGGTATATCTTGAAGCCTCAAAGCCAGAGCCTTTAACTCTTGAACCGTGAGCGGTTTTTTGAGTTTGACCTCGATGAGGTTTGGGAAAAGTTCTTCCTCAAAATCCTCAAGCCCTTGGAGGAGGTTTCCTGCTTCTTTTAAAAACTCTTCCTTTACCTCCTTCGAAGAGACGTACCTTGTTTCACTTATGTGGGGCTCGTTTTTTATTCGAACCAGGATTTCTTTTATCTTAAAATCTGGCAAATCGGGTTCCAAATAGCACAATATTTCTATACCCTGTTGCCATTTTGAGATAATCCTTTGGAAGTTTTCGATTCCGAGAAGAAAAACCGAGAAGATGGTGAAGGCAAGGCCTATGGTTAAAATGCCGACGATTTGTGGCCCCTTTGAACTTCTCCTAAGGATTTTAAAACCTCTCATCGCCTACCATCCTTCCTTTGTGTAAAAATATAGTTCTTTTCCGATATCGCTCGATGATGGATCGTTCGTGAGTGGCCACAATAAGTGTTGTTCCCGTGAGGTTTATTTTATCAAACAGATGCATAATCTCCACCGTAAGATCTGGGTCAAGATTGCCAGTGGGTTCATCAGCAATTATTAAAGGGGGGTTTGAAACTATGGCCCTGGCTATAGCTACCCTTTGTTGCTCACCTCCGGACAAAGCCGGTGGTAACTGGTTAAAGAGTTTATTATCGAGGCCCACAAGCATCAAAACCTGTTCGACCCTTTTCTTTACCTTCTTGAGAGGGTAACCCGATATTTCCAAGGGGAGGGCCACGTTTTCAAAGACCGTAAGATGGGGAATTAACTTGAAGTCCTGAAAGACAAAGCCGATTTTCCTTCGAAACTGATGAATGGCCTTACGGCCTAATCGGGTTATATTTACGCCTTCGAAGATGATTTCGCCCCGGTCCGGCTTTTCAGCAAGAAGAATTAACCTCAAAAGAGTGGTTTTACCGGCTCCGCTTGGTCCAGTTACAAATACGAATTCTCCTTTATTTACCGAAAAACTCACCCCCTCCAGGGCCTTGATTCCGCCAGGATAGGTTTTGGAAAGTCCATATACTTGTATCATCTCTTTTCCTTGGCCATTTTTACCAATTCCAAGATCAGGCTACTCAATTTTAACATCTCCTCCACTTTAATGTATTCCTCTTCGGTATGAGCCAAATGAAGCTCACCAGCTCCAAGGACAAAGGCCGAGATCCCTTTTTGTCTCAAGCTCAAAGCATCAGTCCAAGCGGGCATACCACAGATGTTCACCTCTTCCCCAAACGTTCTTTGCCAAGCTTCCTTTATCATTTGAAAAAAGACTTCGTCTTCCTTTTCCATTTGCCAAGGAGGTTCTATGTCTATGACTTCGATGATTTTTACTTCAAAGACTTTGAGAATTTTTCTTATAGCTTCCAGTACCTCCTGAGGATCGAAGCCAGGAAGGACCGGAAAATCTACAAGTGCCTCACATTCATTAGGGACAAGTTGGGGGTCTATGCCACCATTTATTTTTCCCAAATTGGGCCTAATACCTGGGAAAAGGGGGTTTTTCTTGGTGAAAAAGGGGAGTTCCAATAACTTATTCCAAGCCTCAAAAAAGGCCTCAATGGCGTTTTTCCCTTTTTGGGCCATGGCTCCATGAGCGCTTTTTCCCCCTATTTTGATCCTCACCTCCACCCATCCAGCCTGACAGATGGCAAGTCGTAAATCGGTCGGTTCAAGCACAAGGGCCCATTTTATCCCCTTGGGGACTACGAAGGCTTTGGATCCCTTTCCACCTCTTTCTTCATCGCAAAAAAAGGCGATATTCATCGGGTCTTCGGTAAGCTCCGAAGCCAAAAGTAAGGCGCCTATCTGTCCTTTCGAATCTATGGCCCCTCTGCCGAAGATTTTGCCTTTGAAGACCTTAGGGTTTAGATAGTAAGGATGCCCCCAAGAAGGCACCGTATCCAGATGAGTGGCAAAAAGTAGGGGGCTTTTCCCCCTTTGGGCCAATAAATTACCCCCGCAATTTTCAACCTCTTGAATCCTTACCTCAAACCCCCTTTGGCGAAGCTTTTCCGAAAGGACTTCAATAAGCGGTTTTTCTTTCCCACTTACGCTTTCTATCTTTAAGAGTTCTGTAAGGATCTCTATGGCTCTAAAGTTAAGATCATCCTTATCCATATTCCTATTCCCCCTACTTCTTTGAAGCCGAACTTCTTATAAAATGCCTTAGCCCTTTCATTGTTCTTTCCGACCCAAAGGCCTATCCTTTCATGACCTTTGTTTTTCAAATAAATAAGGGCTTCTTTAAGCAATGCCGAACCTATCCCCTGGTTTCGTTTTTCAGGCAATACTACAAGCTCGTGAATCTCCCCTATGAGGCCAAAATTTCGATCGAACCAATTGCTAACACAACCCAAAAACCCTACCTCACTTCCTTCCTCTTGGGCCACGAAAAACCCATCAGGATCACCTCGATAAAGCCAATTCAAATACCCCTTAACATCTGACCTTCGACTGTAAGCGTACTCCTCAAGCCCCTTATATCCTTCCAGGTATATCCTTACAAGAAGATCCCTCTTTTGTTTGAATTCTTCAGGTGAAAGGTTACTTATCTTTGCGTTCATGGCTCAATACCATTAAAATGGTTCAAAAAGCTATGGTGATAAACAACATAATAAAATACTTGATATTCTTCGATTTTGTCACCGTATCTTCGTGGGGATTAATTTCGCCCATATTTGCTATTTTTGTAACCCAGCAGATCCTAAATGGTTCCCTAAAGGTGGTGGGATTTTCCTCGGCCCTCTATATGGTCTCCTTTTCCTTGGCCCGCCTCATCTCAGCTTACACTGTTGATAGGAAGCTCAACGATAAACAGAGGATAATTCTTTCAGCCCTTGGCTCAATTTTGATAGGGATGACTTCCCTTTTTTACCTTTTCGCTCAATTACCCTCCCATGTTTATCTACTTCAAGCGTTAAACGGAGCCGGGTTTGGTTTGCGTTATTCGCCTTTTATGAACCTATTCACCCGGTATATAGATAAGGGGCTTGAATCCTTTGAATGGGGGCTTAATGCGGTAAGTGTGAGCTTGGGACAGGCAGCTACCGCGGCCGTTGGAGGAGTTTTAGCCGAAAAATATGGTTTTAAGGTGGTCTTTCTCCTTGTAGGAGTTTTTACCCTGCTAGGTTCTTCCATTCCCTTTGTTATTTACAAAAACATAACCCAAAATAAAAGCTTTTAAACGAGCTCATCTTTTAGCTTTTTTAAATTTAAAAGGACCCCTTTACCGGTTGATTCGGAGAGGATCCCCTCTTCCTTCAGGCCTTTCAAAACTCTCGAAAATGTCTCAGGAGTTATCCCGAGTAAAAGGGCTAGCTGGTGTTTTTTTAAACTGAGCCTTACGCTATTCGTTTTTCCCTTTTCGGATAGCTCCCACAGGAAATAAAGCACCCTTTTCCTAGCGTCTCTCAACTTTATGTTTTCTATGAAAGAGAGGAAATTTTGTAGTCTAAGGACACAAACGCCGAGGACACCCATCATTATTTCGGGATGATTTCGAAATAATTCCATGAGCCTTTCTCTTCGGAAAGCCACAAGCTTTGTAGGGGCAAGGGCCTCAGCTGAAGCAGGATAGGTTTGATTTTCCAATAAGGCTATCTCCGCAAAAAATTCACCCTTGCCGAAGATGTGCACTATCTGTTCTTTTCCGTTTTCCCCTATTTTATAAATCTTTACGACCCCATCTGCTATAAGATAGGCTGTATGAGCCTTTTCGCCTTCCAAAAAGATAGTAGCCCCTTTTTCGTAACGGCACATTTCACCTATAAGGGCTAACTTTTCTAAGTATTCTTCCTCAAGGTAGCCGAAGAAAAGATTGCTTTTTAAAGCTTCTCGGATAAGTTCATTTTTTGACACGGTTTTAAAATCTATTTTAAGAAAAAGAAAAGGTCAAGGAAAAGGCCTTTTCCTTGACCTTTTTACGGGCTTTTAAGAGGAGTTAATTTTTAACCCAAAATGCTTTTAAGGTCCTCTTCAGGTGTGGTTATAGGAGTTAGGAGGTAATTTTGTTTTATGAAGCTCATCACCTTTTCGCTCAGGAAAGCGGGCATGGTGGGGCCGAGTCGTATGTTTTTTATTCCTAAATAAAGGAGGGTTAAAAGGATGGAACAAGCTTTTTGTTCGAACCAGGACAGGATTAGTGAGAGGGGTAGTTCGTTTACATTGACGTTAAAGGCTTTTGATAGAGCAAGGGCTATTTGGATTGCGGAATAGGCATCGTTACACTGACCTATGTCGAGAAGTCTTGGAATTCCTTCTATCTCTCCTAAGTCCTTATCAAAGAAGCGGAACTTACCGCAAGCGAGAGTTAAGATTAAACAATCTTTTGGCACTTTTTCCACCAACTCGTTGTAATAATTTCTCGTAGGTCTTGCTCCATCACAGCCACCCACCAAAAAGAAGTGTCGTATTCTGTGAGATTTAACAAGCTCTATGACCTTTTCCGCAACGGAAAGGATGGCATTTCTTGCAAACCCCGTTATTACCTCTTTGCCGGGTATCTCCTCTTTGAAACCTTCCATACTAAGAGCTAAGTGGATAAGGGGTGAAAAATCGTTCTCCAAAAGGTGCTTTACCCCTGGGTATCCCACTGGACCCACGGTGAAGACCCTTTCTTTATAAGAATCCCTAGGAGGCATTAGGCAATTTGTGGTCATGAGTATTGGACCGGGAAAAGCTTCAAATTCTTTATGTTGATTTTGCCAAGCTGTGCCGTAATGGCCATAAAGATGCTCAAACCTCTTTAAGCCCGGATAACCATGAGCGGGAAGCATCTCTCCGTGGGTGTAAATGTAAATGCCCTTTCCTTCAGTCTGTTTTAAAAGCTCGTAAAGATCCTTAAGGTCATGCCCCGAAACCAAAATGGCTTTTCCCTTCTTGGCCCCAAGGGACACCTTAGTGGGTACAGGGTTCCCAAAGGTAGTTGTGTGGGCTTTATCTAGGGTCTCCATAACCAAGAGATTAAGCCTCCCAACCTCAAGGGCTCTTTGGATCCAAGTTTTAAGATCTGGACTTTTGTCTTTAAAGATTTTACCTAAAAGGCTTTTTAAACCCTTTAAGACCTCTTCGTTTCTCACGTTGAGCTTTTCAGCATGATAAGCATAAGCGGCGATACCCTTCAAACCGTATAAGATGGTGAGTTTCAAACTGCCCACATCTTCTCCTTCTTCCCGAAAGGATTCTGGTCTTATCTCCTTTTCCTCCCCTTGTTTTAGCAGTTCGTCAAGGTCTTTAGCCGGATAAAAGTTAGAAAGGGGGGAATCCGATTCTATTTGGGCTTCCTTCTTTAAAGTTTCCCTTAGCTCTACCGCCTTATAGATGTAATCGCGGATCCTTTCTGAATCGAAATTCACGTTAGTAAGGGTCGAAAAGATGGCCTCAAGAATAAAGAAATCCACCTCGTCCTTTTTGATTCCCCTTTCCTCAGCCAATAGGTTTATTTCTGAAAGCCCACCACAAACGTAAAGCAAGAGATCTTGTAAAACATCTACTTCGTGTGTTTTTCCACATACCCCTTTTGTAGTACAAGCAACTCCTTTGGCAGTTTGTTCACACTGATTACAAAACATGTTTTCACCTCCTTAATTTTTATTTTATGAGTATCAAATGAGTAAAAGTTATTAGTAACAAACCAAAAAATCATTATTAAAAAGTTAAACATTTCTCTCATGATACCCTAGTTGATCCTGTTGGTCTTGGAGCTTTAATAACTAGGAAACGTAAAGTGTGGGTACTTTCGTTATACCAACAATTAGGTATATTTGAAGGACTATAAATAACGCTATCTGGTCCCACTTCCTGTTTTTCATCGCCAATTTCAACGATTCCTTTTCCTTCTAAAACATAAAAGATTACATTAACCGGTGTTATATGTTTTTTTAATGTCTCGCCTGGTTTCAAAGTTATATGAACAATTTGTAAATGTTCGCTTTCCCAGAGTATTCTTGCGTCTACCCCGTGTGGATTTTGTGCGATTTCAAAGTCTGTCCATTTTACTGATCTCATAGTGTTACCTTCTTAAGGATTTCTCTTAGCCAATTTAAAAATTTTTTCTTTTTAATTTCCTTGAGCTATATCAATTTTTTGGGGGTAATAAAAAGAAGTGCAAGTTGGTAGCAATGTAGTTATAATCTCCTTTTGTAATATGAAGGAAATTATTGACTCATTTTGGATTTATGGGGTTAATCCGGTAAGGGAAGCGTTGAGGTCTTCTGTGCCCGTAAGGAAGGTACTTTTGGCGGAAGAGAGGTCTAAGGCTTTAAAGGAGCTTTTGGAGCTTGCTTTTAAAAGGAGGGTAAAAGTGGAGTTCAAAACCAAAGAGGAGCTTTCGAGGTTCCTCTCGGGTGTTCCCCATCAAGGGGTTTCGGCCTTGATCGAGGGGTTTCCCTATTGCGCCCCGCTTGATCTCCTTAACAGGGAAGGGGACCCGCTTCTTTTGATACTTGATCAGATCCAGGACCCTCGAAATCTTGGAGCCTTAGTGAGAACAGCCGAGGGCCTTGGCTTTTGGGGGGTGATCGTTCCAAAGAGAAGAAGCGCGAAAATAAGCGGCGCTGTAGCCAAGGCATCAGCCGGCGCCCTTTTTCATATTCCGATTGCCAGGGTTAATAATCTTTCCCAAACCATAAGGTTACTTAAGGAAAAAGGGATAAAAGTTATAGGAGGGGAGGCAAACGCCCAAAAGACGGTCTTTGAAGCCGATCTCCGAGGCCCAATAGCCTTAGTCATAGGAGGCGAAGAAGAGGGTATAAGGCCATTAGTCCAAAGGAACTGTGACCTCATCGTCTCAATACCCCTAAAAGGAAAAATAAATTCCCTTAACGCCTCGGTCGCCGGAGCTATCCTTATGTACGAGATAATAAGACAGAGAAATCAGCCCCTTACTTGAAAATGAGCAAAGTTGTGATATCCTTAATTCGTGAAAAAAATAACAATGGAGGGAATAAATGAAGAAAAAGCTTTTTTCTCCGGGTCCTACTCCGGTTCCGGAAGGGGTTCTTTTAGCAATGGCGAAACCCCTTTTTCATCACCGGGATCCGGTTTTTGAGGAGCTTTTTCAAGAGGTGAGGGAGGATCTGAAGTATGTGTTTCAGACCAAGCAGGATGTACTTGTTCTTGCTTCTTCTGGAACTGGGGCTATGGAGGCGGCAATTGTTAATACCTTAAGGAAAGGAGATACTGTTTTAGTCATCCGAGGGGGTAAGTTTGGAGAAAGATGGGGTGAGATATGTGAGGCTTATGGGGTGGACATTATTCCTATAGATGTGGAGTGGGGCCAAGCGGTTGATCCGGTTTTGGTGGAAAGAAGTCTTGAGACTTATCCGGAGATAAGGGCGGTTTTGGTTCAAGCCTGTGAGACGTCAACGGGTGTTCTTCATCCTATAAAGGAGTTATGTGAGGTAGTGAAAAAAAGGGACGATGTGATAATCATAGTTGATGCTATAAGCGCTTTGGGGGCAGTGGATCTTCCTATGGACCTTTGGGGCATCGATGTGATGGTGGCGGGTTCTCAGAAGGCCCTGATGCTTCCGCCTGGGCTTGCCTTTATTGCCCTAAGCGAGAAGGCTTGGGGGTTCTGTGAGATGTCCGATCTTCCCAAGTATTATTTTGATCTTAAGGCCGAGTTGAAAAACCAACGGAAGAATCAGACTCATTTTACCCCTGCTATTTCTTTGATTGTGGGGTTAAGGGAAGCGTTGAGGATGATAAAGGAGGAAGGGCTTCAAAACGTCTTCAGAAGGCATGAAGTTTTAGCTCGAGCAATGCAAGAAGGGGTTAAGGCTTTGGGTCTTGAGATCTTCAGCAATCCCCCGAGTCCCACGCTTACTGCCATAAAGCTTCCTCCCGAGATCGACGGACAGAAGCTCAAGAGGAATTTAGAAGATCATTATGGGCTTATAACAGCCGGAGGGCAAGAGCATTTAAAGGGAAAAATCATAAGGATAGCTCATATGGGTTATTTTGAGCCTTCGGATATCCTGCAAGTTATGGCGGCTTTAGAGCTTGAGCTTTCGAAAATGGGTTATCCGGTTGAGTTTGGTAAAGGTGTAAGTTCAGCCCAGAGGGTTTTCAAGGAGGCTGGATTATGAAGGTCCTTGTTTCGGATAAACTTCCGGAAATAGGGCTTAAGGTATTAAGGGAAGCCGAGGGGATTGAGGTAGATGTGAAGACCGGTTTATCCCCTCAGGAACTGATGGAGATAATTGGCCAGTACGATGCTCTTATCGTCCGTTCAGGTACCAAGGTGACTAAGGAGCTTATAGAGAGGGCAGAAAGGCTTAAGGTGATAGGAAGGGCTGGGGCTGGGGTTGATAACATCGATGTGGAAGCGGCTACCAAAAAGGGCATAGTGGTGATGAATACACCCGGTGGAAATGCCATAGCGGCTGCTGAGCACACCATAGGGCTCATGTTGGCAGCAGCACGCAATATCCCCCAGGCCCATATGGCTTTGAAGCAAGGAAGGTGGGAGAAGGAACGTTTTACGGGTATCGAGCTTGAGGGAAAAGTGTTGGGTATAATCGGTTTAGGAAATATAGGAAGGATCGTAGCAGAGAAGGCCAAGGGCATGGGGATGAGGGTTTTGGCGTTTGATCCTTATATTTCAAAAGAGGTGGCGGAGAAGAAAGGCATCGAGCTTGTTTCCTTTGAAGAGCTCTTGAAAAAATCTGATGTCATAACCCTTCACGTTCCCAAAACAAAAGAGACGACCAATATGATCGATCGAAAGGCCTTTTCTCTGATGAAGGACGGGGTGATACTCATAAACTGTGCCCGGGGTGGGATAGTGGATGAGGAGGCCTTGATCGAGGCCTGTCGGTCAGGGAAGGTTAAGGCAGCGGGTCTGGATGTCTTCTCCCAGGAGCCACTTCCCCCTGATGATCCCATTTTGAGCTTGGATAATGTGGTGGTGACCCCTCACCTTGGGGCCTCGACAGAAGAGGCCCAGTTTAACGTGGCAAAGGCCATAGCCGAACAGATCGTGGATTACCTTAAGACTGGCACCATAAGAAATGCCGTTAATGCCCCTTCGGTTGACGCCAAAACCTTAGCCACCATTGGGCCTTATCTTAATCTGGGGAAAAGAATGGGGGGTTTTCTTGGCAAGATAGCTCCTTTTGCCATAAGACGGCTTATCATCGAATACCAAGGAGAGGTCACCAAGTTCGATTTATCGCCCATAACCTCGGCGATTTTGGCGGGGCTCATTGGGGCTTATCTTGAAGAAGGAGTAAACGAGGTGAACGCCACCTTTATAGCCAGAGAGAGGGGGCTTGAGTATCACGAATCAAAGGTGAGTGAAGAGGCTGATTTTACAAGTTTGATAAGTCTAAGAGCCGAAGGTGATGGAAGGGAGTACCTCGTAAAGGGTACTCTTTTTGGAAAAAAGGAGCCAAGGCTTGTTCAGATAAATGAGTACACGGTTGAAGTTGCTCCTGAGGGGATCATCCTTTTGATTCATACCGAGGATAGGCCTGGAGTAATAGGCAATATAGGTCTGACCCTTGGGCAGAAGGGGATTAATATAGGCAATATGCAATTTGGAAGGGATAGAATAGGAGGAAAGTCACTTTGCATACTACATCTTGATTCCATGCCCAACATGGAAGTACTCGAGGCATTGAAGGCTTTACCTCATGTATTAAGCGTTCAACTGGTGGAGCTTTAAGGGGGGGATATGCCCTCGATAGTATTAATAGGAGCTCAATGGGGTGATGAGGGGAAAGGGAAGGTGGTGGATTTACTCTCCGAGAAGGCCGATATTGTGGTCCGGTTTCAAGGAGGAGCTAATGCCGGTCATACGCTCGTTGTAGGGGGTGAGAAGATAATACTTCACCTTATACCTTCTGGGATCCTTCATCGGGATAAGATCTGTTTGATAGGTGATGGAGTGGTCATTGATCCTGAAGAGCTTTTAAGGGAGATAGAGTTTTTATCCGAACGGGGGTATCTGGATGATCCCTCCCGTTTGCTTATAAGCCAAAAGGCCCATCTGGTTATGCCCTATCATAAGCTTCTTGATGCCCTAAGGGAGTCCCGGAGGAAAAAACCGATAGGGACGACTCGAAGGGGGATTGGGCCGGCCTATGAGGATAAGGTAGCAAGGCTCGGCATAAGGATGGGCGATCTTTTGGAAGAGGATGTTTTAAGGGAGAAAGTGGAAGCCTTAGTGGAAGAAAAGAACCTTATTTTAGAACGCGTTTTTGGAGAAACCCCCTTGGAGGTCCAAAAACTTTACATACTTCTTCTCCAGTACGGAGAAAAGTTGAGGCCCTTTATATGCGATACTTCCTATTTCCTTTATCAAAAACTTAAAGAGGGTAAAAAGGTCCTTTTTGAGGGAGCACAGGGGACCCTTCTTGATGTGGATCATGGCACGTATCCGTTTGTCACCTCCTGCAATACGGTTTCGGCCAATGCTTGTTGTGGCAGTGGCATAGGGCCGAAGCAGATAGACCTAGTGCTTGGGGTGGTCAAGGCCTATATGACCCGCGTGGGCGAAGGGCCATTTCCGACGGAACTGCGTGATTCTACAGGTGAATTTTTGAGAAAGAAGGGCAACGAATATGGGGCTACCACCGGAAGGCCCCGGAGGTGTGGCTGGTTTGATGCGGTGGCAGTAAAGTATGCTTTAAGGATCAATGGGGCCGATGGAGTAATATTGACAAAGCTCGATACCCTTTCGGGTCTTGAGAGGTTGAAAATATGTGTGGCTTATGAACTGAATGGAAAAAGGGTAGAGGAGTTTCCGGCTTCGGCTGAACTTCTCTCACGTTGTGTTCCCGTTTATGAAGAACTCCCCGGATGGAAGGAGGAGCTTAAGGGAAAGCACTCTTTGGAAGAGCTTCCAGTTGAAGCAAGACGTTATCTGGAGAGGTTAAGGGAGCTTCTTCAAGTTCCCTTTTTCCTTATCTCAACCGGTCCCGAAAGGGAGGACGTTATATATTTACGAGATCCCTTTACCTTCTTCTCGGATAAGCGCCAATTATAAGGACTTCGAGTTTTTCCTTAAAGGGATTTCTAAGGGAATGTGAAGTATTAACAGGTATCCAAATTACGTCCTTCTCCTTGACCTTTTTCTCCTCTTCTTCAACTCGCATTATTCCTTCGCCCCTGCAGATAAAATAAACCTCCTCCACCGGGTCCACATGTTCTTCAATTTCTTGACCTGGCATAAGGACCGCATAAGCCACATACTCGAGCCCCTTAAGGATGTTTTCGGCAAGAAGTAGCCTTATGGGTATCCCCTTGGGAAAAATGTGAATGCTCCTTATTACCTCAGGGTCATTTGGGTTTTTTACGATCATGGCTTTTTGGGGATTACCATAAGCCTTCGATAATGTCAAAACCTTTTAGGCTTTGCTTCTTTGAGGATTTCGGGTTAAAATCAAAGGCCTGATGAAGAGGGATTTTATTTCGCTTTACGATTGGACCGACCAAGAGCTTCGGCAGCTTTTGGAGAGGTCTAAGTGGCTTAAGGAGAGGCAAAAAAGGGGCGAAATTTGGAGACCCCTTGAAGGGAAGACCCTGGCCATGATCTTTGAAAAGCCCTCAACCCGGACCCGTGTCTCCTTTGAGGTGGCTATGGTTCAATTGGGAGGATACCCCATTTACCTGAGTGCCAATGAAACACAGCTTGCCCGAGGCGAGAGCCTCCCTGATACGGCAAGGGTTCTTTCACGTTATGTGGATGCCATAGTGGTTAGGACCTTTGAACATTGGAAAGTTGAGGAATTGGCCCGTCATGCCTCAGTACCCGTGATTAACGCCCTTACGGACCTTCTTCATCCCTGTCAGGCCTTAAGCGATGTCTTTACCATTTGGGAGAAGCTTGGAAGATATGAGGAGGTGAAGATGGCTTATGTGGGAGACGGGAACAACGTGGCCAACTCCCTCATTGAAGCAGCTTTGAGGTTTGGATTCGAGCTCAAAATAGGGTGTCCCGAGGGCTATGAGCCCGATAAAAATATTTTGGAAAGATCATTGAGGGAAGGGGCAAGGGTTGAGGTTCTTCATGACCCAAAGGAAGCAGTTAAAGGAGCCGAGGTCCTTTACACAGATGTTTGGACCTCTATGGGTCAAGAATCAGAAAGGGAAAGACGACTCCAAGTTTTTAGGCCTTATCAATTGAATCGGGATCTTGTGGAACTTGCTTCTCCTGGGGTTTTGGTGATGCATTGTCTTCCCGCTCACCGGGGGGAGGAGATCACCAATGAAGTGATGGATGGGCCTTGGTCGGTGGTTTTCGATCAGGCCGAAAACAGGCTTCATGTGGCAAAGGCAATTCTCGAATTCCTTATGAGGTAAGGAAAATGGACATAAAGAAGGTCGTTTTAGCTTATTCAGGAGGTCTTGATACATCGGTTATCTTGGTGTGGCTTAAGGAGAAATATAACTGTGAGGTCATAGCTTATTGTGCTGATATAGGTCAGAAGGAGGATCTCGAAGCAGTAAGGGAAAAGGCCTTTCGATGTGGAGCTTCAAAGGTCATAATCGATGACCGGCGGGAGGAGTTTGTGAGGGATTTTGTATTTCGAGCCCTGAAAGCGGGAGCTATTTACGAAGGGGGTTATCTTCTTGGTACTGCCATAGCTAGGCCCTTAATTGCCAAAGGGCAGATGGAGGTGGCCAAAAGGGAAGGGGCAGATGCGGTAGCTCATGGGGCTACTGGAAAGGGAAATGATCAAGTCAGGTTTGAACTTACCTATTATGCCTTTGATCCTAACATAAAGGTCATAGCTCCTTGGAGGGAATGGAAGTTCAAGTCAAGGAGTGACCTCATAGCGTATGCGAAAGAAAAAAGAATACCCATTCCGGTCACTGAAGATAAACCTTACAGTTGTGACCGCAATCTCCTTCATATAAGCTATGAAGCCGGCATCCTTGAGGATCCTTGGGTTGAGCCACCTGAGGATATCTTTACCCTTACCGTTTCTCCGGAAAAGGCGCCTGATAAACCTACATATGTGGAGATCGAGTTTGAGGATGGGGTTCCGGTGGCAGTTGATGGGAAAAGGATGAGTCCCTTTGAGCTTCTTGAACATTTGAACAAGATCGGAGGAGAAAACGGAATAGGCAGAGTGGATATTGTTGAAAACCGCTATGTGGGGATGAAATCACGAGGCGTGTATGAGACGCCAGGGGGAACCGTTCTTCATATAGCCCATCGGGCCATAGAATCCATAACTATGGACCGAGAGGTTATGCGGCTTAGAGATAGTTTGATTCCTAAGATCTCAGAACTCATCTACTACGGCTATTGGTTTTATCCCGAAATGGACCTTCTTTGGCAGTTTGTAGATGCGACCCAAAAAGGCGTAAGTGGGACAGTCAGGCTTAAACTTTATAAGGGTAACTGCATGGTTGTTGGAAGGAAATCCCCTCGAAGCCTTTATCATCCCGATTTCGCCACCTTTGAACGGGAGGAGGTTTTTGATCAAAAGGATGCTACCGGCTTTATAAGGCTTAATGCTCTAAGGATGAGGATAAGGAGGCTTTTGGGGCTATGAGACCTTATGAGCCTGAAAAGATAGAACTTAAGTGGCAAAAATTTTGGGAGGAGACCAAACTTTTTGAGGTCGATCCTGATCCCTCAAAGCCCAAGTACTATCTTTTGGAGATGTTTCCTTATCCTTCGGGTCGACTCCATATGGGTCATATAAGGAATTACTCCATCGGGGACGTTGTAGCCCGTTACAAGAGAATGAAGGGCTTTAATGTGCTTCACCCCATGGGCTGGGATGCCTTTGGGCTTCCCGCTGAAAATGCCGCCATTGAGCATGGGGTTCATCCCGCCAAGTGGACCCAGGAGAACATTTCTTACATGAAAAAACAGCTCAAAAGAATGGGTTTCAGCTATGATTGGAGGCGAGAAATAGCCACTTGTGATCCCTCTTATTACAAATGGGAACAGCTTTTCTTCATTCAAATGTACGAAAAAGGGCTTGCTTATCGGAGTCTTCAAGAAGTGAATTGGTGTCCGGATTGTGAGACTGTCTTAGCCAATGAACAGGTAATTGACGGAAGGTGTTGGAGATGTAATTCCGAGGTGGAAAAGCGCGAGATTGAAGGATGGTTTTTGAGAATAACCGCCTATGCTGATGAGCTTTTAGAAGGTTTAGAGGAGCTCTCCTCCGGATGGCCCGAGAAGGTGCTCATCATGCAAAGGAACTGGATCGGTAAAAGCGAAGGGCTTGAAGTGGAGTTTCCGCTTGAAGGAAGGGAGGGTTCTATAAGGATTTTCACCACCAGGCCCGATACCATTTATGGCGTTACCTTTATGGTGCTTGCCCCTGAACATCCACTTGTGGAAAAACTTGTGGAAGGGACTCCTTATGAAAAGGAGGCAAATGAATTTGTAAAAAGGGCCAAAAAACAAAGCCTCCTTCTTAGGTCCTCGGACGTATTCGAGAAGGAAGGCGTATTTCTTGGTGTTTATTGTAGGAATCCGCTGAATGGGGATTTGGTTCCCGTTTGGAGCGCTAACTTCGTCCTTATGGAGTATGGGACAGGTGCCATAATGGCGGTACCTGCCCATGACCAAAGGGATTTTGAGTTCGCCAAAAAGTATGGTCTTCCCATAAAGGTAGTCATAACGCCTCCGGATCGAATGCTTGATCCTTCGGAGATGAAAGAGGCTTATGTGGAAGATGGCATAATGGTCAATTCTGGTCCTTTTGATGGGCTTTCTAACCGAGAGGCCATGAAAAGGATAATGGATCTGATAGAAGAGAAGAGACTCGGGAGGAGGACCTTTAATTATCGTCTGAGGGATTGGGGTATATCCAGGCAGAGGTATTGGGGAGCTCCTATTCCCATTGTCTATTGTGATAAATGCGGAACCCTTCCCGTACCTCCGGAAGAGCTTCCGGTGGTATTGCCCCTTGAGGTTCAGATAACCGGGAAAGGCGCTTCTCCTTTGGCTCAACTTGATTCATTTGTTAAGACCAAATGCCCAAAGTGTGGAGGTGAAGCCAGACGTGAAACCGACACGATGGATACCTTTGTGGAGTCCTCTTGGTATTTCTTGAGGTATTGTTCTTATAAAAACGAAAAAGCCCCCTTTGACAAGGAGGTAGAATATTGGCTTCCGGTTGATCAGTACATCGGAGGGGTTGAGCACGCGGTTTTGCATTTGCTTTACTCTCGATTTTTCACGAGGGTTTTAAGGGATTTGGGATACGTAAAGTTAAGCGAACCCTTTAAAAATCTTCTGACTCAAGGCATGGTCATTAAGGATGGGGCCAAGATGTCCAAATCTAAGGGCAATATCGTGGACCCCGATGATATGATCTCCAAATATGGGGCCGATACGACTCGGCTTTTTATCCTCTTTGCCGCTCCTCCGGAAAGGGATCTTGATTGGAAAGACGAGGGCATTGAGGGGTGTTTTCGGTTTTTGAACAGACTTTGGAGGCTTTTTTATGAAGTTTTGCCAAAACTAAAAGAGGAAGATAAAGAAGGTGGGTGGAATCTCCAAGAACGCGAGTTCAATCGAAGGATTCATCTGGCTATAAAGAAAGTAAGTGAAGACATCGAAAGATTCCACTTCAATACGGCCATTGCCTACTTAATGGAATGGGTTAATTATCTCAATGAAGTTTTGGCCGAGCCAATAAGGCCATCCCTTTGGCGAAAGGCCCTTGAGAACATGTGCCTTTTGCTCCATCCCTTTGCTCCTCATATAACGGAGGAGCTTTGGGTGGAGGTGCTCGGTAAGGAACCCCCTATTTTAAAGGAGAGTTGGCCCACTTATGATAAAGAAGCCATAAGAAGCGAAACGATCACCATCGTTGTCCAGGTGGATGGTAAAGTACGTGACAGGATTCTTGTTCCTGAGGATGCCGAAGAGTACCAAATAAAGGAACTGGCTTTAAATAGCCCTGGAGCCAGACGTCACTTGGAGAGTAAAAAGGTAAAAAAGATCGTTTATGTCCCCAAAAAGCTTGTTAACATCGTATGCGAAAGTTAACCATTTTCCTTTTGTTTAGCTTTCTTTTTTGCTGCACTTACAACTGGGTTGGGCTTTCAAAGCCTCCTTTCAATGAACTTTCCCTTGGACCGATCGAAGGACTTCAAGAGGAACCAGGACTTGAAAGTACCTTAAAAGAATCCCTGAGGCATTATTTTCAATCTAAGGGTATTAATATAAGAGAAGAGGCCACTTTAAGGCTTGAGGGGAAGATAAAAGAAGAAAAGATTTATACCATTGCCCGCGATCCCAATCGTCTTTCTCGACAAGTTAGAGTTTTTCTAAGGGTATGGTTCAGTCTGGTAAAAGACGAAAAGCCTTTATGGGAAACTGAGTTAAAAAGGGACAAGCTTCTTAACCTCGGTGACAGTCCGATTTTGGATCAAGAAAAACGAAGGAGAATCCTTTCGGAGTTATGTGACGATTTGAGTCAGGAACTTTATATACGGCTTATACTTTCTTTAAAATGATCCACAAATAAATATTCGGCCCAAGCACTTGGCAATTTTTCCATTTTTAAACTCATATGTACAAAGGGTAACCATACGGGTCTTTTTGGTTCTCTAAGAAGCTTCATGCCCGCCTCTTCGGGTGTTCGGTCTCCTTTTTTGTTGTTGCAACTCTTACAGCAGGTTACCACATTATTCCAATCCGTTATTCCCCCTTTGGATCTTGGAATTACATGATCACAGGTTAGCTCTTCCGGAGGAAATTCCCTTCCACAGTACTGACACCTGAAACCATCTCTGAAATAGACATTTTGCCTGGAGAAGGTTATCCAATTGTGATTACCCCTCACATACTTTAAAAGCCTTATTACCGAAGGAAGTTTAAGCCTTATGGAGACCCCCCTTATTTCCCGTTCGTATTCTTTCAAAACCTCCACCTTTCCCAGAAGGACCAGTATAAGAGCCTTTTTCCACGAAATGACCCTCAACGGTTCATAGGTAGCGTTGAGCAAAAGAGCAGGATACTGCATGGTTTATATTCTATTTTTAATGAGAAAATAGGCAATAGGGCTCATATTCACAAAAAGAACAGCGCACAGGATCAGTCGAGCTGTAATAAGAGGGGGACTCCAAAATATGTTTCAAAAGGTATCCCAAAAGCTTCGGGAACTTCTGTTGGAAATAAGAAACCCGTTCAGTCGTTATTTCAAGCTTTTTAGGTTCGATAAAATACTTAATAATCTCTTTCTTCTTTACAGTATTAGAATCTGCATCTTGTTTTGCTATCCCTAAATTAACGTATGCTGCGTTTACTTTTTCAACGTCTTTTTTACCACCTTCAGTAAAGAGAAAAATGTAATATCGAAGTTGTATGCTGTTCAAATTTTTCTTTAGTTCTTTAAGCGATTCGTAATCAAAAGTTTCTGGTATACGAAGGGAAAAATAAAATTTTTCCTTTGCTTCACTTCCGGTTTTGTAATCTATAATTAGAAATGTATCCTTTATTTTATCTATCCTATCAATCCTTCCAAACAAGTTCCACTCGGTGTCAAGCAGTCTTACCTTTAAACTCAATTCTTTTTCAAGGTCAATAATGTTTGTAGGCGTGTCTATGCTATTCAAATAACTTTCAAGGCGATATTTTACTGCTTCTTTAATAAAGATCTTTTTTTCTTCAGCCAAGTGTTGAAGATGGCTTTTGTTGAGATTTGAAAGGAATAATCTAAATATCCTTTCGGGGTCATGATGTTTTGAAGGGTCGTAAGTTGTTCCTACATAAGGTTTGAAGTATTCTTCAAGGGTCCGGTGGATTACCTCTCCTAATACATCCCCTTCCATTTCCTCTATGGCTTCTTCAGGAGGTTTTAGCTCGAGGATATACCGGTAGTAAAACTCGATAGGGCATTCCATATAAGTTTGGAACAGTGAAGCTGAAAGTCCTCTTTTTTGAGAAATGGAGAAGAGTTTGAGTTTTAGCTTCTCTTTATCCTTTTTAGGGATTTCCTTTTTGCGAGATAAGAAAGCGGGGCAAAGATTTAGGCTTATTTTTTCTATTTCATCTTCCAAAAGCCTTCCCTTTTTCTTTTCCTCTTCCCACAGAAGCCTTTCCACAAAACGGCTTCTTTCCATCTTCAATTCGCCTTTATCTTGAGAGAGCACGTTGCTTTGCCAAAGAAGGTAAACTTCTTTAGCTGATCGTATTAACCTTTGAAAGTGATACCAAATTATTTCTTCTTCCCTTTCTCTTTCGGGAAGCCCGAGTACTGGCCTAAAAGAAGAAGGCAAAAGGGGATCCACCTCTTCGGAAGGAGGGAGTATCCCTTCGTTTACGTCTATCACAAAGACTCGGTCGAACTTTAAAAGTCTTGTTTCAAGAAGCCCTAATACTTGAAGTTTTACGAGGGGTTCCCCTTCAAAGGGTGTTCTTATAAAGGAAACGAGTTCTCTCAAAAGTTCAAACAGAAGCTTTTGGTCGATTTTCTCTTCAAAGAAAAGCGAGTCTTTTAAGGTAAGAAGTAATTCCTCTCTGAAGGTATAAATAAACTCTTCTTCGAGCGAATATTCCTTTGGTGGGATTTGCTTTTTTTCAAAGAAATTAAGGATTTTCTCAATCCCCTTACATAAATCCTTTAAACTCCCCATTTCTTTCCAAATGGAGATTACCGTTTGGTGAATCTCCGAAAGAAACCTTTTAGCTTCTTCTGTTTTTATTTCCCATTGGAAAAGTTCCTTTTCTTCGAAGCTTTCTACAAGTTCTTCAATCTCTTCAAGAGTTAGATAAGGTTTCCCCTTTTCCCTTATTTTGCTTTCCAAAAGATGTAATACCGCTTGGCCTGTTTTATCAGCACTTAATTTCAAACGTTTAAGGAAAGGATGTCTTATAATCGAGAGATAATCTCGGTAGTAATAGCCCCTTTGGGGGTCGAAGTTTTCTTGGAGTTTCATGAGCTGATCGATCAATCCCCATATGGCCGTTCTTTCGAGGGGATAGCCCAAAGTGATGTTTACGTCTTGGTCCTCCGGGAGTTCATAGAGTAAGGGCATTAAGGCCGAAGGGTCCGGTAAAACTATAGCCGTGTCTTTTTCGTCCTTTTCTTTTTCGAGGATTTCTCTTACTTTGGAAAGTTGTGAATGAAGGTCATAGGCCGAAATGAAGTGAATAGTGGGGTTCCAATTACTTTCTGCTTTTATAAACTCAAGCTCTGCTTTCCATAGGTTTTGCCATCGTTTATAAAGAGGTGGCAAATTTTCTTCAGCTTGCCAGAAAACTCGAGCTCCCTTTTCCCAAAGTGATCGAAAAAGCAAGTTCTCCGCTTCGGTTAAAGCATAAAAACCTACAATAAAGACGTTTTGTCCGTTAACGGGTATTTCCTTTGCCTTTTGAGCCAGATAGTTAAGCCTTCTTCCCGGGGTCGTAAATCCGTTGGCTTTAAGGGCTTCTTCATAACAGGTAAAAATCTCAGAAAGGTCCTCTAAAAATTCCTGAGCCTTGGGGTGAACTCCTAAGGGATATTGGATAGAGGCTGGTTTGATCATCTCTTTGTAAAATTCTTCAAAAAGCCCAACAAGCCTCACTCCCCATGGAAAGAACGACGTAAATTCTTCCTGAATTCCCTTAAAGGCCTTTGTTTCATTAAGTGAATGGAATAAAAGCCATACCCTATCAGGGATTGAGAGCACTTTTTGAGGTGGATCCTCAATTTTCAAGGATAGTTCTGTTATAAACTCTTCGAGAGAATAAGTACGAGGTGGAATAAAAGGTTTTTTTATGAGTTCTTTAAGTTGATGCCTTAAATATATCTTGGGTCTTCTATGTGGAAAAATGACCGTAACCTTTACCAAAGATAAAGGATCTTTTGGATTCCAATACTTTTCTACAAGCTCCTTGGCTAACTCCTCTATCAAAGACCGTCCATAAGAAACAACCTTTATCGGGTTCATATAGACATTTTCCCCTTCTTTCCAACCGAAAGGAAGCCCCTTTCTCTGGGGCTGTTCTAAAAATATCTTCGCCCCTCCAGCCTTTAAAGGAGCTAACCCATCCCTCACCCTCTCTCACATCCCTTGAACCAGTATCGACCTCAAGGGAGAGAAATCCCTTGCCAAGGATCTCCCAAGGACGAAGAAGAAAAGGGCTTTCTTCAGAACTTCCTAGACAACATAACGGAAGTCGGAATTCCTTCCATCCGTTCCCTGCTTGGCTCACTCTGAAGGATTCTTAATAGTAAAGCTTTCTCTTTCTGAATACCAGCAAGCTCCGACTATATCGCCTTCTGCTTGTATTGGTCAAATTTTTAACTTTCCCTCTTACTTAAAAGAAGCTTCTTTATAAGCACTTGCTATGTCTTTATCTATCCCAAGCTATGGAGAGTATTTAAGGCCTATTTATTCTTTGGCAATACTATAAGTTCATGAAGACTAAATTCCCATCAGGGTTAACTTTTGCTATTGCTAAGTGCAAAGGGCTTGCGTTTTCTCTGCTTCTGGACAGTCAAAAGATACTGTCCCATAAACTTTTCCATTTTTTAGCTTTAATTCTACCGTGTAGAAAAAGTAATTTTCACTGCTCCAGCTTCGATAAAGCATAGCTAAAAAGGTATTCCACTTTTCCCTTTCATTGCTTGGTTCCCTTTTTTATTTTGTTTCCTGTTTCTATCTTCTTTAATCTTTTTCTTTGCTTACCTTGTCGCAGAGCTTTTCAAAGGGCGTTTTCCAGCAAAGACTACTCCTCTATCTTTCGGGTATTGGCTTACTTTGATGATGGCTGATGGGATGTATCTTTTGGGGAATTTGGGGAAAAGCCTTCTGAGCTTATCGTATATTTTCTGATGGCTGAAGATTGCCCACGCATTAGGGTTAAGAGTTTCTGTTTATCTTGGCTTTCAAGGAAGAGTTTAAAGCTTAAAGTTACATACATCCTATAGAAGATTTAAAATCAACGAGGCAACAAGCCAAGGAGAGAAGCTTCCCTTTCTCTTGACAAAAATATCGTTTTATATTACTCTGCCGTCGACCTCAGGAGGGTGAGTTACTCTTTGGCAACGTGCTATCCTTTTAATTAAGGATTTAAGCCAAAAAATATGCTGTCGACCCTCATCCTTTTTACCTCTATTGAAGGTCAACGGCAAAAAGAGGGAAAAGAAGCCTTATTATTCCTACATTTTACCCTTGGTTGCAATCGAACCATTATGGTATTGAAATTCTACTGCTTCAACTACTACGGCTTTTATGTCGGCAGTTTTTACCCTCGTGAAAGCAATGTCAGCGGTCACCTGTTGGTGCGGCAAGTTGAGTATTACCTTGACCCGCAAAAACGTTTGACACTCGCTAAGGAATTCGTTTCAGGCGCTCTCTTCCACATCCGTCGCAACTTGAACTACTACCGCAACCGAGGTAAGCAAGTGGATGAAGCCATTAAAGTCGTAGAGGCCTGCATGGAGCGAATTGAGTCATGCCGCAGTATCACGGAACTTATGAGTGAAGAAGGGCGAGCCCGTGAAGCTTACTATGGTGCTTTCAATGAGATTTTGGCTTTGGAGCAGCCCTTTGAGAAGCGGGTGCGCCGACCACCAGACAACATGGTCAATCCATTGCTTTCCTTCGGCAACAGTTTGCTTTACACTGCTACCCTTTCGGAAATCTATGTGACGCAACTTAACCCGACGATTAGTTACCTGCACTAGCCGTCCCAGCGCCGCTTTTCACTGGCTTTAGATTTAGCAGAGATCTTTAAACCATTGATCATTGATCTGATAATTTTCCGACTGATTAACAGGGGTGAAATTAACGAAAATGATTTTGAAAGTATTGGTAAAGCTGAAGGAATCTATATGAAGGAAAACGTCAGCAAAAACTTTGTACGAACATTCGAAGATACTATGCAAACAACCGTGAAACATCGTCAGCTTAAAAGAAAAGTATCTTATCGCCAACTCATTCGCTTTGAAGCCTATAAACTAATCCGACACTTAATCGGTATGGAACAATACAAGGCCTTAAAAGCATGGTGGTAGTAAATCATGTACGTGATTATCGTTTACGACATCGATCAAAGTCGGGTGGCGAAAGTTTGTCAATATCTCAGGCGCTGGCTTCATTGGGTTCAAAACAGCACCTTTGAAGGTGAACTCACAGAAAGCCAACTTGAACGTATAAAATGGCCCTTTTAGACTTAATAGATCCCGAATACGATAGTATTTACATTTATAGACTTCCCCACCAAAAATTGTTAAAAAATTAGGAATAGAAAAAGCTATGGTGGAAACATTTTTGATATAAAAAATACATAAATTATGCGCTTACATATTGTTTTAACAACTAAAACTCCCATCATACTTCCTTGGAATTATCCCAATATGCTTCGAGGGGTTCTTTATAGTGCTATAAAGAAGTCAAATTCAAAATTAGGGGAGTTTTTACATAACCAGGGGTTTGAAATTCAAGGGCATCGATATAAACTTATCACTTTCTCTTTACTTTTTCCGAAATCGTCACAGAAAGAAAAAACCGGGATAAAAATGATACCTCCCATCCATTGGTGGATTTCTTCACCGCTTAGTTCTCCTTTAGAAGCTTCAGTTACTACATGGTTATGTGAAGGTAAAATTAGACTTGGAAGAATTGAATTAATGATCGAAAAAATAGAAGTTGAAAAAACACCAACATTCAAAAATCCATGTGCATTCAAAACTTTGTCACCAATTGTTGTTTCTTCCGGTGTTTATTCTGGTAAAAAATTGGAACACCGCTTTCTTTCGCCACAGGAAGACGAATTTTGGCGGATAGTTGAATTAAATCTTCGACGAAAAGCGCTTGTTTTAGGCATTAACGTTTTTCAAGAACCATTAAGGTTTCAAAGTATAGGAGAATGGCGCTCCAAGCTTTTGGAAATACAAAAGATTAAAGTCAAAGCGTGGGAAGGAAGTTTTTCGGTTGAAGGATGTCTGGAGCTCATCAAACTCGGATATGAAGCTGGATTTGGAGAACGAAATGCCCAAGGCTTTGGAATGGTTAAAATTCTGTAAATACATCCACCCAAAAACAAACCTACCTCAAAACTTCCGAGTGTAGACGAGTGCCCACTTCCCAATATACTTCTTTTGTGGAATTCACCTTCCATAAATATCATCAAACCTAATTACATCCTCCTCTTCCACGTATTCGCCCACCTGAATCTCTATTATCTCTAACGGGATTTTACCGGGATTCATCAATCTGTGCCGGGTGGTTTTTGGTACAAAGATACTCTCGTTTTCGTGTAAGAAGTATTCCCTTATGGCTCCATTTTCTTCCAATATCACCTTAGCTGTACCTCCCACCACCACCCAATGTTCACTTCGATAATAATGCATCTGTAAACTTAACGATTCCCCTTGATAAACGGTAACCCTCTTGATCCTGTACTTTTAGCCTCTCTCAAGCTCGGTATAGCTTCCCCAAGGGCGAAAAACAGTAGTATGAAGCTGAGTAAATTCCGTCAAATCCTTTCTCTTTTGTAAATTCTTGACCATTTCTTTTACCCTTTGTCCTTCCCCACTTTTGGCCAAAAGGATCACATCATCAGTTTCAATTACCATCGTATCTTCAAGTCCAATGGCCATTATAAGCCTCTTATTTCCGATAAAAAGCGAATTCTTTGTTTCAATCTCCAACACTTTTCCGACTTTTACGTTGTTCTTTTCGTCTTTTGGAAGTATTTCGTATACGCTATCCCATGAGCCTATATCAGACCACCTGACATCCAGAGGAATTATAACAGCCCTTTTGGTTTTCTCCATTATCGCATAATATATGGAAATATTCGGCATTTTTTCGAAATTTTTGCACAAGTTCTCAAAATCCGGAATATTCTCTAAATTCTTCCAAAATGGTCTTAATGCTAAAAAGAAATATCCCACTGTTCCAAAAATTTCTTTTCTTAAGATACTCCCTTGCTTTCTCTAAGGAGGTTTTTTTCATGAAAAGTCTTAACTTTATAACCTATGTCATAAACATCTCCGACTTCAATATATCCATAACCTGTTTCGGGTTTCGTGGGCTTTATACCAAAGGTCACAGTAAAGCCTTCTTTTGCCACTTTTTGGCTTTAATTACCTCTCGGGGAAAATTATGTGATCAGAAGGACTTAGAAAAAGCGTTTCTTCAGGAGATACGCCAGCCTTTTCAAGCAAATATTTAACCGTCAAAGTGATGGCAGGAGCTGTGTTTTCCCGTTGGTTCATTTACGAAATGAAAACTCTCCGAGGAAAGCCCTAATTCTTTTAATTGATACTTAATATGAAAATAATGCTCCTTGTTGGAAACGATAACCACATCTTCGGGCCTCTTTACCAGCTTCAAAACCCTTTCGACCGTTCCCTGGAAAGACGTACTTTCGGAGCCTATTTTGAGAAATTGCTTGGGCAAGCTCTTCCTCCATAAAGGAAAAAGCCTCACCCCACTTCCACCCGCAAGAATAATCGCCTTCAATTGACTCCCTCCTAAATCCTAATGACATCCATTATTTAACTATAAACCTTTAACCAAACCCATACCCACCAGAACACAAAACAAAGGGGTTGACAAAAATTGAAATGAATATATATTCATTATGTGCCGCGTCGAAGGCGTAGGAGGAAGATCGGTTTTTTTCCGGAGTGTAGGTATGTGTGGTTTGGGGGAGGGGGGTTTAGGGAGGAGGTGGTTTTGGGTTTTGATGAAGTTGAAGCTTTAAGGCTGAAGGATTTACTTGGGTTTCCCCAGGAAGAGGCGGCTAAAGTGATGGGGGTCTCGCAACCTACTTTTCATAGGATTTTGAAGGGGGCGAGGAGGAAGGTAGCGGATGCGCTTGTTAACCATAAGGCCTTAAGGATTGAAGGTGGGTCTTATGTTTATGATCCTTATGCGTTTAGGCCTTGTAGATGGATGAAAGGGTGGGGAGGGTTTTGTGAAGGGTTCGCCTTAATGGCTGAGGAGGAGTTTCGGATAAAGGATGTGAAAGGAGGTGGAAAAATGAAGATAGCATTAACGAGTACAGGGGATACGCTTGATAGTTTAATGGATGAAAGGTTTGGAAGAGCAAGGAAAATTATCGTTTATGACCTTGATTATGGTTCCTTTGAGGTTATCGATAATAGTTCTAACCTTTCTGCGTTTCAGGGAGCTGGGATTGAGACTGCAAGAAAGGTGGTGGAAGCGAGGGTTAAAGCAGTTATCAGTGGTCATTTTGGTCCTAACGCGGTAAGGGCACTTCAAGCGGCAGGGGTGGAGATTTATCAGGCTTTAGGGATTTCAGTAGGTGAGGCAATTGAAAGGTTTAAAGAAGGTAAATTGCAAAGGCTTTATGGCCCAGATAAAGGGCCACATTGGTAAAAACTTAAAAGAAAGGAGGTGGTTAGGATGCCATTGGGTGACAGGACAGGTCCAATGGGTTTAGGTCCCATGAGTGGAAGAGGTATGGGGTACTGCGCGGGATTCCCCACACCGGGTTACATGAATCCAGGTCCCGGAAGAGAATGGGGATGGCGATGGTGTTGGTGTGGACCTGGAGGGTGGGGAAGAGAATGGAGGTGGTGGGGCTGGGTTTCGCCCTTTTGGGGTAGGTCACCGGAGAAGGCAAAGGAGACGGAGCTGGAGTTCCTAAGAGAAGAGGTAAAAAACCTGGAGGAGGCCTTTAAGGAAGCCCGGAAAAGGACGGAGGAGATAGAGAAGGAAATCTCTCAGGGAAAAGCTCAATGAGAATAGCCTTTGCTAGCGGAAAGGGAAGGACAGGTAAGACCACCTTGGCGGTGAATATGGCTTACCTGCTCTCCCTTTCCGGTTATAGGGTAAAATTTCTCGATCTGGATGTGGAAGAACCAGATGCCATCTTTTTCTTAACCTCCAGATAGAATCGGTAGTTCCAGTAAAGGTCTTTGTTCCCCTTTTTGAAATGGAGAACTGTACCTCTTGTAAAAAATGTGTTCAGAGTTGTGCCTTTCATGCCCTTTTTGTGCTCGGAAAAGAGATGCTCTTTTTCCAAGAACTTTGTCACAGCTGTAAGTTATGCCTTAGAATTTGCGAGGAGGGGGCGATAAAAGAGGGAGAAAGGGAAGTGGGCGTTGTGAGGATTGGCAAGACGGATTCTTCCATAATTTTTGTGGAAGGGAGGTTAAACGTAGGTGAAGCAAGGCCTATGCCGGTAATTGATGCGGCAAAATCCCATTGCGTGGATGGAGATATCCAAGTCATAGATGCGCCTCCTGGGACATCCTGTCCCTTTGTAAGAAGTGTTTATGACAGCGATTTTGTGGTCCTTGTGACCGAACCGACGCCCTTTGGTCTTCATGATCTAGAAAAATGCATAAATTTTCTTAAATCGATAAAAAAGCCATTTGGCCTTGTGATAAACAAAGAAAAGGGGAAATTCCCTAAATTAGAAGAATACGTTTTACAAAATGAGATACCCGTACTGGGAAGGGTGCCAGAGGACCTGAGGATCGCGAAGGTACTGTCAGAAGGTAAAATCCTTTTGAAGGAACTTCCCGAATACAGAGCTTGTTTTGAGGAAATCTTTAAAAGCTTGAAAAGGATGATCCATGGAAGGAATTAGGGAAGTGGTTTTTCTGAGCGGAAAAGGAGGAGTGGGGAAGACCTCAATTCTCGGAGGGATTTACTCCCTTATGGACGGGGAAAAGGGAGTCGTTGATTGCGATGTGGATGCGGCAAATCTTTTTCTCATTTTGGGATGTAAAGTAAAAGAAGAAAAACCTTTTTATGGTTCGAAAAAGGCCGAGATAAAAAAGGACAAATGTCAGAAATGTGGATTATGTAAAGATGTATGCGAGTTTGGAGCTATAAATGACCTTTTCGTAGTGGACCCAATTGTTTGTGAAGGATGTGGCAGTTGTTTTGTGTTTTGCCCTCATTCTGCCGTTTCCTTATGGAAGAGAGGGCAGGGACCATTTACATCGGCGAGACGAAAAAGGGCGATCTTTTCCTTTATGCCGAACTTTTCCCTGGCGAAGAGAATTCAGGAAAACTTGTACAAACCTTAAGGGAAGAAGCAAGGAGAAGGGCCAAAGAGAAGGGGCTTTCGCTCATTTTTAATGGACGGTTCTCCGGGGATCGGCTGTCCCGTAATTTCCAGTGTGGTAGGGGTTGATTTGGTGGTTGCCCTTTGTGAGCCCCAAACTTCCTCAGTTCATGACCTTTTGCGCCTTTTGGAGCTTACTGAATGTTTTCGCATAAGGACCGCCCTATTGATAAACAAATCCGATGTGAATCCATCGCTTTCTGCGAGGTTGAAAAAATCGCTGAGGAAAAAGGCCTTCCGGTACTCGGTGAAATCCCTTATGATCCTTTAATGATTGAGGCTCAAAGGGAAGAAAAAAACATCGTTGAATATTGGAGGGATTCGGTTTGTTCGAAGGCATTAGAAAGGGTATATGAGAGATTTTCGATGATCTTGGAGGAACTAAGATGAGGGATGAGGCCATAAAAAGGAGGTTTGAAGAGATAGGTCACGCTTTTATAGTCCTTTCCGGTAAAGGGGGTGTCGGTAAAAGCACCGTTTCAGCCAACCTCGCCTTTGGCTTGGCGATGAAAGGGTTTAAGGTGGGAGTATTGGACATAGATATCCATGGCCCTTCGATACCCAAGCTTTTTGGAATCTCCGATGGAAACCCGCTAATCGAGGACGAAGAGATTATTCCCCTTGAAGCTCACGGAATAAAGGTCATGTCGGTGGCTTTTTTGCTTAAAGACCGAGCAGCACCCGTTATATGGAGAGGTCCGCTTAAGGCGAATTTGATAAAAGAATTCTTGAAAAATGTGAGATGGGGCAAACTCGACTTTTTGGTCATCGACTCTCCTCCAGGGACCGGAGATGAACCCCTCACGGTGGCTCAACATATATGTGAAAAGGCAAGCGGTGTAATTGTCACCACTCCTCAAGAGGTAGCTATAATAGATGTGGAAAAGTGCGTTGTTTTTTGCCAAAAGGTAAACCTTCCCATTGAGGGGATAATAGAGAACATGAGCGGTTTTGTTTGTCCGAAGTGCGGTGAGGTTACCTATATCTTTTCAAAGGATGGGGGTAGGAAATTAGCCGAACGTTTTTCGGTTCCGTTTCTCGGATCTATTCCTCTGGATCCTTTACTTGTAAAAAGTGGTGAAGAAGAGATGCCTTTCCTTCTCCATTGGAAGGACACCGAGACGGGAAAGAGGATGGAAGAAATCATAGAGAAAATCCTAAAAAGGAGGTCCACATGAAGTTTGCAATTCCTACTTACCAAGGCAAACTCTGTCCCCATTTTGGGCATTGTGAAGCCTTTGCGATCATCGAAGTGGACGAAAAAGGAACAATAGTATCAGAGACCTATATAGAACCACCTCCTCATGCCCCAGGGGTTATCCCCAGATGGCTTAAGGAGAAAGGGGTTGACAAGGTCATCGCGGCTGGCATGGGACCGAGGGCCCAGATGTTTTTCTCGGAGATGGGAATAGAGGTCATTATTGGGGCAATAGGCGAAGATCCGAAGGATATAGTTAACGCCTATTTAAAGGGGACTTTGGTCACCGGGCCCAATGTGTGTGAGCATTAAAGGAGCAAAGAATGATAATGGAAATAGACGCTTTGTCTCTAACTTGTGTGGTTGATAATTACTATGATTCCTTGAGAGAAGACCCACCCTGTGGGAAGAGATTCAATACGAAGCCCTTTTTATCCATTTATGCGGAACATGGCCTTTCCTTTTACGGGGTCGTAAAGAGTGGGGATCGATCTTATTCGTTCTTTTTCGATTTCGGAGTTACCGGGGATCTGCTGCTACATAACTTGAAAGTCCTCGGGATCGATCCTCAAAAAGTAGATGCCCTTGTCCTAAGTCATGGCCACTTCGACCATTATGGAGGGCTTATGGCCCTTGTGGAAAGGATACGCCCTCGATCCATCCCGCTTTATGTTGGAAAGGGCGCTTTTACCAGAAGATTTCACGAGAGAAAGGGAGAGGGACTGAGTGACCTTGGAAGACTTGAAAGGGAAAAACTCGAGGAAATGGGGGTAAAAATAGAAGAGATAGAATCCGAGAAAGAAATCCTTCCAGGCACATATATAACGGGCTTAATCGAGATGGAAACCCCTTATGAGAAAATCCCCGAAACCCTCTTGATGGAAAAGGAAGGAAAGATAGAAAGGGACTACTTCGAAGAAGAAAGGGCCATCTTTTTCTCCGTGAAAGGTAAAGGCCTTGTGATCATTTCAGGCTGTGCCCATCGAGGAATTGTTAACACCGTTAAACAAGTCATAAAACTCACAGGTATAAAAAAGATCCACGCCATAATAGGTGGGTTCCACCTGATGGGTGCTTCGGAAGAAAGGATCTTAAAAACAATCGAAGACTTAAAAACCCTTTCCCCCAAATACATCATCCCTATGCACTGCACAGGCCCGGAAGCTTCCTTCCTTTTCTTCCAAACGATGAAAGAGAACTTGATCCTAAATACAGTCGGAACCACCTACACTTTCTAAACTACTTGACATTTGGATCATATGAATATATGTTAATGTTATTATGAATGAATATTTTGGACTTTTGGCGGATTTTTTGAAGGTCCTTGCTCAGCCTACAAGGCTTAAGATCCTTGAGGTCTTGAGGAAGAGGGAGTTGTGTGTATGTGAGATTGTGCCTTTGGTCAATGGAGAGCAGTCCAATATTTCCAAGCATATTTCTGTACTTGAGAAGTATGGGCTTGTTTTCACGAGGAGAGAGGGAATTAGGGTGTTTGTGAGGGCGAATCCTCTTGTATATGAGATTTTGGAAAAAGCCTCTCAAGCCTTGAAGAGCCTTTTGGAGGTTCAGAAGAAGAGGCTTGAAGAGATAGAAAGGAGGGTGTGATGTCTTTTGTTTATGAACTAGTGGGGGCAGGGCTTATTGCGCTTAAGGAGTATGTGGCTCTTCATGTGCTAACTTGTCTTATACCGGCTTTTTTGCTAGCAGGGGCTATAGTCACCTTTATCTCAAGAGAGAGCATTATTTATTATCTCGGGGCGGTTGCTAATAAGGTTAGGTCTTTTGCCCTTGCTTCAGGCGGGAGTTTCTTTGTTGCGGCTTGTTCTTGTACGGTTATTCCTGTTTCGTCAGGCCTTTATTATGCAGGAGCAGGGGTTGGGGCAGCCTTCATTGTGCTTTGGGTTGCTCCGGCTTCAAACATCTTAGCTATCATTTATACGGGGGCGCTACTTGGTTCGAAGATGGTAATTGTGAGAATGGTAGCGGCCTTGTCTATGGCCTTTATCGTCGGGTTTGTGATGAGTTACCTATTTAGAAAGGAGGAAGCAATAAGGTCTTCCTTTCCTAGTCTAAAAAGGGAAGGAAGTATCATAGGAAAAAAAGAGGTGATCCTTCTCATTCTTCTCGTTTTGACGTTGCTTTCGCCTAATTACCTTGTGGCGAAAGGCCCTTATTCGCATAAGGTATTGGTGTGGGCTATAGGAATGGTGGTGACCTTTCTTTATGCTTTAAAGGCTATAGATAGAGAAAGGATAAGGAGATGGTTTGATGAGACTTGGTGGTTTGTTAGGATGATATTTCCTCTGCTTCTTATAGGCGTTTTTATAGTTGGGATAATAGGAAGGGTCCTTCCTTCAAGTTTTGTTGAAAAATACCTTGGGGGAGCTTCGCTTTTTTCCTCTTGGTTTGCCACCGTGATAGGTCAATTAATGTACTTTGCTACTATGACCGAAGCCCCCTTTGTCCATAAGATGCTTGAGCTCGGAATGGGAAAAGGTCCGGCCCTGGCTCTTCTTTTAACGGGTCCTGGGATGAGTTTGCCCAATATTCTTGCCATAATTAGGGTTTTTGGAGTGAAAAAAGGGGTTGTTTATGCTTTTCTCATAATGTGTCTTGGGGCCTTTGTTGGATGGTTTACGGGAAATTATGTCTTTTAGATGGGAAATTATATCTTTTAGGAGGTGAAATATGAGGAAAATTGAGATTTTGGGGAAGGGTTGCCCCAAATGTAAGGAGCTCGAGGCTCGAGCGAAAAAGGCAGTAGAGGAGTTAGGAATTGAGGCCGAAGTGAAGAAGGTGAATGATGTTAACGTATTTGCAAGGTATGGGGTTTTTATGACTCCTGGCCTTGTGATCGATGGGGAGGTTAAGTCGGCAGGAAGGGTTCCTTCGCTTGAGGAAATAAAGGAGTGGCTTAAATGAAATTGGAAGAATATAAACTTCGGCTCGTTTCCCCGGAATGTAATCCTTCTAGCGAGAAGGTAAATGCTATTTTCGAGCTTAATGAGGACCTCAGTGAGCTCCTTCCTTATTTAAACACGAGCCTTAAAGGGTTCCAGTACAATCATCAGGCAAAGATACTCGTGCTAAAGAGGGGTGGCAGGGTCATCACCATAAGGCCTAAGGAGATTTCGATTACCAAGCTCAGTGATGAGAGGGAGGCTAAAGAGCTTTTCGAAAGCCTTAAAAAGGATATCCTTGAAACGGAGAGGAACAAGGAAAACATAAAGCCCTCTTATGAATCACGGCCTATTCCCTCACCCGGAGAGATCTTTAAGTTACTCCCGGGTAAGAACTGCAAGGAGTGTGGAAAACCCACCTGTAAAGCTTTTGCTTGGGATATTTACTACAAACTTGCCAACATAGGCGATGAAAAAATTGAGCTTGAAAAGTGTAAACTTCTCTTTTCCCAAGAATATAAGGAAACGTTAGAAAAACTTAGAGAGCTTTTAGGTCTTTAGGAGGAAAAAAATGGAAAAAGAAAAAAGCCAAGAAATGGTAAGTCATGAAAACGTTATATTTTCATGTTACGGAGGGTTTTCGAATACAGGCATTACCAGTGCTCTTGCTTGCCTTGAAGTCGTGAAGGAACTGGGGCTGAAAAAGGTCTGCGTGGGTTGTCTTTCGGCTTTGCCTCTGGGTATTGAAGGGGTGATAAAGAAAATAAAATTAGCCAAAAAGGCGATCGTCGTAGATGGGTGTGACGCTCAATGTGCAAAGAAAATCCTCGAAAATGCTGGTTTTAAACCCACCAAAAGCATCGTACTTGCGAGAGATATAGGAATGAAGAAAAAGGCTCTTAATGAGGACATAGGTTGTAACCTAAAGGGCGTTATGGAATATATTTCCGAAGAGGATATAAAACGCGCTAAGGAACTCATAATAAAGAGTTTGCTTGAGGAGTAATGAATTTTTGTAAATTAGATTAAAGTAATTTTAAATTTCACTTGCAGTGAGGAAGGACCGGCGAATTTTTTGAAATGAAGAATAAACTTTTTCTTAGCCGATGGCTAGTATTCTGCCTCTGTGCCTTATTGTACATCTGCTCTCAATTTTACAGGGTTTCCAATGCTATAATCGCTCCTCAGCTCCAACGGGATCTGGGCCTCTCGGTTGAATCCTTAGGACTTCTCACAGCTCTCTTCTTCTACACCTTTGCCCTCGTCCAATTGCCTTTGGGGGTGTGCTTGGATAGGATAGGAGCACGCCATACCATGGCGGTTCTCACTATGGTCGCCTCCATAGGAGCCTGGATCTTTGCTTGGGCTGAAAGATTGGAAGGGGCGGCCTTGGGGCGAGTGTTATTAGGTGCAGGGATGGCAGCCAACCTCATGGGTTCCATGAAACTCTTTGCCACCTGGTTCTCACCGAGGGAATTTGCCACGCTCTCCGGACTGATGCTTGCCTCTGGGACTCTGGGCAATATTGTGGCCACAACCCCCTTAGCCCTGTTAGTCCAGGCCTTGGGATGGCGATGGTCCTTCACCATCCTCGGGGGTTTTACCGCTTTTCTGGCTCTTCTCTTTTACGCGTTGGTGCGCGAGGGACCTTACGGCGCAAGCCGAAAGGAAACAGTTCTTTCCATCAGTCAAACAGCTTGCATGCTACTTGGTCGAAGGGAATACTGGATCATTTCCCTCAGCACCTTCCTGCGTTATGGGATCTTTGTGGCCATTCAGGGACTATGGGTAGGTCCCTATTTAATGGAGGTGGTGCGACTTTCGGCAGTAAAGACGGGCAATCTCCTCCTGATACTGAATTTAGGCCTTATCACAGGTTCACCCCTAAGCGGCTGGGTCTCAGACCGGGTCCTTTCCTCACGCAAGAAGGTTGTGATGGCGGGGCTAGCAGGGATGGCATTATCGCTTTTTGTCTTGGCCATGGGGTGGGCAAAAAATAACGCTTTTCTCTTGGCTGGGGTCCTGTTCTCCTTCGGCTTTTTTTCAGGGGCGGGCATTGTGATGTATGCCCATATTAAGGAGCTCATGCCCAAGGCGATGACAGGAGTGGCTCTGACGGGGGTCAACCTATTCACCATGTTAGGCGGTGGTTTCTTTCTGCACTTAATGGGGTGGGTTCTCGAACGCCTGAGCGGGGGTGACCGCGTGGGACCTGAAGCCTACAAGGTTGCTTTCCTCCTCGGAGTGGCGGGCTTGGTGCTTGCTTTTTCCCTTTACATCATGACGAAGGAAAAAGAGTCTTTTCCTGATTCATAGATGGGCTTTCAAAGGTCAACCCCCTTTAAAGGTCTGTTTCATGGTTTTTTTAAAGTAATAAAGAAATGAACCATGAACAGAAGCGAATTAACGCAGAAGGATTTCACTACTGCTTTTTAAGCCTTAACCTGAGAATTATCAAAGAAAACTCCCTCTTAGGGCTTGACCTCCCCTACCTTCCCCGAAAGAAGGTGGATAGTACTGACCCTTTCCTACCGTCCTTATTCCCTCAAGTAGTGCGGAACTGGCAGCCCTTTTGGGGATGAAGCCATAAGCCCCTGCCTGCCTAGCAACTAACAGGTTTTCTTCCTCATCGTATTGGGTGAGGATCAGGATCTTGGACTCAGGGCGGAGCTTTAGGATCTCCTTGGTGGCTTCCAAACCGTTCATGACGGGCATCACGATATCCATAAGAACCACCGTCGGCATGAGCCTGAGGGTCTTTTCCACCGCCTCCCTTCCGTTGGTAGCTTCTCCCACGACCTCCATGTCTTCCTGCAGCCTCAGCACGGCGCAGATCCCATCCCTGACCATGGTGTGGTCATCTACCACCAGGACCCTTATTTTGTCTGGTCTCCTCTCTAAGAAGTTTCTCACCAGAGGATAAATGGCCGAAGGTTCCACCGGTTTTATTAGATAATCCTCAGCCTCAAGTTGCATACCTTCTATGCTTAACCAACCTCTCATTCCCCTTTGTTGTGGAGGGGCGTCGAGGACAATAAGAGGAATGTGTCGGAAATGGGGATCCTTTTTAAGCCAGTTGTGGAATACAAAAGCCTCGCCTCTCGGATAAAGGGTTCCCAAGACCACCAGCTGAGGGCCATGCCTCCGTACCACCTCCTGGGCCTCAATTCTGTTTGAGGCCGTAAGGACCTCGTAGCCTTTGGCCTCGAAGGTTACCCTAAAGGCTTCCACAAAAGCCGGTTCGTCATCTACGATAAGTATTTTCTTTTTCTCCATGTCTTACCTCCTTTTCTCATCTGGCCCTTCCATTAAGGCCAGCTGCTTCTATAAGCTCGGGGACCACCTTCTCGTTTCCGATGGCCATAATGTGAACACCGGAACACAAGCCCTCCTCCTTAATGGTCCTTATGGTCCTTGCGGCGATTTCTATTCCTTTCTGCAGGGCTTTGCCCTTTTCTGTACCGGAAAGTTCCTCGATGATCTCATTGGGCACGGTGATCCCCGGTACCTTCTCGTTCATATAACGAGCCATCCGGGCCGAAGAGATTACGATGATCCCGGCCAAGACCTTCACGCCGAACTGGGACGCATAGGGCATGAACCTTCTCAGACTCTCCACCCGAAAAATGCCTTGAGTCTGGAAGAACCGGGCTCCTGCCATTACCTTCTTCTCGAATTTCATCAGTTGAGGTTCCATTTCATCAGCCTCCACGTGTACAGAGGCCCCAAGGTAAAACTGGGGTGCGCCTTTTAAGGGATTTCCTCCCATGTCATGTCCCTCCTCCATCTCCTTGATTCCTCTCAGCAGTTGAACCGAATCCAAGTCAAAGACAGGCTTTGCACCCCTATGGTCCCCCACCTCCACTGAATCACCTGTAAGACACAATACGTTCCTTATGCCTCGGGTGTAGGCGAAAAGGAGATCAGCCTGAAGTGCCAAGCGATTTCGGTCCCTGCAGGTGACCTGAAGGATAGGTTCTCCTCCCCTTTCCTTCACTAGAAGGCATCCCCCTAAGGAGGGGAATCGCATGACAGAGCTCTGGTGGTCGGTCACGTTAATGGCATCAACCCAATCCTTGAGAAGATCGATGTTATGGATCATCTCAGTTAGGTCAGTGCCCTTAGGCGGTCCCACTTCGGCCGTTACCACGAATTCCCCTGCCTCGAGTTTTTCTTCCAAAAGAGACAAAGCCATCTTCTTCCTCCTTTATGTCCTCCTGAGGATCCTCTTAGGCCTCTCAAAGTTACGCGGAGGATAGAACCTGCGCATCTTATCCAGTTGTCCCAATCTCTCCAGGCGGCGGTAGATCAATACCCATGCACAATCCCTCTCACCATCCACTTCGCATTTACCGCCCTTAGGGCCGGCACACGGGCCATTGAGGATCCCTTTAGCACACCGGGTTATAGGACATATTCCTGCAGTTTCCCCAAGCAAACAATGACCACAGGCAGCACATCGCTCATCCCAAACCCCCCATTCTCTGGCCATTCCTAAGAACGAGGTATCCACCCCGGGGAGGATTGGTAAGTCCGGAAAGCGCTCAGCAAGGGCTTGAACACCGATGCCGCAACCAAGGGTGAGGATGGCATCCACATCCTCAATGCGGTCAGTCAGAAGGTCAAGAAATTCGGGATCGCATTGTCTCTTGAGGGTGTAGGGAATAAAGGTATGCTTCTCCTCTTGTCTTCGCCCCGCTATCTCTAAAGCCTTTTGAAGAAAGGCCACTTCCCTTTCCCCTCCTGCCCCACAAACGGTCATGCAGGTCCCACAGCCGAGTATCATAACCCTTTCATAGGGGTCGATCATGCGTAGGATCTCTTCCAAAGGCTTCTGTTGGGCAACTATCATGCTTAACCTCCTGCCTCACCAAAGAGGCCAAATAAAGCCCGGCTACCTTCTGGGAGAAATCCCTCAAGTCCACCAACAGATCTCTCCCTTCGCCAGGCATAAATAACTTAATCCGTTCGGGCTCAAGCCCCATCTCACCAAGGCTCTCTCTCACCTTCTCTATTCGACGTCCAAGCCATAAGGCCGTGTCCTCTCTTGAACACTGGTCTCCACAACCAGCCACAAAGACCCCTTCGGCTCCTAAACTGAAGGCTTCAAGAAGGTGTTCTGCCTCCACTTTACCCACACACGCTACAGGGATAATGTAAACCCCAGCTTTTTTTTCCCTATACAAACCCGAAAGTACCCCTGTCCCATAGAGACCATACTGACAACAGAATCCCACGATCATCGGCTTGGACGGACCGTATCTTGCAAGGTGGTTCAGTTCTTCCTCGATCTGTCTACGGTCCTGAGGCTTACGCAGGATGATAACCTTAGCTGGACATTGGGCAACGCAGATGCCACAGGCTTGACACTGGTCGGCGGGGATTTCCACTTCGCCCGTACCGTTCAAGCGCGGGACATGGTAGGGGCATACTCTCAAACACGTGAGACAACTAGCGCATCTGTCACGGGAGAAGATTTCCGCTCCTGCCCCGCATTTAAGGCATCGTCTTGCCTCCTTTATGGCCTCATCCCAGCTGTACACCATCTCAACAGGAATAAATTCCTTTACCCTTACTTCGGGAGGAAGGTAAGGAGGGTCCACGCGAGATATTTTTCTGATCATGGCGATGGTCTCGGGTAAAAGATCCCCTACAACTTGTCTTACTTCCTTTTCGGGGACTGGGTAACGGTGGTTCAGATAGTCGTCGATTCTGAAGGCAGCCCTCTTGCCTACAGCTAGTGCCTCTACCACTGTAGCCGGTCCAGTAACCGCATCGCCTCCTGCGAAGACACCGGGCCTGTTGGTGGCAAGACTCACGGGATCCACATGGATAGTCGCTCCCTTGCCTATTCGAAGTCTAAAATCTTCAGGAAGTTGAGGGGCCTGACCTATGGCCACAATTAGGGTGTCCAACATTAAGGGAAATTCACTGCCTTCTATCGGAACCGGACGCCTTCTGCCACTTGAGTCAGGTTCTCCAAGCTTCATCCTAATGCAGATCACCTTGAGCTTATTCCTTTCTCTCTCGATACGAAGGGGGGCTACTAGGTAGTCGAACTGTACCCCTTCCTCCTTCGCCTGGTGAACCTCCGCTTCGGAAGCAGGCATCTCCTCAGGCCCTCGCCGATAGAGAACCCTCACTTCTTTGGCCCCTAAGCGGAGGGCTGTTCGAGCCGCATCTATGGCGACGTTTCCACCACCCACCACCCCCACCTTCTCTCCTAACGAAGGCCTAAACCCCAGATTCACTTCTCTCAGAAAGGTGGCACCATCTACGACTCCAGGTCCCTCTTCTCCTTCTATTCCCAGCCTAAGGCCTTGATGGGCACCGATAGTCACAAAGATGGCTTTATATCCCATCTGGAACAGGAGGTCGAGGGAAACGACCCTTGTGCTCAGCCTGAGTTCCACTCCCATGCGAATGAGCCTGTCAAACTCCCTTTGGACTATCTCCCGTGGAAGGCGATAGCGGGGTATCCCAACCCTAAGCATCCCCCCTGGTTCTGAGTGAGCCTCAAAGATGGTTACCGGATATCCGAGCCTCCGAAGGTAATAAGCACAGGCCATTCCCGCAGGCCCAGAGCCGACAACTGCCACCTTCTCCTTGCGCCGAGTCTCGGCCTCTATCTCCACCATTCTGTCCCCGCCAAACTCCACTGCAAACCTCTTAAGGGCCCTTATGGCCACGGGTTTATCAACATTTCCCCTCCGACAAGCCTCCTCACAGGGATGGGTGCAGACATGAGCACAGATGGAGGGAAATGGATTGTCCTCACGAATCACCTTTAGGGCTTCCATGATCCTACCCTGGGCTATCAGATCCACATACTCCCTGATCCTCATATGAAGGGGACAGGCGGCCTGGCATGAGGGGATTAGCGTCCGATCCTGGTATGCTGTAACTTTTGTCCTCATCCTTTTCTCCTTTCCGCTTTTGTAATCTATTTTTCTTGGAAAAAAAGAAAAACCCGGAAAATCCCTTAAAAAAAGTTGGGAAAAATCCTTAAATTTTCCCCAGGGAAATCCCTGGTATCTAAGGAAATCCCCTGAGCCTAAGGGGTAATTATTCCCTTTCGGATGGCGTACCTTATAAGTTCAGTTCTGTTTCGGAGCTTAAGCTTGTGCATCATATTCCCCCTATGCCACTCCACCGTCTTGGGGCTGAGAAAGAGTATCTGGGCTATTTCTCGGGTGGTGTGCCCCTCGGCTATCAGTTTTAAAATCTCCCGTTCCCTCTGGGTTAGGCTGTTATAAGAATTGCCCTTGGTTTGTTCGGTATTTCTACGCCGGCGCTCCTCAACCAACACAGCAGCAGCCGAAGGGGAAAGATAGGCTCCTCCCTGCCAGACGGTCCTCACCGCCATGGCCAAATCTGAAAAACTAGACATCTTTGTCACGAAGCCCACCGCCCCAGCTTCGATGATGGGTATTACATAATCCTCAGAGTCGTACTGAGTAAGAACCAAAACCTTGGTTTCAGGAAAATCGCGGAATATCCTCCGAGTTGCCTCAAGCCCTCCCATTACGGGCATGACTATGTCCATGAGGACTACATCGGGACGTAGATCCCTCACCTTCTTCAGGGCCTCCCTTCCATTTTTTGCCTCGCCCACCACCTCAATGTCAGAAGCCAGCGACAAAAGGGCTCTTAAGCCTTCCCTGACCAAAGCGTGGTCGTCCACTATCAGCACTTTAATCTTCCTATCCATCTTTTCCCGGTATAGGCACCCTCACCATGACCTTCGTCCCCCGCCCGGGCTGGGACTCTATATGACAACTTCCACCAACAAGACTTACCCTTTCCTTCATGGTGAAGAGACCTGCCCCCCTGCCACTTGGTTCGACCCGAGTTATCTTTTTCACGTCGAATCCTTGGCCATCATCCTCTATGATCAAGAGACACTCCTCCGGAAGGAACTCCAGCAGGATGCGAGCTTCTTTTGCTTTGGAATGTTCGAGAATATTTCCTATTGCTCCTTGGGCAATCCGGTAGAGGGTTATTTCAATTTCGGAAGGAAGCCGCCTTACTTGCCCTTTTTGCTCCATTGTGACCTTTATGCCTTGGGGCTGTAGAGTTTCCTTAGCATAGTGATTGATGGCCGTTGCAAGACCTAGTTCATCCAAAAGCGTAGGTCTGAGTTCCTTCATGAGCTTTACCACCTCGTTGCCAGCGTAAACCGCATAGGAGTAAGCTTTATACAACCTCTCCAAGAACTCGGCATCACCTATGCCCCGGCTTTTCGCCATCTCCAACAAGGCCTGAAGGCTCAAAGTAAGACTAGTTATGGCTTGACTGGTCTCATCATGTAGTTCCCTGGCAATTCTTTTCCTCTCCTGCTCTTGGGCGGTTAAAGCATGTTGGAGCAAAGCCTGATACCGCTCCCTTGCCTTGGCCAAGCGCTCGTTAAGGTGAGCCTGTTCAATCACGGTCCCTAAAAAGTACCCTAAAGTTGTAAGAAGGAACAATTCTTCTTCACCAAAGGTACGCTTTTCGGCACTTGCCACGTTCATAACTCCCACCACCCGATCCCTTGCCATCAAGGGAATACTAATAAAGGCCTCAATACCCTCAAGGGCCCAGAAGTCGGGATGAAAGCGGGCTTCTTCTCCAGTTCCCATTAAAGGCTTTGCATTTTCAGCCACCCTTCCAGCAATACCATCTCCTATGCTTATCCTCAGAGAGCCTATGTCAGAAGCGGGAAGACCCCTATGGACCCGATAACGCAGTTCTCTACCTTCCACAACGAGAATACCTCCTACTGAACCATTGACCAGCTCAAGTACATTATCAAGGGCCACCTGGAGGACCTGATCAAGTTCCTTGGGGCTGCTGATAGCACTGGATATACGACTGAGAACCTGAAGCTGATGACGACGAGACAATAAAACCCTCTCAAGCTCCCTCTCCGCCGTAACATCCCTCCTAAGCTCAACCACAACCCATGAATCACTCCAAGGATCCTGCAATGGGGTCCACACAACCTTCGTATACCTTCTCTTCACATTGGAACCTTCGGACAGTAATAACATTTTCTCCCTGCGAGCCTCCAAAACCTCCTCCAATGGACAGCTCCAAAAAGGCCCTCGACAGGGCCCTTCAAAACCAAAAAGTACCTGATAACAAAACCCCTCCCCAATCTCTGAGATCCCATACCTTTGCTTCACTGCCTTGTTTGCCATAATTAAACGACGGTCATCTCCCACAATAACTAGCTCATCTTCTATGACATCAAAGAGTGCTTCGATCAAGGGATTTACCTTCACGTTTCCCTCCATCCATTAGAGTAAAATATTGTTCGACTTTGTCAAGATGCCCTTTATGTTTTTTGTAGAGGGCTTTGTCTTTTATTGCTTAAAGTATTGCTTAAAGTTAAGTAGCAAAAGAACGAAATAATTGTTGTTTTCAAAGAAAGTACTTGTATTGATTGAAGAAGGAGATGATGACATGATTAATCTTAAGTGAGATGCGCAGGGAAAACTGATTAACCTTTTATTTAGTTTTTCCTTTATTTGGTTACATTTTTTAATGCTTTACGCCTAAGGTGTGGAGATATATGTAATGAGTCGAAGGCGGTGGGTTATTCTTCTTGGGCTAGCGAGTTTTCTTAATGATGCTTCAAGTGAAATGATTGTCCCCTTACTGCCTATTTTGCTCACAACTTTAGGAAGCAGAGGGATATCGGTAGGTCTTGTGGGGGATTGAGGGATTT